>Ga0210016_1004206_pt1 | contig 12330 bp, 10 predicted proteins | sample CryGeyCG2014_300_FD_185454 | JGI IMG/M metagenome (GOLD analysis project Ga0210016, IMG submission 185454) | Groundwater microbial communities from aquifer - Crystal Geyser CG02_land_8/20/14_3.00 (SPAdes) (version 2) | ecosystem: Environmental > Aquatic > Deep subsurface > Groundwater | place... | reverse complement strand
GTAAAGAATTTGCTTCAACTAACTTAAAATCTAAAGCCGAAATGATGCTGCCTGGTGAAGTATCGAAATTTACTGCCGAGTTCCAAATTCAGGCAAAAACTGCCGATATGCAATTTACTACAATGAATATTGTTTGGAAAGATTCATTTACTGAAACCACAGCTCAACAGTTGGCAAAGCAAAAAGTTTCATTTGAAGTTGATGCTGCAAAAACAGCAGTTAAAAATAAATAAGAGAAACTTTAAAGCTTTAATTTCAAAATTTTTAAAACTCATGTTCCAAAAAGAGATAAATACCTGCTTATTTCTTGGAATTTGAAACTTGGAATTTGTTTTACACAGCAACTTCTCCTTTAATAGCGGGGTGTGGATTATAACCTTCGAGCGTAAAATCGGAATATTTAAAATTGAAAATATTTTTTACGTGAGGGTTAATTTTCATTTGAGGTAACGGTTTAATCTCTCTTGAAAGTTGCATTTTTACTTGCTCAACATGATTTTTATAAATATGTGCATCGCCCAAAGTATGTACAAAATCTCCGGGTTTTAAATCGCAAACCTGTGCCATCATTAAGGTTAGCAAAGCATACGATGCAATATTAAAAGGTACACCCAGAAATAAATCGGCACTACGCTGATATAACTGGCACGAAAGTTTACTATTAACAACATAAAACTGAAATAACAAATGACAAGGAGGTAATGCCATATTGTTAATTTCACCTACATTCCATGCACTTACTATTAACCTGCGTGAATCGGGATTGTTTTTAATTGAACTAACAACATTCGATATTTGGTCTATTACTTCGCCGTTATTTGACTTCCACGAACGCCACTGATGCCCATAAACAGAACCAAGCTCGCCGTTCATATCAGCCCATTCGTTCCAAATATTAACTCCATTGTCGTTTAAAAATTTAATATTTGTATCGCCTTTTAAAAACCATAACAATTCGTAAATAATTGATTTTAAATGAACTTTTTTAGTCGTTACAAGCGGAAACCCATCGCTTAAATTAAACCGCATTTGATGCCCAAAAATGCTGTAAGTTCCTGTTCCTGTGCGGTCGTCCTTAAGGTTACCATTTTTTAATACATGGTTTAGTAAATCGAGATATTGTTTCATTTGTTTTTATTTTATTAATTTATTGTTCTTCAGATTGATGGGATTGAATAGATTGAAGTAGATTGATAGGATTGAATAGATTGAAGTAGATTGATAGGATTGAAGAAGATTGATAGGATTGATGAAGACGTTCTTCAATCTTGTCTTCTCAATCTTGTCTTCTCAATCTTTTTTTCTCAATCTTTTTTTCTCAATCTTTTTTTCTCAATCTTCTCAATCTTGTCTTCTCAATCTTGTCTTCTCAATCTTTTTTTCTCAATCTTCTCAATCTTGTCTTCTCAATCTTGTCTTCTCAATCTTTTTTTCTCAATCTTCTCAATCTTGTCTTCTCAATCTTTTTTTCTCAATCATTTCAATCTTTTTTTCTCAATCATTTCAATCTTTCATTTATTGTATTTGCTTAATGTTTAATATTATTAGAATTAATTTCAGATTGAACATGTTTATGTTTAAACAAAATTGCAAACAAAACTGCAACAATTAGTGAATATGCAGCAAAAGCAAGCCATATTCCTTTCCAATTAAAAGATTTGTCGGGGTTAGTGTAATAATTATCAATTACAATTCCACTTATTCTGCTTCCAAGAAATGCTCCAAATCCGTTTGTCATCATCATAAATAAACCCTGAGAGCTTGCTCTAATCGAAGGTTCGCTTTGAGTCTCAACAAACAAAGAACCCGAAATATTAAAAAAGTCGAATGCCATTCCATAAATAATACACGAAGCAATAATCATCCATAATCCTTCAGCAGGGTTTCCATAAGCAAACAATCCGAAGCGTAAAACCCATGCGAGCATGCTCATTAGCATCACTTTCTTTATTCCAAATTTATTAAGGAAAAATGGAATTGCAAGAATAAAAAGTGTTTCTGAAATTTGCGAAATTGACATAATTATTGCGGGATATTTTACAGCAATCAAATCTTTGTAATTTGTTATATTTGCAAAATCGTGTAAAAAAGTATCACCATAAGCATTTGTTAATTGTAATGAAGCTCCCAGTAACATTGCAAAAATAAAAAATAATGCCATTTTTGTAGTTCTAAAAAGTTTGAAAGCATTTAATCCTAAAGCATTTACAAAAGATTTATTACTTGCTTTTCCAAGTGGTGGGCATTTTGGTAATGTAAAAGAAAAAATTCCTAATAATAATGACGAAGCCGAAGCCACATAAAATTGAGCCGATGAAGTTTCTAAATGAGTAAGACTAATAATCCATAGTGCAACAATAAAACCAATAGTTCCCCAAACTCTTATTGGAGGATATTCTTTTATAATGTTCATTTTTGCATTATTCATTGATGAGTAGGCAACTGTAATTGAAAGAGCAATTGTAGGCATATAAAAGAGCATATTTATTAACATTACCCAAAACATTGTTGATGGGTCGTTTACCATTGGAACCAAAAATAAAACAATAGCTCCTAAAATATGAAACGTACCATATAATCGTTCTGCATTAATCCATCTATCTGCAATAATTCCGGCAATTGCAGGCATAAATAACGAAGCAATTCCCATAGTTGAAAATATTGCCCCAAATTCGGTTCCCGACCACTGTTTTGTTTGAAACCAATATGCACCAATTGTAAGTAACCACGAACCCCAAATAAAAAACTGCAAAAAATTCATCAATGTAAGACGTAGCTTAAGTCCCATAGATTATAAATTAAATGTATAAGGAATGATTAATCTTTTTTTCTTATGTTTATTTCATCTCTAATGTGCGATGCTTTTTCATAATTTTCATCACGAACAGCTTCTTTAAGTAATGCTTCTAATTCTTTTATATTGTATTTTGAATAAGGCGTTTTGTTCGATTTTAGCTTATCCGATGCTTTGTTAAACTCTATGTTTTCGATAGGTCCTTTATCTTTTTCGCTATCGGCATCTTTACTAAATTCAATTATAATTCCTGCTTTATCAATAACTTGTTTTGTTGTATATATCGGACATTTAAAACGAAGTGCTAATGCAATAGCATCAGATGTGCGTGAATCTACAATCGTAACATTTTTATCTAATCCAAAAACTAAATTTGAGAAAAACACTCCTTCTTCAAGTTTAAAAATGTTAACTTCTTTTAAATGAATATTGTATGCGTTTGCAAATTGTAAGAATAAATCGTGAGTGAGTGGGCGTGGTGGTTTTAATCCTTCAAGTTCAATTGCAATAGCTTGAGCTTCAAACGCACCAATAATTATTGGAATTCGACGCTCACCATTTTCTTCAGCAAGTACAAGCGCATAAGCTCCCGATTGTGTTTCGCTGTAGGATAATCCTAATACCGACAATCTTACTTTATCCATATTTTATGTTAAATCAAATTAGTGAAATTTTAAAAACAAATATAAGATTTTGTTCGCACTATTTAAAATAATATTTATAGATTATTAACCGAGTTTTTAACGTTTACGATTTATTATGACTTTAAACATAATTATTTACTCATCTTACGCAAAATGTTGGCAGGAGGGAGTTGGCAGGAGGCAGGAGGCAGTTGGCAGGAGGCAGTTGGCAGGAGCAAGTAAACAATGAAACAATGAAACAATAAAAAAACAGAAATAAATTGAAATAACGTAACTTCTCAATACTTGCAGGTAAATGTCAGAACCGACTGGGCAGATTGCTTCATTGCTAAATTGCTTCATTGTTAAACCACTGAATTACTAAATGGTTAAATAACAATGAAACAATATAACAATTGAACAATTGAATGACAATTGAATGACTATTGAATGACCATGAATGATAATTTAACAATATAACAATTTAACAAAATTAATTATTTTTGCGTAAGGTGAGTTATTTATTATTTATTCCGTATATTTGCTTTAGCAAATAAAAATTCTACGCTCATGTTAATTCGCTTAATGTATATATTATTGCTTTTTCTATCCACATTAAACTTAAAATCACAAAACGTTACCAAACAGAATAATACATTAGGTTCCGAACTTTTTGCAGATGCTCCATTTAGAATAAAAAAGTTAGATAATAGTGGCAATTTGGCATCGTTACCAATTTATTTTTACATTCACGAATCGGAATGTAGCGGTTGCAATAACGAACTTGCTTATATTGATATTAAATTAAAAAATGCTTCTGATACGGCTTTTAATCAACCAATTTTATTCAATAATTATAACCAATTGCAATTTCTCTCTCTTTTTAAACACAAATCTATTGATGATGCAACTTGGGGTAGCCAGTCGGTTGACAATGGTTTACCAACTTCAAGTTCGATACATACAATTACTTTTACTTCTGACACAAATTGGGGAATTCCACCTACTCCAATAGTTGATATTACAAATAGATATTTTTATTTTACGATTGTTATTCCACCCGAATATTTACAAAATTTTAATGACATAATTGACGTAGAAGTTACTTTTGGTTTGGACTGGGAAACCGACCAATATGTTTATTTGCGCATTTTTAGAAGCGATTACCCATTTCCAGTTTTAACTAATTGGTATAGAGGCGATACGCATTATCACACTTTTTTTACACAAAATTTAGCCGAAAATGGGTTGCCTGTAGATGCTGTAAAATATTATGGCTCCGCTACTGAGCTCAATTGGCTTATAACAACCGACCATAGCTGCGATTTCGATAATTATGGCGTAAGTATGAGTGATAATTGGAGCCGATTAGGAAATACGGTTGCAAATTTAAACTCACAAGACAGCTCAATGGTACTCATTCGTGGAATGGAGATGTCGGTAAATAATTCTGCAGGAAATACAGTCCATGCACTTATTTACCCAAATTCTTCTGCTCCATTTTCCCTTCCATATATTGGCGATGGCAACGGAGATACACAATCTTCATCGGTAAATATTAACATGATGCTCGATTCTTTAAAAAAATATAATGCAATGTGTTATGCGGCTCATCCTTTTGCCGAAGATGATAAATTATCTGTTATTGTTAATGGTAGCGTTTGGAATTTGTCCGACACAATCTTTCCATCGAACGGTTCGCCACATCCTTCAATGGGAACAGTAATATCTAACGACATAAACACAGGTTCCGATATTTTTTCTTATACCGATTCAACTTTGTTCTCGCCTTATTTATGTGGATTAGAATTGTGGAATTTAAGAAATACAATAAGTTGCAGCAGTAGCGAAAATAATCCTTGGAATGTAATGTACGATTCTGGAATTAGTGGTTTTTCAGAATTAAGTTACACCGACCCAATTATGCACGATTACAGATTTAACCAAAATCTTGACGTTTATAAAGCAATTTTAAGGCGCGGGTTAATTCAGAAAAATCAAAATGATTTATTACAATATTGGAAATTTTATATGGAAGCTGGTAGCGATGCTCATGGTTCGTTTAATTATTCGACTACCGATTTAACTGGTGGGCTTATAGGAAATGTAAACGATAATGCAATTGGACGATTGTCAACTCTTGTATATTGCCCGCAAGGAATGGGATTAAATGGAAAAAATATTTTACAGGCATTGCAAAACGGACATTCTGTTTTGTCTTCGGGACCAATTATTAATACTGTTTTAACAAATAACAGCAATAATAATGTTTTTTCGGGCGATGATATAATTATTAATTTATCTGATTTAACAAATTGGTTTGTAAATTTCGATGTTGTTAATACACCAGAGTTTGGCTCGGTAAGCGAAATATTATTATTTGGCGGTAACGAAAATAATGAAGTTTCGGTTTCGTTGCCTGTTTTTACCGGTACATTTCAAATTAATTTTAATACTTTAATTCAGCAACTTTTTCCTGATAGCGTTCAAAACAATAAATATTTTTATATCCGGGCACAATTAACAACAATAAAAAATTACGGAAGCTTGTCAAATATTTATAAAAAAAATTACGATACGTTTAATTGTTACACAAATCCAATTTGGATTAAAATAAATTCTATAACAAAAATTAACGAAAATAACAATACTAAACTAACTATATCACCTAATCCGGCAAATGACTTTATTAATTTAACATTTTATAATTTGTTAAACAATATTTGTAAAATTCAAATATTTTCTGCCGATGGCAAAGAATTTATTTGTGATTATAAAAATGATGACAACACTATAAAAGTAGATGTGTCTGAACTTAACTCCGGCACTTATTTTATTAAAGTTATAACAAATAATAATGTGTCTAATTATAAGTTTGTGAAGCAATAAATCTGGTTATATTCGCAAGTTATACTTAATGAAATCTGGTTTGCAAAAATATTTTAACGAACAGGAGATGGGACGAACCGTAGAATCGGCGTTAATTCGCCCTTTCTTCGTTTCAATTGATTTTTCGCAAACTCATGTTCGTTCAGTGTACCTTAATACCATATACCTTATTATTAAATGTATGAATTTACAGCGTTTCATTATAAATATATAGTCATTCGTCAAAATTGTAATTATTTTATATTGTTTTATCAAATAAGAATCAGACCTTTGCAGACTGAAAAAATCAAACGAAATATTTCAGAAACAGCTCATTTTAAACATTTAATAAATTTATGCCTTTAAACAAATTACGCAATATTGGAATTGCCGCTCATATTGATGCTGGAAAAACGACAGTTTCTGAAAGAATTTTATTTTATACTGGAGTTACCCGTAAAATTGGTGAAGTACACGATGGACAAGCAACAATGGACTTTATGAAACAAGAACAGGAACGTGGAATCACAATTGCTTCGGCAGCAATATCGTGCAAATGGAAAGATTATAATATAAATTTAATTGACACACCGGGACATATTGATTTTACAATGGAAGTTGAACGTTCGCTCAGAGTTATTGATGGAATGCTCGCTGTTTTCTGCTCTATTGGCGGTGTTGAACCACAAACCGAAACCATTTGGAATCAAGCCGACCGCTATAAAGTTCCACGCATTGCTTTTATAAATAAAATGGACCGCAGTGGTGCCGATTTTGCCGAAGTCCTTTCGATGATGAATAATTATTTAGATGCAAACGCAACACCATTTCAATTACCAATTGGTACCGAAGAAAATTTTAGTGGAATAATTGATGTTATTCAACAAATTGCATATATTTTTGACGAAAAAGGACCAAAGGAAATTGAAATACCAGCAGAATATAAGGTTGAAGCTGTTAAAGCAAGAAATTTAATAATTGAGAAACTTGCCGATTTCAATGACGAAATTATGACACTCTTTATTGAGGAAAAGCTAATATCAAATGATTTGTTAAAACGTGCTGCACGTGAAGCCACAATAAAACTTTTAATTACACCTGTATTTTGTGGAGCAGCTTATAAAAATAAAGGAATTCGAAATTTACTCGATGCAGTTGTTGATTATCTTCCATCGCCAATTGATGTTGGTGCAATTGTTGGTTCTGATGTTGACGATTTGGAAAAAACTCAAAAACGAGCACCTACAAACAAAGAACCTTTTTCGGCTCTTGCTTTTAAAATTATTAATGACCCGTTTGTTGGTCAACAAACTTTTATCCGTGTTTATTCGGGAGTTCTTAAAAGTGGTATGCCTGTTTTAAATTCAACAAAAGGAAAAACCGAAAGAATAGGAAGAATTTTAAAAATTCATGCAAAAGAACGTATTGATATTAATGAAGCTGGTACCGGCGATATTGTCGCACTTATTGGCTTAAAACTTACTAAAACCGGCGACACACTTTGCGATGTAACTCAACCATTATTACTCGAAAAAATTTATGTTACACCTCCTGTTATTGAGTTAAAAATTACACCTGTCCTTAGAAAAGATCAGGAAAAACTTGGCGAAGCATTAAGAAAACTTGTCAATGAAGACCCTTCATTTACAACTCGCTTTGATGACGAAACTGCCGAAACAATTATTGCAGGAATGGGTGAACTTCACCTTGAGATTATTGTTGACAGATTAAAACATGAATTTAAAGTTGATGTAAACATTGACGAACCATCAGTATCGTTCCGAGAAACAATAACAGCAGAACAAAACTGCGATTTTAAACTTGTGAAACAAACTGGTGGTAAAGGTCAGTTTGCAAATGTTAAATTAAGATTAGAACCAAATAATGGTAAAGGATACGAATTTATTGATAAAATTAAAGGCGGCTCAATACCTGCCGAATATGTGATTTCGGTAAATAAAGGTATTCAAAAAACAATTTCGGAAGGCGTATTGGCTGGTTTTCCAGTTGTTGATGTTAAAGTTGTTTTGTTAGATGGTTCGTTTCACCCGGTTGATTCTTCGGATATGGCTTTCAGAACTTGTGCTTCAATTTGTTTTAAAACTGGCTTTATGAAAGCAAACCCAACTCTTCTCGAACCTATAATGAAAATTGAAGTAAATACTCCTGATGAATATATTGGTGATATTGTTGGAAACCTTAACAGACGTCGTGGTACCATTGAATCAATGAGAAGATATCGAAAAGGTTCACAAAAATTAAACGGTTTAGTTCCTTTAATGGAAATGTTCGGATATGCTTCGCAACTTAGAAATATTTCGAGCGGAAGAGCAAGCTATTCGATGGAATTTTTTAAATATTCACCTGCTAGTGCATCTATTCAGGAACAAGCATTAAAAAAACTTGCCGAGAAGAAAGTTTTAGAACAAAGAAACTAATAATTGAATATTGTTTAAAAATGTTTACCCCGTTGGATATTTGTTTTTATTTTCACTCCGTTGTTCAATGGGATTATCCTACGGGGTTCACCCCGTGAGATAGTTAAAAAAAAGAGTGAACTATATAAAGGGCAATTATCTAACGGGGTGAATTGTTCAAAAAAGTTTCAGGTTTTTGGTTTAAAGTTTTTGGTTGTTAGTTTTGGAACTTGGTATTTGAAATTTGAAACAATATGTTTGAATTAATTTTTGCAACTAACAACATGCACAAAATAAAAGAAGTGCAAAACATTATTAACAATAAATTCAAATCCGATAGCTATCGGATTAAAAGTTTAAATGAAGCCGGATTTACAGGCGTTCTTTCCGAAGAACAAAACACACTCGAAGGAAATGCATTGGAAAAAGCTAACTTTATTTACGAAAAATTAAAATGCAATTGTTTTGCCGACGATACAGGATTAGAAGTTGAATCGCTTAACGGAGAACCTGGTGTGTATTCGGCAAGATACGCCGGAAATGAGTGTGATTCGGAAGCCAATATTAATAAACTTTTACACGAACTCAAAAATAAAAGCAACAGAAATGCCCGGTTCAGAACCGTCATTGCATTAAAATATAACAACCAACAATATTTTTTTGAAGGAATAATAAAAGGAAAAATTATTGAACAAAAAAAAGGGAAAGGCGGTTTTGGTTACGACTCAATATTTTTACCTGATGGCTCAAATAAAACATTTGCCGAAATGTCTGCAAACCAGAAAGATAAAATAAGTCACAGGGCAATTGCTGTCGAAAAACTTGCAGAATTTTTAAAAAATAAAACAGATAAAGCATAATTTTTAATTATTTTGCAAAAAAATAATTGAAATTAATGCCTCGTATTTTATATATTGTTCCACATCGCTTGAACCGCTCACCAGGTCAGCGTTTTAGATGCGAGCAATATATAAATGCCTTAACCGAAGCAGGGTTCGAAATCACATATTCAAATATTATTTCAGAAAAAGATGATAAAATTTTTTATGCACGAGGCAATTATCATAAGAAAGCTGGCATTCTTATTAAAAGTTTTTTTAAGAGACTTAGCGATGTAAGAAAAGCCAAAAATTACGATATAGTTTTTATTTACCGCGAAGCATTTATGCTTGGTACAACAATATTCGAAAAAATGTTACGTGCCCGAAACGCATTAATTGTTTTTGATTTCGATGATGCTATCTGGCTCAACGATACTTCTGAAGGAAATGCAAACCTCAATTGGTTAAAAAAGCCATCAAAAACTTCATCTATAATTAAAATTGCCGATTTAATTCTTGCAGGAAACACATATTTAGCCAATTATGCAAAAACTTTTAACCCGCGTATTGAAATTATGCCCACAACAATTGATACTAATTATCATAAGCGAAAATACGAAATTCAAAATAAATCATCAGTTTGTATTGGGTGGACAGGCACATCAACAACTTTAAAGCATTTCGAAATTATTATTCCTGTATTAAAAAAATTAAAAATAAAATATAGCGACAAAATTTCTTTTAAAATAATTGTAAATTTTCCATATTCATTGCCCGAATTAAATATTGAGCAAACAAATTGGTCGCTCGAAAAAGAAATTGACGATTTACAGGAAATTGATATTGGTATTATGCCTTTACCAAACAATGAATGGTCGAAAGGGAAATGTGGTTTTAAGGGTTTACAATATATGGCTTTAGAAATACCTACAATTATGTCGTCGGTTGGTGTAAACTCTGAAATAATTATTGATGGACAAAATGGGTTTTTAGCAAATTCTGAAGACGAATGGGTTGAAAAACTTTCACTACTTATCGAAAACCAAAACTTAAGAAACAGTTTTGGAAAAAATGGACGTAAAACTGTTGAAGAAAAATATAGTGTTAATGCTTTTAAAAAACAATACGTACAATATTTTTTGAATTTGATGGAATTAAAATATTAGGCATTGGTAACTATGTATAGACTTTATTTTTTTGTCATGTTGAGTGATTAGCGAAACATCTATTCTTTATAGTGAAATAGATTCTTCCCCTTCGCTTCGCTCTGGGTCAGAATGACATAAAACTATTGTTGGTTGCCAATGCCAAATATTAATACTCACATGATATACAGTATTAATAATAAATATATTAAAAGTTTATAACAATAAATTTCTATAAAATTATTTAAGCAGGAAATATTTTGTTGTTAATATTCGACATGTTTAAAAAAACATGTTTAATAATATGTTTTTATATGTTGTAGTATATCAATATAATAGAAAAATTGTAATGAATGAGTAAGTGTAAAAAAAATTATTAAATATTTTTTATTATTAATTTTAAAAATTCAAAAAAAATGAGCAATTTTAAACGATAAAAAAATTAATATTTTAAAAGCAATGAAACATCCTTTATTAAATGAGCAACACGACCTTATCAGACAGTCGGTACGCGACTTTGCTGAAAGAGAGATAAAACCAGTAGCAAAAGAATTAGACGAAAAACAACAGTTTTCTGTTGATATAACTCAAAAGATGGGCGAAATAGGTTTGTTCGGAATGTTAGTTTCCGAAGAATACGGAGGTCAGGGATTAGATTATTTATCGTATATTATTGCAGTAGAAGAATTAGCGAGGGTTGATGGCTCACAAGCTGCAACTATTGCCGCTGGAAATTCATTGGGATTAAACCCGATATTTTATTATGGAACTGAAGAACAAAAGAAAAAATATTTACCTCGATTATGTTCAGGTAAAAATATTTGGGGATTTGGATTAACAGAACCCGAAGCTGGTTCCGATTCGCGTAATTCTAAGACAACAGCCAAACTTGTTAATGGAAGTTGGATAATTAATGGCTCTAAAATATTTATCACAAATGCTTCATCAGAAATAACACTTGGCTCTACTGTTCAGGCAGTTTCTAACGATTCAAATGGGAAAAAAGAATTTTCTGCAATAATTGTCGAAAACGGAACGCCCGGCTTTACTCAAAAAACAATGCACAATAAAATGATGTGGAGAGCATCAAATACTGCCGAACTTTATTTCGACGATTGCAAAGTTCCCGAATCGAACATTTTAGGAAAACGTGGCGATGGCTCAAAAATAATGCTCAGCACTTTAGATTGCGGAAGACTTTCTATTGGGGCAATGGGACTTGGCTTGGCACAAGGTGCTTTTGAAGCTGCACTTAAATATTCGCAAGAGAGAGTACAATTTGGTAAACCAATTTGCAAACAACAGGCAATTTCCTTTAAATTAGCTGATATGGCACTCAAAATTGAACTTGCACGTAATTTGTTATATAAAACCTGTTGGTTAAAAGAAAATCATTTACCTTTCGAAAAAGAAGCTGCAATGTCGAAACTTTACTGCTCCGAAGTTGCAAAATTTGTTGCCGACGAGGCAGTTCAAATTCATGGTGGTTATGGTTTAATGAAAGATTATGATGTAGAAAGATTTTATCGCGACCAACGCCTTTTGCAAATTGGCGAAGGAACTTCAGAAATTCAGCGAATAGTAATTTCAAGATATATTGGTTGTTAGTTAACTCATGTTACGCAAAAATATCTAAAAGGAGGCGGCTTCCATTGTTAATAA
>Ga0210016_1004202_pt1 | contig 12338 bp, 10 predicted proteins | sample CryGeyCG2014_300_FD_185454 | JGI IMG/M metagenome (GOLD analysis project Ga0210016, IMG submission 185454) | Groundwater microbial communities from aquifer - Crystal Geyser CG02_land_8/20/14_3.00 (SPAdes) (version 2) | ecosystem: Environmental > Aquatic > Deep subsurface > Groundwater | place... | reverse complement strand
CAGCCATATAATAATTTTTGTATGGATTAACCTCTAGGCCTGTTACTGTTCCTCCTCCACCACCAACTCCAACTCCAACTTCAAATTCTTCTCCAACCGTTCTTGTACCTGATGAAAACTCTATATCACCTTCATTATACCCTGTACACTCAATCTTCCCTGATTTTCTCTCGCATTTTTCATAACTATCTCCTTTTTTTAAATTTAAGGAGTCTTTCTTCTCAGAACATACCGCTCCAGATTGACCATAGGCCGGTTTACAATAAAAAATATTTAAATTGGCTAATTCGCTCCATTCATACCCCGATCCGAGTGAACAAAAATCTTTTCCGGTTTCCTTCTCGACTTTTTTAAAATCAAATACTCTATAAAGACAAGATGACTTTACTACTAATTTTTTTGGTTCAATCCCCTCGATATTTAACTTCGGCGATTTGACTAAGGCTGGATTAATAAAATTAAGAATCCAATAAGCGCCAATCACTAAAATCAAACCAATCACTGAATTCTTCATCCGTTCCTTAGCCGCTGACACTTTGCTCGCATTACCGCCAGCCAACATCCATTGAAACCCAGCGATTATAATCATAATCACCGCAATCACGCCGATTGCTCGAATGCCCCAACTGTAAAGAGCGCCAAAATATTTAAAAATCGTTTCCCCAGGATTTGTTCCGAATGTCATCGGTTGTTCGGCGGGGATAGCATATGTTCCCTCGGCCGGAATACCAACTTCTGGCTTAAACACCACGGCTTTAACAAAGAAAGGGGTGAATAAAAAGAGAATCATCAGAAAAAACAAGAAAACTTTTTTAAATTTATTTGATTTCATACAATTTTAATTTTTAAGAGGTTATTTGAAATATTATTTTGAAGGCCAAGGGGTAATAACATTTAAAATTGCCGCTCCTAAAAGTTTAATTAATTCTTGGGGATTAACGATAAACCCGATAATAGTTAAAATACCTAAAATAGCAAAGAGAACGAGTAGATCTAAAAAAATTAAAGCAATAATTTCTGCTATTTCCGCCTTTTTCCCAACAACTTCTTCTACCCCTGGCGTTGACGGCATCCATTCTTCACCAAACTGACAGAAAAATTTAATTCCCATTAAATAACGAAGAACAAAATGAATATTAATATAGATTAAAGTTAAACCAAAGGAAGTTATTAAATTCATCCAACTTTGTTTTAAGAGTTCTCCTGTTCCTTTTGACGCTGCCGCTTCTCCGACGCCTTCTATTGCGCCGGCCATTCCCTCTCCAGCGCCTCCGCCTTCGCCTGCCAAAGCAGGCTTCGGCGGACGCAGTCCGCCAGCCGCTCCTCCACCTCTTTCGACTATTCCTACTGCTCCTTCCCTCACTCGTTCTGCTTTCATTTTTTCTAGCCCTGGCTGTTCCCCTAATTTTTGAGCCATTCTGGCTTTTTGCTGTTCAAGATATAATTGTCTCGCTTCTTCTCTTTCTTTTTCTTGTTGATTAATATTGACCACAGTTATTAGTTATTAGTTATTAGTTATTAGTTGTAGGTTGTTAGTTGTTAGTTAGTACACCGCCATTTCCGCCGCCCTCCACTCATCTTGTTGTTTTAAAAAAGTGATCTCTGCTATCTGATAATAAACATTAACATCTTTCTCTTTTGTCTCTTGAATCTGGACATCTGCTTTAAAATGAGCCCTAACCTCTGGTCCAAATTCTGTCATTTCTTGACTGATAACTTTTGTTGTCTTGCCATAAAAATCATTTTTATTAGCCTCTAATTCTCCCTCTAAATCATTCTGTAATTTTTTAAATAAAGTTTCAATCATCATTGATCTCGCTTCTTTCAAGTTTAAATCTTTAGTATCAGAAGAAAAACTGCCCACTCTTTCAATAAAATTTCTTGCTTTTAAGTTTAAGTCCATTTTTTCTTCTTCTTCTTGCTGTTTTAAAACTTCGGGCTCTATCTCTTTTTGCTCCTCAACTTTTATTGCTGGTATTTTTTCTTCTACTTTTTTCTCTTGTCCTCCAAGTTTATTAGAAAGCTTTTTGCCCCAAAAAAGGAAAATTATTCCCAAAACCACTAAAATAATAATTGCCGCTATGATAATAATTTTTTTTCTTTTCATAATTTAAAATCTAAAATCTAAAATCTAAAATTTAAAATTTCTCCTTTAGCCAATATCTGCTTCCATTTCTCCTCCTTTCTCTTTTTCTTCTTCTTTCTTATATTTTTCAGCAAATTCTCTCTTAGCTTTCTCAATTTCTAACATCTGCCTTGGATCAGTGGTGACTAATTGATCTTCAGAATAAGAAGCAATGACTTTAATTGCCGCATGCTTAGCGCCAGCAAAAAATATGCCATCGCCAACTCCGCATTCAAGCAACAAATACTTTTCTCCCTCTGTCAGCATAAATGTTTTTGCAACATTTTCAATCGCCGCTGGTGATTGCTTCATTAAAAGTTGAAGAGCTGAATTCGTGACAATTGCTCTCCCGTAAGTCGACGTCAAAAAGTCATTCACGTCCTGAGTAATCGTCGTCACTCCTAAATAATATTTTCTGCATCGCTTAACAAGAGCGAAAATAAATTTTGCCGAATCTTCTTGCTGCATCAGCCACCAGGCTTCATCAATAATTAAAATTCTTTTTTTTAATTCTGAACGAACAATGTTCCAAATATAATTAACAATCGTATAAATAGCAACTGGCCGTAATTCATCTTCCAGATCTCTAACACTAAAAGTGACTAGCTGGTTGTCCATCTCCACATTAGTCGGATGATTAAGCAGGCCAGCAAACGTCCCTTCAGTATACTTTTTTAATCTTTCCGCTAAATTCGCTCCTCCTTCTGTTCCTTCAAGCATTTCTCCTAAATCTGACATCGTTGGCATTTCAACCTTATTCAAATCACAACCGGGCACAATGTCTTTTTTGGCATAACATTCAAGCATGGCTCGATCAAGAATTGAATCTTCTTCAGGGGTAAATCTTTTTATTCCCTGCCTATCAGACACCCCGATCATAATCGTTAATAATCCTTTTAAAATAATAACTGCTGAGCGAACAAGATCTGTCACGTTAACCTCCCCTCCTGCTTTTGGTCGAGGCAAATCAAATGGATTCAGTTTGCTTTCAGAACCCAAAGAAATATTAATATATGTCCCGCCAACAGCGTCAGACAAGTACTTGTATTCTTTTTCTGGATCAATAATAATCACATCAGTTCCGACCATTAAAGAGCGCAAGACTTCTAACTTGACGGTATAGCTTTTCCCAGATCCACTCGTTGCAAAGACGACCATATTCGCGTTAGGCATAGAAAAACGATCAAAAAGAATCAAACTATTATTATGACGATTAATACCGTAAAGAACGCCATTGTCAGAAGTGAGATCAGCGGAAATAAAAGGAAAGCTTGAAGCGCAAGGAGAGGAATCAAGATTAGCAGTGATCAAAAGTTCATCATTTAAAAGAGGTAATGTCGCGTTAAACCCTTGTTCTGTTTGATAAAAACCACGTCGTGTATAAATCAATTTTGAACCAAATAAATTTTCAACTTGTTCAGTAAAAAGATCTAGCTCTTTCTCGTCTTTAGCATAAATAGTGACGTAAAGAGCAAACTGAAAAAAATGTTCGACACCAGTTGTCAAATCATCTCTTAATTTTTCAATATCTTGAAGAGCTGTCTCTTTTAAAGGATCGCGAGGCATTCCCTTTTCTTTTTCAGCGGAAAGCTCTGCTCCAATATTCCCTACTTTTTTAACCAACTGTTTTAAAATGACTCGGGAAGGAACCGGATAAAAATACATCGCAATGTCAAGGGCAGCGTTAAAATTAACAACTGGCACAAACCAACCAACAGAAATATAACGAGGGAAAGTAATCACAAAAAGCGTTCTTAGATATTGATTATTCAAACGCAAATAAGTCGGCGCCACCTGGAGAATGCTTGGCGCAATTAAATCAATGACTGAAATTAACCCTTTTCGATAAGCGATCTCTGCTTCAAGCAATTCTTTTGTCTCTAATTCTATCTCTTTTTTTTCTGCCAGCTTTTCTTCCAATTCTTTTTCTTTTATTTTTGTTTCCTTTATTATTTCCATAAATTATTCTTCAAGGCGCAAATCTTCTTTTTTTACTAAATCTTGTTGACGAGAAGTGTCAGGATTATAAGTTTTATAGAATAACTCAATTAAACTCTGGGTGTCAAGCGGAACGGTCTTAATACCCATAGAATTTAAGTTAGTAGCGACCTTCTCTACTTCTCTAAAAAGTCTTTCTCTGTGTTTAGCAAATCTCTCCTTACTAAAGGTCACTCGGCCAACTGTTTTAAAAACTTCAAACAATCTGTCAAAAAACTTTCTTCTGACATCGCCAGCTGGGCTATAACCGATCACGACATAAAAACTCTTGCTCATTATTTCTCCCATTTCTACTAATTCTTTAATAAAATCTATATAATCCTTCATTTGAGCTTTTAACAATTCGTTGGTTTGCTTTTCTTCCAGTTTTTCTAAATTAAGGAGATAGGGCTTAATATTAAAAGGCCTTGACTGGATAATAATTTGCAAAGGCGTTTCTAAGGTGTTCAAAAATTGAGCGTAAGAGCTGATAATCGCCGTTTGCTCATCCTCTGATTTCAAGCTGAAATTAATAGAGGATGCTAAAAGCACTGCTCGCAAAGAGCCATTCTTTAAAATGATCGCGTCTTTTCTTATTTCAGCAATGTCAATATATTTTTGAGTGGAAGCTTTGGCCATAATTTAAAAATTAGAAATTTTAAATTTTAAGTTATTAGAAATTAGAAATTAGAAATTAGAAATTTTAAAAACTATTCTTCGCGATAAGCTCCGCCAGTGTCAACTATTAAAGAAATTTCTGAAAGTCGCTTTGAAGAAAGAGGCGGGCGGGCAATCTCTTCTTCTTTTTCTTTTACTTTCTCTGACAAGATTACTTCTTTCGCTTCTATTCCTTCTTTATACCAAACCCTTAATTTAGGCCTTTTTGCGCTTTGTAAAAAATTTAAAAGGAAAAAATGAACTGGCTGGCCATTGACTTTAAAAAAGGCAATAATGCCCCCCAGAGCAAAAAGAACGACCGTTTCAATAAGAAATAAAGTAAAATCTGCTAATTTATAACAAACAAAAATTAAACCACCGGTGGCAAGCAAGATTAGAAACTGCCTTAAAGAAACCGGCCCCATAATTTTGGGTTCTATGTCAATAAATTGAGGAACGACAAAGCGCATACAAGTTAAAATTACAACCTGATGAAATCCTTCGCTTCGCTCAGGATGAAATTGTTGAATAATTCAACAATTTCAGAAACGCAATTTTTGATTAAGCTCGGCGACTGCATTAAATTCTTCTAAACTCAAAGATGGTTTTCCTTGTTTTTTTCTTTCTTCAATTATTTGAGTAACTGAGACATTACTCTTCTCTATGGACTCCCGACCAATTTCTAAATAAAGATGATTGACTTCTGATTCTTTCCAGGCCTTAATGGCTTCAGCTTTTTTAAACAGCGACTCTTCAGCTAAGAGATTAATTTTTTCTTCTATCCGGGCAACTGCATTTTCTGTTTTGCCAAAACGACGCCAATCATCAAGAGTCAGAGCTTTTATTTCTTCAACAGGTCCTAAAATTCTTATTCTTGGTTTAATTGCTTCTACTTTCTCGCGCGTTTCAAAAACGGCAGGCCTTCTAGGTTCAGGAATAAGCATTTCAAAAACTTCTTCTTTTTTTTCTTCTTTTATTTTTTCTTCCTCTTCTTTCTCTATTTCTTCTTTTTTGACCTCAATCCCTAAAACAGGCACTAAAGAGCCTAACTGAAATTTAGTTATTTGTTTCTCTTTTTCTTTGATAACCATTGGTGGCTCGGGCCCAAGATCAACCGCAAATTCTTTGGGAGAAGGCCGGCCCAAGGCCGACCAGCCTAAGGCTGGCGGGGGTATTATTTCTTGCGGCTTTGTCTCAAAAATTTTTTGAGCAACTAATTCTTCCGGCGCTTTTATTCCTTCTGCTAATTCCACCTTAGATATTTCTGGCTTTAATTCTAATTTTACTAATAGCTTCTCTCTCTCTAAAATTCCAATAATTTGATCAATTTTTTCTCCCACTATTCCCATCCCACCAATTTTCTGCGACTTCTCTAAAATTTCTTTTAATTCAATTTCGTCGCGAATATCTTTTAAATAAGAAAGAATCGTTGTTTTAAAACGTTTAGCTAAAATTTCGTCTTGAAAACTCAACCCTGTTTCTTTATTGATCTTCTCAATCAGTTGATCAAGGTTTATCATTTCTTCTTTCGGTTTTTCTGGCTGAGGCATTTTCTTTATCTCCTCTAAAATCTCATTATCGATTAAAGGCTTTTCTAACTCTTCTAGACTAAGACTATCTAAAATTTCCCCGCCCATATTAGCAGCGGTCACCCAGCCATAATTTCCCTCCCTCACCAGATAAAAACCAATTTGATAACTTGGTAACTTTTTAGAAATAACGTCTTCTATTATTTTCTCCAATTCTTCTTGAGATTTTTGGAAATTGTATTTTTTTAAAATTTCAGATAATTTTTCTTTATTATATTGGCTTATCATTTTTAAGTGTGATTATACAGATGCGATGAATTTTTTAATTGATCTCTGATATCTTGTAAAAGCTTGCCTGCATCCTCCCATTCTTTTTTCGTTGTTAAAGTCGCGGTTTTTAACTGGCTTATTTGGCCTTCTAACGTCTTGTCAAAGCTAAAACCAAAGTTCTTCTTGGCTTCATCTAATTGCCCAAGAGCCATATTAATCTGACCCTGAAATCCAGTGACATTCGGTGGCTTACCCTCACTAACGTTCACAACCATATCTGCAGCGGCTGTAAAAGTATTAGATCCATGCTCAACCAGGGAACCCAAAGCAGCTACTTGATTAGCGGTATTTGATTGTTGTCCTTTAAGTCTATCTTCGAGAAGCTTCAGTTGGCTCTGAAGACGTCCAGAATTAGTTTCTCCCTTAACCAAAGTTTCAATTGAAGACAAAAGCGGGTCTAAAGACTTTCGCTCTGTTAAAGAAGATGACATTTTAACTTTATCTCGAATTTGGATGAACAAATTTTTTAAATCTCCAAGATTACTAGTTTTTGGTATTTCACTGAAAAGTTTTTCTGCATCTTCGTCAACTGCTTTTCCCCCGGCTCGCTTTAAAACTTCCTTGTTCGTTAAAATTTGCTGGATTTCTGGATCTGCGGACACTTCAATACCTAATGCTTTTAAAGTCATTTTAGCTTGATTGACAATTTTTGACGGCGCTTTTCTTTTCCCGGCTACTATCTCTTCTAATGCTTTTTGGATGGCCTCTCTTTTGGCGTCAGTCGCCCCCTTAATTGAACTGGCCCCAAACCCAGAAACATAAGCATTAGTAGCAGAGTCGTCTTTTTGAAGACCGGCGACTGTTGTTCTCTCGTCTATTTGTCTTGCTGTCATGGTACCGGCTTTTGCCTGGGCTTCTTCAATTGCCTTTGTATATCCTTTATCATGTAGCGTTGTTTTAAATTTTTCTCTCATTTCTATTTCTCCTCCTTGCTTAGAAATTAAACTCTCTCTAAATCTATCATGAGCCTTTTTTCCTACTCCAGTCTTAGGGCTGAGTAAATCAAAATCCTGCAGATCTTGCTCTGTAAGTTTTCCTTTCCCTGCTTTTGCTTCCCAAAGAAGATCTTTTTCTTTGTTCGACGCCGTTTTTAAAAGATTATCTATTTGAACAGGCGTCATATCTCTCAAAGGACCAACTTTTTCTTCTAATGTCTTCCTTTGTAAGCCTTTGATCTCCATTTCAGCTCTCAATCTTGCACCTGCTTTCCCGCCAACTGTTTCTTGTGCCCAAGCTTCTCTGCGAAGGGTTCTTTCCTGTCTTTGCTCCTTGGCCATATCCACTCCCCTTAGAGCTCTCTCTCCCAAAGCCCTGGCCACCGGCGCAATTCTTGTTTTCTCTAATCCCAATTTTGTTACGCCCTTGATGACTTTAGTCGCGCCACTGGAAATCTTGCCGCCGAGCTTAGTCGCCATACTGCTAAACATTTGGACCATCATTAAAGAACCATACATCAAGCCAATGCCAATGACATACTTCAAAAGAATTTCTGGTTTAGTAATATTAGTAGACCCGACGGCTGGCGCCGTTAGTCCGCCCGCTCCTACTACTTCGCCCATGCCTTGAGTTGATTCATTCACCACTGACAAGCTCAACCAAATAAAAAAAGCCATAACCGGACCAATGACCAATTGATTAGTGAACTCAGACCACCATTTGCCGGCATATGTTTGGAATGGACCGGGTATCGCTTGGGCCATTAAAGCAAAAGGCGAAAGAACAACCATAAACCAGAGCGTAATAATTCTAGCAATTAAAATCGCCAGCATGGTCGAGAGAACAATTAAAAATAAACCTGCTAAAACAAGAGCCAAAATATAGCCGCCGGTTAATTCCCAACCGCCCGGAGCCGCTATCTTTCCTGCTGTATCCAGTGTTTGAGAAGCAGACAAGAGTTGGTCTAGCCCAACCAGCTCAGCAAAATTTCCTCCTCCAATTTTGGCAAAAGCACTCACAAAAGCCAACATAATCACTTGAGACAAATCAATCAAAAGGCCACACATTAATTTAGAAAAATTAATGAAAACAGCAGCGGTTAATAAAGGAACCAGGTTCTTTTTGTAATGAAATTTTTCCCAACCTAAAACCGTACTGAAAGCGATCACCAGTAAAATCAAGATAAAAAACATATTACAAACATCTCTGACCAAAATCCAGCCGATCGAGACAACTGGCGAGTTAGTAAAATCATTATATTGAGCGACGACAACAATTAATGAAATCGCTAGCGTAATTACCCAGCCAAGAACAGCAACAATAATCTTAACAATCGTCCCTACTACTAAGGCAACCGCGTTACCTGCAGCGTCAACTACAGCCGCTTTTGCTTCTTGCGGAACTAAAAAAAGAACCAAGACAAAACTCATTATTATTAAAATAAAAACGAGTTTTTTTCTACTTGGCTTTTGATTAAATAACCGCATATTTTTTATTTAGAATTCGCTAAAATTATACCACTCTTTTTAAAACTTGTAAGGAGATGAGCGGTGGTTTAATTATAAGAACCTGCTCGCTTCGCTCGCAGAACCTTGAAGCTCCTCTTGAATAATATTTATGCGGAGCTATAAGAACCTGCTCACTCCGCTCGCAGAACCTTGCTCGCCTTGGCGTAGCGCTTCGGCGTAGCCAGGAAATTAAACTTCTGATATATTTTTTAAAGTAGTTTAATTATAAGAACCTGGCTTCGCCAGAACCTTGAAATTAAATCTACTATTTAAACTTAACACTAAGGTAATTTAATTATAAACGATCTTTTAAAAAAGAAAAGCCCTGAAACTTCAAAACTATGGAGACCAGGACTCTATAGCCATCACTCGATAGTCTTCATTTCATATATAGGATTGAAAAAATTAAAATTTTTGCTAGGATTTTAGTATCAAAACTAATTTTCTTTAAAAATAAAGGAGGAAAAAAATGAAAAACTCAATTTCTCTCTATCAGGATACTTTTGTTTTAAAAGATGGGAAGTCTCACATCGTCTATTCTCCATTTACCAATCTTATCAGCCGTGTACCTGCTTTCCCTACAAAAGGTTCTTCTCTCTACCAGGCTTGTTTAAATAAAGGTTTTTTCAAACCGATTTCTGAGAATGTTTGTAAAAGATCAAACTGGACTGGTTTTCACTCGTTGACACTTCTTTTAACTAGACGTTGTAACCTTCGATGTATTTATTGCTACGCTAGCCCTACAAGCCACGGATCAAGCATGCCATTAGAACTTGCTATTGATGCGGTTAAATATTTTTTAAAACAATTACCTGATAAAAAAATCCGCATTACTTTTCATGGCGGTGGCGAGCCAACATTAGAAGAGGAAACCATTCGTAAGGTTGTAGCATTTACTGAAAAAAATCGAGACGGGCGTCCAGTTCATTATCTTATTACAACTAATGGTACGGCTAGTTCTAAATTCATGACTTGGATGATGACAAAAAAATTTGCTATCTCTATCTCCATGGATGGCCCTTCAAAGATTCAAGATCGTAATCGCCCACTGGCAAATGGCAACGGCTCAAGTAAAATTGTTGAAAGAAATGTCCATTTACTTGTTTCTCAACATTACCCCTTCACCATCCGACTAACCTATTCACCAAAAGATGATGTTGTCACGATTATAAAGTACTTTGCTAAACTTGGAGTTAAAAATATTCATCTAGAGCCACTTTTTCCGCATGGGCGCTTCTATAAAGTTGCAAAATTTGGCGAGAAAAGTCAATACAATGTCTACCCACCAGTAAAAAAAGAATTACTTACCAAATTTCTGCAAGCAATCGATACTTGTAAGAAATATGGGATTCGAATCTACAATGGGCATCTAATACATTTTACCAGAGGTATTGGTTACTTCTGTGGTGCAGCTAGTGCGCATTCAATGCTAGCCACTCACGATGGCTTATTAAGTGGCTGTCTTGAAGTAGTCGATAGAAACGACAAAAATGCTAAAACTTTTGCTCTCGGTCATTACGTTAAAGAAAAACATCGTTTCAATCTTGATAAAAGTAAAATAAAGACGATGCGAGCTCGTCACGCTGATTTGCTTCCTAAATGCAAAAACTGTTTCGCGCGGTATGTATGCGCTGGAGGATGTGCAGTTAAAGCAGTCCACGTCTTTTGTAATTTTTTTGAGAAAGACCTATCCTATTGTGGATTCACTCGAGCTATTGTACCAATTCTTATCAAAAAGATTGCTAGAGATAGCGGCGTTTAAGTTAGGTCGACAAAAAAAAAGGGGGTAAGAATTATGAAAAGGAGAGAAGGTAAAAGGGGAGAAAGTGAGGTTATCGAGGTTAAAAGAGCAATTTTACCAAATGAAATTGTTCTTGATGGCGGCAATAATGCAAGTTCTGTATGTTTCCACGGAGGAAGTTGCCCGGGAGATGATTGTAATGCTGACACAGGAGGAGGTGATGGCTGCCCAGCCGATTCTGGTTGTGGCCAAGATTGCTAATGTAATCTCGATATTTAACCTCATAAAATTAACGGGATAGAATTTATTAATTCTATCCCGTTTCTTATAATTAAACTACCTTATTGATGCATCGTCTAATTTATAACGGTCTTCATTAAATAACTTTTTGCAAATTTTTCTATATTTTTACTTTTATAAATAATATCTGGATTAATCCTCGTTTTTTCAATTGGTCGTTTTTCTCCTTTTAAGAAAAATCTCCAAGTTGGAATTCTGATAACAAACTTTTTTCCAGAGATTTTAATTATTTCTGATATTGGATTAGCGCTTCCGCCAGTAGTAGGTTCGCCTACCAAAATAGCTCTTTTTGAAATTTTAAATGGCGCGAGAAATAATTCATTTGAACTAAAACATTTTTTTGAAATTAAAATTAAAATAGGTTTGTCAATAAAAATCTTCTTATTTGGTTTAAGCTTGCCGATTGTAGTTATTAATTTTCCACTTTCTTTTTTCTTAATAAATTTACCATAAACAACGGTCTTTTTAAAAAAAATATTAGCGAAGTTATGAGCGATTCTTGACGATCCGCCTTGATTCTCTCGTACATCAATAATAATGGCGTCATACTTCTCAATATTTTTTTGGCAAAATCTATTTAATTTTTTGTCGATTTTTCCTAGCCACATCGCCCATGACGGAATTTTAATGTAAAGAACTCGATTCTCAATTTTAAAGAAAGGCAATTTTTTAATTTTTGCTTCACGCATAAAATTACGATTCGGCTTATACCATTCTTTAATATCCGCATGGCCATTTCCATTTAAAAGAGCTAATAAATTTTTAATTGTATTTTCGGTTTCTAATTTTTTATATTTAGATTCACCTAAAATAATCTTAGCCTTTTTTTCAAAAACTTTTTTCTCTATTTTAGTCAAAAATGGATATACCTCCAAAATTTTTTGATAAATTTTTTCAATAGCAGATAATTTGTTATTATTTTTTAATTTCATGTTGATTTTCGTTTATATGACTCATTGAGTGATTTATATTGACGTCCGACATCGATAGATATTTTTTATTATATCCTTATTTTCCTGTTTGTCAATTTATGGGCACATTGGTAACAGTTTAGAGGCTTTAAAATGAATTACACCGACCATAAGCATCACAGGACCCTTGGTATTTGCCGGCTGTTTTGTCCCAAAGCATGTTTAAACTTATATTGACGTCCGACGTCAATAGTTAAAACGTCAATAGTTACTAATTTTACCACAAAATTTCAGTTAGGTTTTTTATGAGTTAAGGAGTCTGTT
>Ga0210016_1004201_pt1 | contig 12340 bp, 8 predicted proteins | sample CryGeyCG2014_300_FD_185454 | JGI IMG/M metagenome (GOLD analysis project Ga0210016, IMG submission 185454) | Groundwater microbial communities from aquifer - Crystal Geyser CG02_land_8/20/14_3.00 (SPAdes) (version 2) | ecosystem: Environmental > Aquatic > Deep subsurface > Groundwater | place... | reverse complement strand
CGCTGGTTAACGACACCAGGACGACCCTGGACACGGTGCGGCAAAACCTCGCCACCGCCATCGCCTGTTGTCCCAACACCTGGCTGCAAACCTGCTGGTTCGCACTGGATGGCGTTCCCCCGGGCAAGCAGGAGGAAGACGACTATCTGGATTTTCTGGCGGGCGTACTGCGTGACAATATTCGCCCGCAAGGGGTTTTGCTGTACGGCCTGGCGCGACCCTCCTTGCAGGCCGAAGCGCCGCGCCTGTCGGCCTTGCCGCATGCGCAACTGGAGCAGTTTGCACAGCGCATCCGCGCTCTGGGTGTTGCGGTGAAGTCAGCGGATTAGCCGAAGTCCGTCCAGTCCAGTCATTCGTCACTCCGACATCGCTCCCCGAAACAGACCCGAAGCCCGCAAAGGCCTCGACAGTGCCTTATACAGATCAACGAATTATGTGCGGACGAATCAAGCTTATAGACTGCGGCATTGGTAAGCGCAAGAACCGGTTCACGTACGAGAGAGAGGAGACCATAAAGAAATCTATCGTCTGGGAGAACTGTCAAAGACAGGCACTCGCATTGAGAATGAGGAGCCTATGAAATGAGTCCCGTACCAACCGGCCGCGCAGATGCCAAGCTGCGAACCTGGCTGCCGCCACTGCTGGCAGCGCTGCTGTTTGCCGTGGCGCTCTGGATACTGCACCGGGAGTTGCAGGCAATTCACTACCGCGACGTGCGTGAGGCACTCATTGCCCTGTCAACCGGCCAAGTACTGCTCGCATTGCTGTTCACCGCTGCCAACTACTTGGTTCTTGCGAGCTACGACCAGCTTGCCTTCGTCCATATCGGGAAGCGGTTAGCGCGCTGGCGTGTCGCGCTGACGGCCTCGGTCAGCTATGCAGTGAGCAATAGTGTGGGCTTCGCGATGCTGTCTGGTACGGCAGTACGGCAGCATTACTATTCGCGCTGGGGCGTGTCAGCGACCGACTTGGCACAAATCGTCGTTTTCAACGCCACCACTTATTGGCTTGGCTTGTTCGCATTGGCTGGCTGGAGTCTCACTTTCCATCCCTATACCTTTTTGCAGGGCGGTTTCGTGCGGGCCAGTGTGCCGTGGCTGGGCGGCATCTGCGTGGCCATGACCGTCGCTTACCTGATCCTGTCGGCGGTGCGCAGGGCACCATTTCGCGTGCGCGGCTTCGAGATGCGTGTGCCTGCGCCGCCGCTTGCGCTCGGGCAGATAGTGGTCTCGATGGCTGATTGGGCACTGGCTGCCGCCGTGCTCCACGCCCTGCTGCCAGAGGGTGGACCATCCTACGGGGTTCTGCTGGGCGCCTTTCTTGCGGCGCAGGTTTTTGGTTTGGTCAGCCATGTGCCAGGTGGCCTCGGTGTGTTCGAAGGCGCGATGTTATTGCTGCTGGGTCCGTACCTCCCCGCTGACCGCATCATCGCCGCCTTGCTACTGTTTCGTCTTGTCTATTACTTCATCCCGCTGACGCTGGCGCTACTGGTGTTGCTTGGCGACGAAGCGCGGAACCGTCGCGCGCGACTGGTGCAGTTCGGCAAGTCGCTGGGCGGGTACTCGGTTCAACTCGCGCCCAGGATGTTGGCCGTGTTCACCTTCATGGCAGGCTTGCTTTTGCTGGCTTCAGGTGCAACCCCGGCCGAGTACGGGCGGCTGCACTGGCTGGCCCGCGTGCTCCCGGTCGGCTTGTTCGAGGCCTCCCACTTTCTCGGCAGCCTGGTCGGTGTTGCACTCCTGGTGCTGGCGCAGGCGGTATCACGCCGAATCCAATTGAGCTACTACCTCGCTCTCGTGGCACTGATGACTGGCATCGCAGCCTCACTGCTGAAGGCGGGTGATTGGGAAGAAGCCGCTTTCCTGGCAATGCTGCTGTTGGTATTCATACCGAGTCGCGACTTTTTCGACCGACGCGCGGCGCTGTTCGACACCCGCTTCTCGCCGGGCTGGATCATTGCCGTCGTGGCGGCGTTTGGCGCCTCGGTGTGGCTCGGCATCTTCGTCTTCCGCCATGTCGAGTATTCCAACGACCTGTGGTGGCAGGTGGCGTTGCACCACGATGCGCCGCGTTTCATGCGCGCCAGTTTGGGCGCGGCGGTGGCGCTGCTGGGGTTTGGCCTCTGGCGCCTGCTGCGGCCGCTGCCGCACATTGCGGAACCGCCCACAAATGAAGGGCTCGCCGATGCCGCCCGGATCATCAATGCGCAACCGGACACCCTGCCGCTGCTCGCCTACCTGCGCGACAAAGCGCTGTGGTTCAACGGCGAGCGCACGGCGTTCATCATGTACGGCGTTCGCGGTCGTACTTTGGTAGCGCTGGGCGATCCGGTCGGGCCGGCTTCTGCCGCTCCCAGCCTAGTCCGTGACTTTATCGAACTTGCCGATGATTACGGCGACGTCCCAGTGTTTTATCAGGTCAAGCCCTCACAGCTTTTTCTATATGCCGAACTCGGCATGAGTTTCGCCAAGCTCGGCGAGGAGGCGCGCGTGTCGCTGGAGGACTTTTCACTCGAAGGCAGTCGACAGAAGGAACTTCGGTCGATGAGCAATCGTCTCGCTAGAGAGGCGCTGAGTTTCCGAATCATCGAGGCTGTGGACGTTCCGACGGTGCTACCCCAGCTCAAAGCGGTGTCGGATGATTGGCTGTCCAGCAAGTCGGTTAGCGAGAAGGGGTTCTCGCTGGGTTTCTTCGATGACGAATATCTTTCGCACACACCCGTTGCGGTGCTGGAACGCGATGGCCGTATCGTGGCATTTGCCAACCTGCTGTGTGGACCCACTGGTGAGGAACTTTCGATCGACCTGATGCGTTTCGCATCGGCTGCGCCCCACGGTGCAATGGATGGTTTGTTCACGCACATTTTTCTGTGGGGACGGGAGCGCGGCTATCGCTGGTTCAATCTGGGTATGGCGCCGCTCTCCGGCCTCGAGGACACGCCGATTTCCCCCCTGTGGGCACGCTTCGGCAATTCTATCTATCGGCATGGTGAAGCCTTCTACAACTTTGAAGGACTCCGTGCCTACAAGGCAAAATTCCATCCAGTCTGGGAGCCACGCTATCTCGCTTATCCGGGGAAATCCCCGTTGCTACTGGTTCTGGCTGACATCGCCGCACTCTCGGCGGGCGGATATGCGAGGATTTTCCGATGAATGATCGGGATGAAAAGCCATCACCAAAACGGGTGGCCATGGTGGTGATGATGCCAGCCTCGTTTCCCCGTGACGTGCACCCGATGGATGACCTATGCGCCTGATCGACATCATTGCCATCCTGCTGTCTCTCTCCGCGCTCTTTAGTTGGTTCCGTGCCTATCCGGTTGTCGCAAACAAAACGCTATGGCTAGGGGCTTTGCTACGCATGTCACCACTATGGGCAGTGTCCTTCTGTGCTAACCGGATAGGCACGGTTGGTTCAACCAGCGTCACCTGCGCCTGCCGACCACCATTGCGCTGATGCTGACCACGATGCTGATGTCGCTGGGCCTGCTCGCGCTGGAACCGGTGGTGCCTGGTTTAGAGCAACAGGTGAGGCAACTGTTGTTGAGCATCCGCTTCGATAACGCCTTGCTCCATGGAATGCTTGGCCTCCTTCTGTTCGCGGGCGCGCTGCATGTCAGGCTGGTGGATCTGGCCAGGCAACGCTGGGTCATCGGCATTCTAGCCAGCGCCAGTGTCATAGGCGCAACCATTCTGGTCGGACTGGGGGCCTGGGGTCTCTTCACCCTGCTCGGGCTGGACGTCCCCGTTATTTATTGCCTGATCTTCGGCGCCCTGATCGCGCCGACCGATCCCATCGCCGTGCTGGGCATCCTGAAAGGTGCCGGTGTGCCCAGCTCGATCGAAACCAAGATCACCGGTGAGGCACTGTTCAACGACGGGGTGGCGATCGTGACTTTCGTGGTTCTGCTCGCCATCGCCGCCAGCGGGCAACCGATGGCGCTCCCGACGATCATTGGCGTTTTCGTGAAGGAAGCCCTGGGTGCTCTCGCCTTGGGGCTGCTGGTCGGCTGGCTGGCGAACCGGCTGTTGCGTAGCGTCGACGACGACAAGGCCGTGGTGTTGATCACGCTAGCAGTCGCCACCAGCGTGTTTTCATTGGCGGACAGGCTGCACCTGTCGGCGCCCATCGCCGTCGTCGTCGCCGGACTCCTGCTCGGCAACCACACACAGAGCCTGGCCATGTCGTCACACAGTCGCGATCAACTGAAGAACTTCTGGGAGTTGGTGGACGAGATCCTCAACGCCGCACTTTTCGTGATGATCGGCCTGGAGGTCCTGATTCTCGACTTTACCGGTCAATACCTGGCGGCCGGGTTCCTGGTCATCCCGCTGGTGCTGCTCGCGCGGCTGATCAGCATCGGGTTGCCGATCGGGGTGATGCGCCGCTTCCGCAGCTTTTCACCCGGTGTCGTCACCCTTCTGACCTGGGGCGGTCTGCGTGGCGGAGTCTCCGTTGCCCTGGCCCTGTCGCTACCCGCCGGGGATATTCGCGACACCCTGGTAGCTGTGACGTATGTGGTCGTGGTTTTCTCGATCGTGGTTCAGGGCCTCACCCTAGGCCTGGTCGTGCGGGCCACGACGGCCCGCGCGAAGAAGGAATTGGCGAAAATTGGGCGCGTGCCGCCTTGATCCGGGTCATCTGATTGACCAAGGCGTGACCGGATTACGCGTTGCAATGGTTGCTGTCGATGAGCTTCAGTGAGATGTATATGAGGATGTCTATGGATCTGATGACGAAGAGATTGTTGGTGAAAAGTGTGCCCTTGAAGGGCAGCCTGATGGCCGCTGCGGTGATCGTTCTGGTCTCGTTGTCCGGTCTCTCGAACGCAGTGCTCGCCGCTGACAAACTCGAGGCGCGCACCCATGAGGCCGGGGGCCGAGAGCCGATACCTGGCACTGGCGGCGATGCGCCGGCACCTGTGATTCCCGGCGAGATCAAGCTCAGCCATGGCCCCTTCGGCGAGGTCACGGTTTACCAGCCGTCCGCCAAGGCCACCAGCATTGCATTGTTCATTCCCGGCGACGGAGGCTGGAACCTCGGAGTCGTCGACATGGCCCGTCACCTGATGAGCCTGAACGCCATCGTCGTGGGCATCGACATCCGCCACTATTTGAACAACGTCAACGCGGTGAAGGAGCCGTGCCGCAATCTCGCTGTTGATTTCGAGGACCTGGCGCATGAAGTCCAGCGCCATCTCAAACTCGAAGACTATTTGTCGCCGGTCCTGATCGGCTATTCCTCCGGCGCGACGCTGGCCTACGCGACCGCCGTGCAGTCGCCGAAAGGCACCTTTGTCGGTGCCTTGAGCCTCGGGTTCTGCCCGGATCTGGCGGTCACCCAAAAGCTGTGCCGGGGACGCGGCCTGGACTATGAGGTCGAGTACGTCAAGGCGACGGCGCCGTCGGCAATCAAGGGCGTGTTGCTTGCTGCCTCAAAGCTGAATGCGACGCCCTGGATTGCCTTTCAGGGCGACATCGACCAAGTGTGCGATGCAAATGAGACACGGCGTTTCGTCAGCCAGACAGAGAACGCGGAGATGGTGTGGTTACCGAAGGTCGGGCACGGTTTCGCGGTTGAACGCAACTGGCTGCCACAGTTCAAGGCTGCCTACGCCAGACTGGCGAGGTCCACAGTGCCGCTACCGGCGCTGCCCGTGTTGGCGGATCTGCCGCTCGTCGCCGTGCCCGCAACAGCCAGCCCCACGCCCGACACGCGCGACCTCTTCGCCATTCTCGTGACCGGTGATGGCGGCTGGGCCGGGCTTGACCAGGAGGTATCAGCTGCGTTGGCGGCGCGCGGCATTCCTGTCGTCGGAGTCAATTCGCTCAAGTATTTCTGGCGCGCGCGCACACCGGAGGCTGCGTCTGCCGATCTCGAACGCATCATCCTTGGCTACAGGAGGGTCTGGCAGCGCCCGAAAGTACTGCTCATCGGCTACTCCTTCGGCGCGGACGTGCTGCCATTTCTCTACACACGCTTGCCTGAAGCGGCGCGTGCCTCCGTGCGCAGCGTGAACCTGCTCGGCCTGGGCAACAGGGCCAACTTTGAGATTCACGTCTCGAGCTGGATACCAGGTGTCGACGGCCGCGGCCCTGAGGTCAGGCCGGAGATCGAGCGCATGACAAAGGCCTCGATACTCTGCCTCTACGGCGCCGAAGAGCCTAATTCCCCATGTCTAAGCCTTGCGAAGGGAAATGTGCGCGCCGTGGCCATCGGCGGTGGACACCACTTCGGCGGCGACTACGAGGCGCTGGCGCGATCGATCATGGAACATGCCTTGAGATGAAATGGCGTCAGCTCGCCGGAGAGCTGCCTTGCAGAAAAGAGATTGTCGGATGAATGAGAAACATGCAAATAGCGGCTCCTGGTGGTCAACCGACATCGGCCAGGTCGCTCAGGAAAGCGGCTCATCCCCAGTTGGCCTGACCAGCGCGGACGCCGCCGCACGCTTGCAGCAATACGGCAAGAACGCACTCGAGGGCGAGGATGCCTCGCGCGTTGTGCCGTTGCTGTGGCGCCAGATCAGATCTCCCGTGGTACTGATTCTGATTGCTGCAGCAATCCTGTCCTTTGCCATGCATGGTGCCACCGACGGCGTCATCATTCTCCTCATCGTGTTCGCCAGCGCCTTGCTGGGCTTTTGGCAGGAGTTCCGCGCCGCGACTGCGGTGGCCAGCCTGCAGAAACTGGTTGCCGTGCAGGCCGATGTCCTGCGCGATGGCGCGGTCATCCAGGTTGCGCTGGAGGAGGTGGTGCCGGGCGATGTGGTCATTCTCACCGCGGGTTCCAGCATCCCCGCTGACGGCCGCCTGCTCGAAGTCCGCGATCTGTTCCTCAACGAAGCCACGCTGACCGGCGAGACGTTCCCGGTTGAGAAGGCGCCCGGTGTCTTGTCGGCGGACACGCCACTGGCTCACCGCACAAACGCCGTGTTTCAGGGCACCCATGTAGTCAGCGGCGTTGGCCGCGCGCTGGTGGTGCGCACCGGGCGCGACACTCAGTTCGGCGCCATTGCCGACCGGCTGCGGATTCGCCCGGAGGAGACCGACTTCGAGCTCGGCGTACATCAGTTTGGCATGCTGCTGATCCGGGTGACGCTGATCCTGGTCATCGTCATATTCGGGCTCAATGTGTACCTGCATCGTCCGGTGCTCGATTCTTTACTGTTTGCGCTGGCGCTTGCGGTCGGCCTGACCCCCGAGCTGCTGCCGGCCATCATCAGCGTCAACCTGGCTAGGGGCGCGCGCCGCATGGCAGCGCGCAAGGTGATTGTCAAGCGACTCGTCTCAATTGAGAATTTCGGCAGCATGAACGTGTTGTGCTCGGACAAGACGGGTACGCTCACCGAAGGCAAGATAAAGCTTGACGGTGCGCTGGATGCCGAGGGCCGGACGAGCGTACGGACCTTGACGTTCGCGGGGCTCAATGCGGCCTTTCAGACCGGTTTCAACAATCCGATCGATGCGGCCATCGTGGCGGCAGCCGGACCACCAGCGTCGGGCTTCACCCGCCTTGATGAAATTCCTTACGATTTTGCCCGCAAACGGCTGAGCGTGCTGACATCGATGGGGGCGCAAACCGTCATGATCACCAAGGGTGCTCTGGCCCAGGTGCTGTCGGTATGTACCTTGGTAGAAATGCGCAACGGCGAGGTGGTCCCCATCGAGGATCAGATTCAGACCATTCACGCGCAATATGCGGCGTTCAGTGCCCGCGGGGTTCGCACGCTCGGCCTGGCAATCAAGACGCTGCCGGCGCAAATGACAATGACCCGCGAGGATGAAGCCGGCATGACTTTTGTCGGCTTCCTGTTGTTTGCCGACCCGCCCAAGGCCGGGATTGCGGGCACCGTCGAAGAACTGCGCGAACTCGGTATCGCGCTGAAGATCATCACCGGCGACAACCCACTGGTGTCGCAGGCCCTTGCAGCACAGATCGGTTTGGCCAGAGTGAAGATCGTCACCGGACAGGCACTGCGGCAGGTGAGCGACGATGCACTACCGCAACTGGCGCACGACACCGATATTTTTGCCGAGGTTGAGCCGAACCAGAAGGAACGCATCATCCGCGCCTTGCGCAAGGCAGGGAACGTGGTGGGCTACATGGGGGACGGGATCAACGATGCGCCAGCGCTGCACGCGGCCGATGTTGGCTTGTCCGTGCAGGGTGCCGCCGATGTGGCCAAGCAGGCGGCCGACATCGTGCTGCTGGAGCCGGACCTTGCAGTACTCGCCGACGGTGTACGCGAAGGCCGCCGCACCTTCGTCAACACGCAAAAATACGTTTTCATGGCCACCAGCGCCAACTTCGGCAACATGTTCAGCATGGCCGGGGCTTCGTTACTGCTACCGTTCTTGCCGCTGCTGCCAAAGCAAATTCTTCTCACCAACCTCATCACCGACCTGCCGGAGATGACCATCGCCACCGATCGCATCGATGCACAAGCGGTGCAGCGTCCGCAGCGCTGGGACGTAAAGTTCATTCGCCGCTTCATGTTCCGCTTCGGCCTGCTCAGTTCGGTGTTCGACTTCCTGACCTTCGGAGTGCTGTATTTTGTCTTGAAGGCCTCGCCGGAACAGTTCCGCAGCGGCTGGTTTGTCGAGTCAGTCGTTTCCGCCGCCCTGGTGGTGTTGGTTCTGCGTACGCGCGACCCTTTCTGGCGCAGCCGTCCGTCCCGGGCGCTCGCTCTTGCGACGTTATGTGTCGTCATCGCCGCGATCGCGCTACCTTACACGCCGGTTGGTGCAGTATTTGGTTTCGCACCATTACCATGGCTGTTCCTGTCGTTGATGGGGCTGATCGTGGTGGGCTACATCGGCGCTGCCGAAATGCTCAAGCGCAGTTTCTACAGAGAACACAAAGCACGGGGTCCAAAGCACAAAGCACGGGTAGAGTAGAAGACAGGCTCTCGCCTGCCCTCCCTCATCAAACCGTACGTGCGGTTTTCCCGCATACGGCTTTCCGATGTTCTTCACACTAGGCATGCGCCGTTTTCCAGCCCGCCGTTGTCGGAACCTTGTATAGCCCATATTTCGTATAAAGCTGTTGACTCGGGAAACGACCACTGCCGATTCCACGATCCTTGACCTTGTGGCGCTTCATCAGGTGGGTTCGCAGGCGCTCTTCTGCATGCGTTTTCACCTTCTCCAGTACACCATTGGAATTGCGGTAATGAAAGTAATTCGACCACCCGCGAAGGGTGGCATTCATACTCCCGACAATATTCTCCAACGGTATCGGCGTGCGTTCCCGTGCGGTCAAATGCGTTATACGTTCTTTGATTTTTGCAAAAGATTTTGGCGCGGGGCAGACATGCGGGTAGCTTTTGCCCGACTTCAATCCCTTGCTCACCCTGATTTCAAAACCCAAGAAGTTGAAACTTTCTTGTCTGGCATCAACGATGCGGGTCTTGGTCTCATTTAACGTGAGGTCAAGTCGATCCAGCACTTGCCGTACCGTGCTCAAGGACGCATCTACTTTACCCGCACACAGCACCACAAAATCATCCGCGTAGCGGACGATGCGCGCCTTCAGTTTCCAGCGTAGTTGATGTTTCTCCCATATCCGGTCAAGCAGGTGCAGGTAGCAGTTCGACAGCAACGGCGAGATGACTCCGCCTTGCGGTGTACCTTTGCTGTTGGCTTTGCCGCCGCCCACATTCTTACTGGTGCCATCCTTGTCATCGCCGATGACGGGCGCTTTGAGCCATAGCTTGATTACGTGCAGTATCGCACTGTCAACAATGCGCTCGGCTAGCCAAACCGCTTGAGCACGCGCTCGATAAACGGATTGCGCCCCTCTTTGGAAACCCAGAATGCCACCTCCGATGTCCCGTCCAAAAATGCTTTGATCTGCGCCAAGGTCTGTAGCTTCGCTTCTTCCATGTGGATCACCATGCCTCGCATAATGACCGGCCCGGCAAATCAAGTTCAGACTCGTTTCATGTTGGAAATACGCCAACCCTTCAGACTCATTTCATATTGGAAGAGGCTCGTCCTTGAGTCGGTAAGCGGCTTCGGTTACAATGCGCGCCCCGTTGATCCGGCAAGTGCCGGGAGACGGTAATCCACACACTCGTTCATGTTGGGGTGTCCCGCAATCATTTTGGGGATCAGGCTGACGGGTGGAAGACTTAACCCTTAACGATTGGAGTAATACATGGCAACAGTCACAATGCGTCAAATGCTGGAGGCGGGTGTCCATTTCGGTCACCAGACCCGATTCTGGAATCCCAAGATGGCCCCCTATATCTTCGGCCATCGCAACAAGATTCACATCGTCAACCTGGAAAAGACCGTCGTGATGTTCAACGACGCGCTGAAGGAAGTGCGCAAGATCGCGGCGAAAAAAGGCACGATCCTGTTTGTGGCGACCAAGCGCCAGGCGCGCGAGATCATCCGCGAAGAAGCGATCCGCGCCGGCTCTCCCTTTGTTGACCATCGTTGGTTGGGCGGCATGCTCACCAATTTCAAGACCGTACAAACCTCGATCAAGCGCCTGAAAGAACTGGAAGCGATGATCGAAGACGGCAGCATTGACAAGCTTTCCAAGAAGGAAGGCCTGATGTTCCGCCGCGAACTGGAAAAGCTGGATCGCAGCCTGGGCGGTTTCAAGGATCTGCAAGGATTGCCTTCCGCCATCTTTGTGATCGACGTCGGCTACCAGAAGGGCACCGTCACCGAAGCGCAGAAGCTGGGCATCCCGGTCATCGGCGTGGTCGATACCAATCATAGCCCGCTCGGTGTGGATTTCGTGATCCCCGGCAACGACGATTCCAGTCAGGCGATCCGCCTGTATGCGCGAGGCGTGGCGGATGCGGTGCTGGAAGGGCGCGAGCAAGCGGCCACCGATCTGGTCGAACAGGTCGCGGAAAAAGAAGCTGCTTAAGCGGCCTCTCCGTAACCAGGGGGCGCAAGCCCCCTTTTTTGTAACCTGAATTTTGTTGAGATTGTTAGGAGTGTGACATGGCTGAAATCACCGCAAGTATGGTGAAGGAACTGCGCGAGGCGACCGGCCTCGGCATGATGGAATGCAAGAAGGCGCTGGTCGAGACCCACGGCGACTTCAAGGCGGCAGAAGAATTGATGCGGATCAAGAGCGGGGCGAAGGCAAGCAAGGCTGCTTCGCGCGTGACGGCGGAAGGCGTGATCGGTTCGTATCTGAGCGCCGACAGCAAGACCGGCGCGGTGGCGGAAGTCAACTGCGAAACCGACTTCGTGGCCAAGAACGACGACTTCATGGCATTCGCCAAAAACGTCGCCGAAACGGTGGCGAAGAACGATCCGGCGGACATTGACGCGCTGCTGGCTTTGCCCATCACCAACGGTTCTGGCACGGTGGAAGAGACACGCAAGGCGCTGGTGATGAAGCTGGGCGAGAACCTGACGGTGCGCCGTTTTGAACGCTATGCGACGACGACCGGCAAGCTGTCCACTTACCTGCACGGCAACAAGATCGGTGTGATGGTCAATTACACCGGCGGCGACGAGATCCTGGGCAAGGATCTGGCAATGCACATCGCAGCTTCCAAGCCGAAGTCGGTGGATGCGTCCGGCGTGAATCCGGAAGACATCGCCACCGAGCGCCGTATCGCCATCGAGAAAGCCAAGGAATCCGGCAAGCCGGAAGCGATGCTGGAGAAGATCGCCGAAGGTACGGTGCAAAAGTTCCTGCGCGAAGTCACCTTGCTCGGACAAGTATTCGTCAAGGCCGAAGATGGCAAGCAGACCATCGAGCAACTGCTGAAGAGCAAGGGCGCATCGGTCAGTGCGTTCCGGATGTTCATCGTCGGCGAAGGGATCGAGAAGAAGGTGGAAGACTACGCGGCTGAAGTCGCCGCTGCGGCCGCTGCGGCCAACAAATAAGAAAGGCAACCATGTCCGCTCCCGCCTACCGACGCATCCTGCTCAAACTTTCCGGCGAAGCCCTGATGGGCGATGACAGCTACGGGATCAACCGTGTGGTCATCGAACGCATCGTGGCGGAGATCAAGGAAGTGACCGAGTTGGGTGTCGAAGTGGCGATGGTGATCGGCGGCGGCAATATCTTCCGCGGGGTGGCGCCTGCCGCAGCCGGAATGGATCGCGCCACCGCCGATTACATGGGCATGCTGGCCACGGTGATGAATTCGATGGCCTTGCAGGATGCGATGACCCGGGCCGGAGTGGATTGCCGGGTGCAATCAGCCTTGAATCTGGAACAGGTGGCCGAGCCGTTCATCCGCGGCAAGGCGTTGCGCTACCTGGAAGACGGCAAGGTAGTGATCTTTGCGGCCGGGATCGGCAGTCCGTTCTTCACCACCGATACCGCCGCCGCTTTGCGCGGTGTCGAGATGTCT
>Ga0210016_1004199_pt1 | contig 12340 bp, 11 predicted proteins | sample CryGeyCG2014_300_FD_185454 | JGI IMG/M metagenome (GOLD analysis project Ga0210016, IMG submission 185454) | Groundwater microbial communities from aquifer - Crystal Geyser CG02_land_8/20/14_3.00 (SPAdes) (version 2) | ecosystem: Environmental > Aquatic > Deep subsurface > Groundwater | place... | reverse complement strand
CCGTCACTCAGAGCCTGCTCTTTTTGCAGGCGTGGAGTCTCATCTTTTTGAATCATTTTATAAAAATTGGGAGGTAAAAGGTGAAGAAAGCAAAAGTAATAATCAAAACCAATGACCCGAAGGAAGCAGAGTACCTTGCAAAAGTGCTCATTAACGATGCAACTGAAAGAAAGCTAAGCGTTGCATGCACAAAGTTATTCAACGGGCTTTTTGGTATTGAATACAAAAAAGAAATAAAGATAAAAGGCAAGGAATGACCCTTGAAGAACTCTATTTGGAAGAAAAGGCGAGGATTGCAAAACTATCCAGACGCTATGCAAGGATGTTCCGCACCGAGAAAGAAGATCTCTTTCAGGAAGGCGTACTTGCTCTTGCAGAAACTTATGCAAAGTATGCATATAAACTCCAAGATTCCGAACTCCTCAAAATATCCCACAGGATAGTAAATAGGAAGATCTACAGGTATGCAAGGAATGAATACAGGCAGAAGATACAAAACAAATACAGGCAAATATAAAATGTATAATGCAATGCTCGAACTTAAGAAAGAGGACTATGAAATCCTCTACGAGTTATATTTTAATAACACTTCAATTCATCAGTTATCCAAAAACCTCGGCATCACCTGCAAAGCAATAAGGTGGCGAAGGGACAAGGCGCTCAAACAATTAAAGAAAATAATTCTAAAAAACCGAACAAGAAATTAGCTTTTTAAAATCTTTTTTCACCATAAGACTTCTTTTGATTGTAAAAATTTCAATAACTTCTTCGTCAAAAATGATAGTCTCTCCACCAAAAACTACTTGAGCTCCTTCATCTCTGACAATTTGAGGTTCAACTCTAAAATAGGTAAACCATCCGAATTCATCTTGTTTGTTTTTCTGATCTTCATAAAGAGTGTGAGGATTTTTATAAATTATAATTTCAGAAAATTCAAAAGCCTTTAACTAACCTTAGTCTATTCTTTTTTTTCCTTTGCAAAACTTACCATCATTCTGCCTAATCTCTTAAAACCAGTTTTCATATACCATTTAAATACCCAGGATGAAATAATTTTTCTTGCCTCAATAGGTAATTCATCAAACTCTTTTTTCGCCTCTACTGCATCTTCATCCATCCTCTTAATTAATTCTTCATTATCCATTTTTACGCCCCCTTAGTATTTAAAATCGTGCCCACTCCTACTAAATATGCAATTTATTCTTGCTTTTCCTCCTCCACTTTGATACCAGCTTGATTTATGGCTTCCTTAATTTTATCTTCATAATCGGCTTTTGTAAGTTCACCATTTTCTGCTTTAATTTCCATTTCTATTTCAAGCGTATTAAATTTAGTTTTTAAAAAAGTTATTGTTTTTACTATATCTGATAACTTACCCATTGGAATACTGAGTTTAAGATATATATTATTGTAATGGGAGCGTTTCACTCCTACAGTTACAGGGGGAAACTTATTTTTTATTGCGTCTTCTAATCCCTTTACTTGTTCTGGAGAAAGATTGTAAGACCTTTTTACTTCATCTTCTACTTTTAAGACTTCTTCTCTACTTTTTGCGGAGCTAACTGTTCCAAGAATTTTTCTATATTCATCTTCTGTAACAACCTTTTCTCCTTTAACTCTGCACAAATTAGCTTTAATCAATATCTCTTCGTCAACTATCGCAGGAACATAATCGTCTCCAAAATGTTCACACTCTGGCTTATCATTAACGAGATGCCCAATTCCAAATTGATGGTTCTTAATGCCTTCCCTTACTCCTAATCTTAGAACTTCTTCTGATGCTATCCTTATTTCACCAGGCACAGAGTAAAAAGAATCAAGAATGCTTTTTAATTGAACAAAATCCTTATCTGCTAAATACTTCTCCACAATAAGTGTCGGGTGAAGTCTTTCAAGGATTTTTTCTTCCACTTTCAAAAAATCGTAGATCTCTTTGTCAATTTTTTCGCTTACTCCAAAAGTGGGAATACCAAGGTCCTCTTCTTCAAAGCCGTCCTTAGACGGTATTCTGAGCATTCTGTAATACTTTCTAAGTTCGCCTCGCACGCTTTCATCGGCATCCACTAACTTATCCTTCAACTCCTTTTTCTGTTTCTCAGTCAGTCTAACTTTATGGTCATTTTGAATCAAACGCAAGGAAATTATTTTCTTAATAAAATTTTCAAACGTTATCTGTACAGAATCATCCGCACAGAGGAAAAACATCGTATTGCGGTAGATTCTTGGGCGATCACTGTAATTTTCAAGAAGTTCTTTGCACTTGTTCAAATTTTTTAATATAACAAGTTTCAACTTTCTGTTATCAGGAATATCCCTTGAATTATTAGGCCAGATAAAGCAATCAAAAAATTCTTTTGAAAGGTATTTTGATAGGAGCGAATTTTTTTCCTCTTTTTCAATATCATTTGGATGAACATTTTCCATTTTTACCAGAATCAATTTGTTCAAGTTCGGCTCATTCGAAAAGAAGAGACCTTCGTCAGAGATATAGAAAAGTTTCTCTTTTAGTGTTAAAATAGCTTCACCAACTACATTGTTTGGTATATCTGGAACGCAACTTGAAAGTTTGACTTCGTTTATGCTTGCCCCTTGCTTATCAATACCTTGAGGGAATGAGTACATAAATATTGTTGTTGCCACAGTTGTGCCAAAAGAGAATTGTGTATAGGCATCTCCAAGACTCTTGTCCACTTTCTTTGCTCCAGACTCTTTAGAGGCTATGTCGTTTGCTATTACTGCGTCAAACTCGGACCCGGGATGTTTAACGAGTTCTTTCCTTATTTCTTCATTATCAAGTTGAAAATCACCTAATTTTATGTAAGGCAACTTTGCATTTAGCAAAGAACTAACAACCAACGCAAGTAGTCTTAGTGCTCCTCTTGTCCTCTGAAAAGTTGGAAAACTTCCCCATCGCTTATAAAGCACGTCAATTACTTCAGGCTGAAAAGGGAAACTGTTAATGAATCTTTCTCTGTATGTAGATTTTTCAACTCCTTCAGGCAAAATTTTTTCTTTCTCGGCGTAATCAAGGAATTCCTCAATATTATCTTTGGCTTCTTTTTCGTTAATCTTACTAAAGAGCCTTCTTACTATAATTTTTGATACTTCTTCGTCGCTGACAGGGGTATAAACTTTTTCAAGTCTTCCTATAACCTTCTGTATCTGTTGGTATAACTTCTCGTTATAATCCTCAGTCATAAGGCTTGAAGGAAGTGTAACGATTAAAATTGATTTGTCAAGAATTCCCATAACACCTGTAAATTCCTGCAAGAATAAAAGTAGTTGAGTAGCAAGAGTAGAATCTCCCACTTTTATACCAGAGGCTTTATTTGCATAGTTAAGAATTTCATCCATAAGGACGATGAGCGGCTGATGTTTCGAAAGTAAGTTGTAAAGTTTTTCTTTGCCGGGAGATGTGCTTCCCTTTAGGCTTTCCACTTTCCCTGTTAACTGATACTCGATTTCCTCCCATACAGGGCGAGCCTTTGCATCGTAAACGGTGCCATCGAAGACGACAACATTTGCACCCCATTCTTTTGCTTTGTGGTACAGAGCAATCAAAGAGTGTGTCTTACCACCACCAAATGGTGTTTGCAATTGAATAATGGAGTCGCCTCCCTTACCGCTTATCCTTTTGTGTGCAATGTTAAGAAGATTTTTGAGTCCGTTCGTAAGATAGGTTTTTTGAAAGAAAATATCTCTATCTTTGTATTCGGCTGGTGCAGTGCCCCTGTACACCATCCACAAATCGGCTCCAAAAACATCAAGAGTGAGCCTTCCCTCAAGAATATCTCTGTGAGGTATTGCAATCATATTAAATGGTTTCATTTAAATTCAAACCCCCTTTCTTCTCCTTTTTGAATATCTTTAATTATTCTTTCCTTTCCTGAAAGGAAACCATCAATAAGCTTCTTTTCCTTGCTTATCAAGGGCAAAGTTTCAGAAATTGCCTGTGCAACTCTGTAGAATGAGTCCTTCTTGCCAAATCCACTGTTTGCAAGAACCTTAACTAAACTATCTTTATCGCCCTTCTCCCACAGTATTAAAGCAATATGCAAAACATCAATCAAATCATGCGGGTCTCCTATTTCCTCGAGAGTCCTGTCTTGAGAGCCTAATACTCTTATGAATTCTTTTTCTTTCTTTATGAACCCTCTGTTCCATTCTTTACCCAAATCTATACCTGTAGATTGGGCAAGCTTGCGTGCATCATCAAATGGTACTACTACCTCACCGTAAGCCCAACGCCACAATACATAGAACCTCGAAAGCGGTGAAAGTTCTCCTGCAATGCCATTGTGAAGAATCTGATGCACAGCATAGTCGGTAACTGCTTCTCTTACAAATTCAAGCAGCCTATCGGCCCTTACGATATTTCCTTCATAATCAATAATCTTCTTATACTTTCCAAAGATTTCAATTGAAGAACCAATCGCAGAGATAAAATAATCAGGACCTGATACTCCTGCTTTCCATAATTCTTCAAGTTTTTTATAAAGATACTTTCTTATTTCCTCTTTCACTTCATTAAACCAACCAGTTTCGATTTGTTCGGTCTTGCGTGCAACAAGGTAGATAGAAGATGCAAGCGCTGCGGATTCATTTGCTCTTAATCTTTGTTTCATTTCAGTATCAATAGGCCAGGATGCAGTGACAACAAGCCCCGAATCAAGAAGAGAGTTAATCAATGTTTCCCAGCCTGCAGTAGATTTGTACGCATAAACAATGGTTGCAATACCGTCTGGTTTCAAAACTCTGTAAATTTCCTGAAAGGCTCTTTTAAGCATATTCTCAAAATTGTTTTTTGCTTCTTCCCATGTCAAATTATTAGTATATGCAACGATTTCTTTACTTTTGGGAGTTAGAGGAGTTGAAAATAGGTCGGGGTACAAATCTCCGATTATTCTTTTTAACCATACATAAAAGAAATCCGAAAGATAAGAATAGGGCACATTATCGTAGTACGGTGGATCCGTGAAAACTGCATCAAAGTAGTTGTCGGGATAGGGGAGGTCGGTTGCAGAGGCTTGAGTGACTTTTGGAATTTTATCTAAGATTCTAGGAATATGTGAAAGTTGCTCTAAGGTAACAACAATGTTGTTCTCTAAAATGCTTTTAAAAGAATATCCTTTGTCCGCAAAAATCTGAGTTTCAATATAATCCCAATTCATTGGCAATGCTTGTCTTGCAAAAGTAGTTGAAACCTTTTCCCAACTACCATCCCAATGACAAAGGCTTGAATTGGTGTCAGTAAGTCTACTAACAACAAATGCCAAGTAACTCACCACTGCCTTCGTATATTCCTTATCGTATCCTTCTTTTACCATCTTTTTGTATGCTTCTCTAACTTTTTCGGTGAAAGCAATCAAGGCAAGTTTCTGGCGTGAGTTAAAAAGGTCGCCCCATCTTAGCATTCCATATCTTTGTATACGAAAACCAAGTGTTTCTTTCGGTGGTAGTTCTTCGTCCGGCACAGGGTCAATGCTCCATTCTTCCATTAGTTTCTTCCTTTTCTCCTCGAGGTATTTTTCTGCTTCTTTAAAGATTTCCAAATCTTTTTCTATTGCAAGCCTATATGTCTTCCCTTGTGTTTTTGGATTGTGTAAAACCACTGCAACCATTCTTTGTCCTGCTTTTCCTTCCTGAAACAGTTTTCTCGTTGTTTTATCATCTATCGTAGAACCACACACAGGGCACCTTGCAACAGCCCTTGCAACCGTTCCATCTTCGGGGTTAAAATCCACTGGAAAAGGTTTACTTTGCCCTACAATTTCAAACTCAACTTTTCCATCCTTAACATAAGGTTTTAAAGAAACTTTCTTTTTATCTTTCTTTGCAAGCCAGAACTGTCTCATCAAAGGAATCTCAGCACCACAGGAGGGATTCTGGCAAGGAATTGTCCTTGCCCAGATGAAGCCAACAGGGATTGAGCCATCGCTATCTTCTGGATAAAACTTGCTAATTTCTTTCTTTGCCTTATCTAAAACCAGCTCTCCCCACTTTTTTACATCCTCAACTAAACTATATGTTTCTATTTTATTTTCAAATAAACCTGAATTGTTTGCTTCTGACTTTTTTGATATCTTTTTTCCGTATTTTTGTGGATATTCAAGAGCGCACTTAAGGATAAGCGTTGCAACAGGGTTATAGTCTATTGCATAGGTTTCACAACCAAGCCTCAATGCCTCAAGCGGAATTGAGCCACCACCTGCAAATGAATCAAGCACCTTCGGCGGTTTGCCAACGTTCGCCTCTAAAATGTCTTTTCTTGCTTTCTCAATTAATCTTTGATTGAGTGAATTTTCCCACTTTGCAAAGTCAATAATAAAATCATTTATTTTTAACTTTTCTTCTTCATTCTTTGGTGCAGGGATAAGTGCGGCATAGGAAGTTGCTCTTGAAGACGCTAACGGTCGTCTTGCCCACCAGATATGAAGCGTTGAAACGTGTCCGTGACGAATATTCTTTTCTTTTGCAGATATTTCGCTTACTTCCTTCAGCGGAAATGTTACCTCAATGAATCTTTTCTCATCCATTTTTCAATCCTTTACTTTTCCATTCTTCCACAGGTATTATAAAACGAACTGACTCAATTTTTTGAATTAACTGTAAATTTTCTGAAGGATTATTGATCAGATACAGTTGCGAGTTTGTCGAAGCATTGCATACGATATAAAGCCAGTACTGATTCTTAAATCTTTTTGCCTTAAGGTATTCGTTTTGAGTGAGAATTATCATCCCCTCCTCATTTCTTGCCTTTACCTCTATGTATCTTATCTCTTCGCTTCCTTCAGAGCGAATATCATAACCAAGATTTTCTTTTGAAACATCCTTAGGAGACCTTCCTTCTCTTATTTCAAACTTCATTGCCACCCTCATTCCGATAGCTTCAATATCCTCGTCTCTTTTGAGCATATCATTACCCTGTGGTTTTACAACAATTGCACTGATAAATTCAGGTGCGCCAATAGATAAGCTTACTTCTTGCTCAATGCTTTTTTTCAAACTCTTCAGAGCATCTTCATACTGTTTTTTCTTCTCCTCCTTGTTTCTTATAGCAAGATCAGTTTTTTCACCCTTTTCCTGCCTTTCGTAGAGTTCTGCAAGCTGTGTATCGAGTTCACCAATGAGATACTCAAGAGACTTTATGCCGTATTTTCTCTTTATCTCCGCTTGGCGATTTCTTTCAGCCAAAACCTCGTCTCTATATTTCTCTGCAGAATAAATTGCAAATTCTTGCATTCTTCCTTTCCTTAATTCAATGTCACTTACTGAAATGCTTAGGTCCGTTGAACCAACATCATCAACGGGCACTAAATCCCACAAAACGGACGGATTTATCTCTTCAGATTTTGTTCCATCATCGTAAATTGCCATAACTCTTTTTCCTACGGTTTCGTTTTTCCCGTCAAAAACCGAACCTTCAAAGAACCAGATTATGCCAATGTATCTTCCATCCGGGTCCAAAAATACCGCTCCTTTACTTAATTTTGAGAAATATTGCTCATTTACCCATTTTAACACAGCCTCAAATAAAGGATGTCCGAATGAAACAAACTCAGCTTCAGGATTTTTAAATGCTATTTCTTTGTCGAATGTTATCCTCGGATAACTTTTTAAAATTAAGCCGTATGAAACTTTGAAATTTACATCGCCAGCAACTTTCCTTATTTCGTACGGGACACTTTCAATTGTAATGAAACCATCTTTTCTTATCTCAAATCTTCCACCTGCTTTTGAAAACGCTTTTATAAAAAATTCCTGAGTGTACTCCGGCATAAGCCTGTACTCTTTTGCTCGAGTTGACATCTCCTTAACTTTAGAATAATCAATGTTTCTTGTTGCAAGACTTTCTCCAAGTTGTTCTTTTATCTTTGAAATATAATCCTGGTCTACTTTTATATCGATTTCTTTAAGAATATCCTCCATGCTCCTTGCATTCGCTACTGCAGCAACAATCAATTGATAGAGATTAACCCCCATAAAGGTATCTCCAATTACATCAAAAACTCTGTCATTTCCAAGAGCATTTCTTATTTCGTCAAGTTTATCAAACAGTTTCGCAAGCACTCTACCTTCTCTTGTATCCTCTGCCACAAGGTTAAATATAAATACATCTTTCTGCTGGCCGTATCTGTGGATTCTACCCATTCTTTGCTCGAGCCTGTTTGGGTTCCATGGAATATCGTAGTTAATCATCAAATTGCAGAATTGGAGGTTAATTCCCTCGCCTGCCGCTTCGGTTGCAACCATAACTTGAGTTTGGTTTTTAAATACCTTTTCTGCACTTACTCGCTCTTCAATGTTCATTCCGCCATGAATGAAATTTACAGAGTAACCCCAGGATTTTATTTTGTTAACAAGATAGTCCAATGTGTCTTTTGATTCCGTGAAGATCAGAATCTTTTCATTCCCTTGAACTTCTCTTATCTTTTTGAAACCTTCTTCAATTGCCTTTTTCAACTCTCGAAGCTTTATTTCTATCTCTGCGTCTAATATACGCTTTGCTCTTTCAATTAATCCTTCTACCGTTGTAATTTCGCTCAGAAGTTCATCCCTATTCTCTGCTGTTGAAATGGTTTCCCATTTATTCTCTTCTTCCCAACGACTCTTCTCCTCGAAATCTTCAATTTCATTTATGTCAAAAGGTTCTGGAATTTCAGTTAAAGCCTCTGGATTTTTAAGCAATTCCTCGAGCTTATTCTTTCTTCTTTCAAGGGATTTAAGGAGTGCATATGTGCTGGACGCCATTCTTCTCTGTAAAATAAGAAGTGCAAATGCAATATTTCTCTTTTTATTATTCCTGTTGAGTACCTTGTTGTATTGAGACAATACATACTTAGATAGGTCGTTATAGAGTTCTTTCTCTTCATCTGAAAGTTTAAACCTGATTGTTTTAGGGTAGCGGTGAGTAAAAATTGGTTTACCGTCAAAATCCCTAAGGTCTTCCTTTAATCTTCTTATGAATAGTGGATTATCTTTATTTTGTATAGATTCATCAATCAAATCACTGGTTGCAAAGAAACCTGGAACCAACAAATCCTGAAAAAGTCTAAAATTTTCCGGGTCTCCTTTATGTGGCGTTGCCGTAAGGAAAAGAAGATGCTCTGTACTTGAGGATAATTTCTCTCCAAGTCTGTATCTATCAGTTTTATCAATTTTGTCACCATATTTATATGCAGACATTTTGTGGGCTTCGTCGACTACAATCAAATCCCAGTTAACACTTGTTATAGACGGAAGCACATCTTCTTGTTTTGAAAAATCCATCGAGGTAATTATCTGATTTTCCCTTTGCCAAGGGTTCTCCCCATAGGTTAAATCAAGGATGTTTCTATCAATTATTGCGAAATTCTCCTGGAACTTCTCTTTCATTTCCCTTTTCCATTGTTCTTTAAGATGACCTGGAACAACTATGAGTATCTTCTTAATTAGCCCTCGTAGTTTCATTTCTTTTACAACAAGCCCCGCCATAATTGTTTTTCCTGCCCCTGGGTCGTCTGCAATAAGAAATCTAATTCGTGGAAGTTTCAAAATATAACCGTAAACAGCCTCAATTTGGAAAGGGAGAGAATCTATCTTAGAGGTGTTTACTGCAAGCAAGGGGTCAAAGTTAGATGCATATTTGTATCTTTCTCCTTCTAATGCAAGGAAAGCTTCAGAGCCTGAAGATGCAAAATTCAAAACGTATTCTTCGGTTGCCAGCAGATTAATTTCCTCTCTCTTTAAAATTCTTTCAATGTGAGTATTTGAGTATAAAGAAACGCCTACCAAACGAATACGCTCACCAATATTAACTATTTTTTCTATTCTTACAGGCTCACTGAAGAATGGACCCGTTACTATCATTCCCTCGCTAAGTTCCATAAAGCCTCCGAAAGGCATAAAATATTGATTTATCTGCCGTTTTAATTCTCAAAAACATAGTTTTACCAACATTTGAGAGTATCATTATTTTATTTTAATACTTTAAATACATTTGTAAAGAATTTTTTTGTTTAAATTAAAAGAATTTTTACAATTTTTTGGCTATTTAGACGACAGTATTTGGGATAGTGTTTTGAATATGATCCGCTTATTAGTTTTTATTTTTCATACTTTTTCATTACCTTCTCAATACTTTTACCTATTTTTACCATTAATGAACTTTTGTATAATTATTGCATAAATTGCACAATTATTGACCAATTTGTCCGATAAATGTCCGAAATGTGTCCAAATTGGTAATAGTTATTCCTTGATTATTTTGTTTCGAACTTTTAACTGGCGCAAGCAGGCGAATTACCTGCTTGTATGCTAAAAAATACTCTTACAATTTTATCATGGAAAAGACGACAGAAAAAGAAATTCAGAAAGCAATTGAGAACCTGAAGCTTGAAAGAGTAAACTCTTACGGAGTGAGCGGGAAAATCATTTCTCGATGGAAACTAAAAACCTCAATTAATGGATCGGAAATTGACCTCGGCGATGCAAGTACATATATAAAAACAAGCCATTGGGAACATTTGTCCGAAGAGGAAAAAGAATTTGCCTCCTAAATCACGACATTCAAGTAATCGTCAGGTATTTGCTCAAAATTAATCCATGTAAACCAATCGCTCAAATTTAATATCTCTGCCCAGCAGTTTATCGTATCAATGTCCTGGTTGTATCCTTTGTCCTCTGTCTCCAAAAGAGATGCCAATTTATCTCCTGCATCGAGATTGTCTAAATTTTTATAATAAGGCAAATAGTTAGTGCCTAATAATTTATCAATGAGTCTAGTATAGGCGTAGTTCATCAAATAAGATTTTTCAAAAATTAGTGGAGGCGTCATCGTTTTAACTTCTTTGGATAAACTCTGGATTGAAGCTTTCAAATCATTTTCTACAGATTTGTTTTGATTATTTCTTAAATCAGGAAAGTTATTATATATCCAATACTCAATACGGTAGTCCACGGGCAGATTTGTTAATTGCCTTATTATGCCGTTAAGCCAAAAATCTAAGATTTTCTCTAAAGTTTCTTTTGGCATTTCTTTAAATATTTTGGGCAAAGATTTATCTATGGAAACCCTGTAATAAATTATGTTTTCGTTTTTTACTCCGGGAGCTAATCGCTCTTTTTCTGGCGCGGACAAAATCCTTAAAATGTGCGCGCATTCATGAATTACCAGGTGGTTTATTGTTTCCGAGTGGAAATTTTTGGCATAGAAAAAATGATTGCTCATATTTTTTCTTGCTATTTTTATTGTCGCTCTGACTTCAAGATCAGGCTTTTCAATAAAAACCATCTCTTTTTTTGTTCTGTTTTCTATATCGGATACAATTTCCTCTGCTGACCTGTCGATATTGTACTTTTGAAAGAATTCATGCTTATTCATTCTGTTCGTTTTCAAGCATTTCTTTTGCTGCTTCGTATTCTCTGGAAAGATCAAATCCTACGTCTTTTGTTGGCTCTATTATTTGAAAACCTACATACAAATAACAGACTAAATTTAAGCCAGAATATTTGCCAGGCAAAGTGGCTAACTCATATTTCTGTGCGGGATTGTGAACATCAAAACCTCTTTCGCCTTTCAGAGCAATTTCGGCAAGTATTTCCGTCAATTTTCTTTTCTGCATATTTTTAAACTTTTGCATTGCCGATAAACAGTACATGACCACGTCAAATCTTATACCGCTTTTCTTAAACTCTGCTTCGGCTATTTCCCTCATCTGATTTTTTGCGAATTCCGTGAACTGATCTTCATTATCCCTCACGATCAATTTCCTGAAATACAAGTCTGCTTTTTTAATGTCGCCAACTTCCTTGTATGCCAGGGCAAGACCGTAAATAATATTTGGGTACCCCGGGTTTATAAGTTCGGCCTTTCTGAAAGTGTTAACTGCGGAAACATAATTTTTTTCAATGGCGTACAAACTGCCCAGATTCTGAAGCGCATAGATATTTTTCGGATCGATTTCAAGCGCCTTTAAAAATGATTCTTCTGCATCTTTTTCTCTGGAAGCCTTCATGTATGAAAATCCCAAAGCCACATAGGCATTTGAGTTGCCGGGATCGTATTCAATACACTTTTCCATAGTTTCGATTGAAGCCTGGTAGTTTCCCAATTCGCTGTAGCACATTCCAAGATTGTAAAGCACAAACGTATCTTCAGGGCTGTCTATAATCATTTCTTCAAGCAGCTCTTTTGCCTCAGCTATTCTTTTTGAATTCAGCAGTCTTATAACTTCTTCTTTTTTCGTTTTCATAAATCAAAATAATAATAGCAAACTTTTAAATTTATTCAAATAATTTTATGAGCTGAATCGTTTTAGACTTTCGAAAGGGCGCGTTAAATAGAATAATCAGCCCTCTC
>Ga0210016_1004187_pt1 | contig 12371 bp, 9 predicted proteins | sample CryGeyCG2014_300_FD_185454 | JGI IMG/M metagenome (GOLD analysis project Ga0210016, IMG submission 185454) | Groundwater microbial communities from aquifer - Crystal Geyser CG02_land_8/20/14_3.00 (SPAdes) (version 2) | ecosystem: Environmental > Aquatic > Deep subsurface > Groundwater | place... | reverse complement strand
CGTATTTCTCCATCCTCCGACGAAGGCTGTTTCTATTTATACCCAGAAGCTTTGCAGCCTTTACCTGATTCCCTTTTGTTTTCATAAGTGCCTTTATTACAAGCATTTTCTCCAGGGATGAGATCACATCCTTATCCCCGGTTGGCGATAAAGGGATTTCTTCAAGAAGTCTGTCTAAGATTCTATCCAACTCTGAGGCCAGCTCCCCTTCTTTTTCCAGGGGATGAGCCCTATTTGTTTCCTCCTCAAAAGAGAGGTCTTCCTGGACAATGACTTCCGACTTACATCTAATAATGGCCTTTTTGACAACGTTCTCCAGTTCTCTGACATTGCCGGGCCAATGATAACCCATCAATACATTGACTGCCGATGGAGTAATATCCTTTGTTTCTTTATTCAACTCAGGGCTTGACTTTTTTATGAAGTACCTTACCAAATCCTCTATGTCCCCCTTCCTTTCCCTCAAGGGCGGAAGGTAAATAGAGACTACGTTCAAACGGTAATAGAGGTCTTCTCTGAACCTTCCTTCAGCGACTTCCTTTCTCAGGTCCTTATTGGTGGCGGCTATCACCCTGATGTCAACCTTTATTGTTTCGTTTCCTCCCAATCGTTCAAACTCCATCTCCTGTAATACACGAAGCATCTTGGCTTGAAGAAGAAGAGACATGTCCCCGATTTCATCCAAAAATATGGTGCCTCCACTTAACTGTTCAAGCTTCCCGATCTTTCTTAGTCGAGCGTCGGTAAATGCCCCTTTCTCATAACCAAAAAGCTCCGATTCCAGGAGGTTATCCGGTATGGCAGCACAGTTTATGGCCATAAACAGTTTGTTTCTTCTCATACTGTGTTTATATATAGCCCTGGCAACCAGTTCTTTTCCAGTACCACTTTCTCCGGTTAAAAGAACCGTTATATCTTTCCCGGCCACCTGCCCTATGTACTTGTATACCTTTTGCATTTCAGGCGAGTTTCCAACCATGATGTCCCCGTTCGGTTCCCCTTCTTGGGAAGGGGACAGGGCAACCTTTCTCTTCATCATCTCTGTCACGGATAAGGCGCTGGATATAGTCGTCTTCATCCAATCGATATCAAAGGGTTTCAGGGTGTAGTCGTATGCCCCTAACCTCATGGCCTCCACCGCGGTTTCCATAGTTCCATACGCCGTCATAATTATAATATGGAGTTTGGGATCTATGCTCTTGATCTTTCTCAGGGTGGTGATTCCATCGATCCCGGGCATCCTGATATCCATTATTACCAGGTCTGGGGTATCCCTGCTGATGATGTCTACGGCTTCTTCCCCGGACGAGGCAGAAAGGACAACATAACTCTCGGAAAAGACCTTTTTAAAAGAGTAATGAACGTTGGGCTCATCATCAACGACCAGTATCTTTTTCATTGTACTACCTCTATGGGCAGGCTTACGGTAAATGTAGCACCAATATCCGGGGTACTATCCACTTCAATTTTCCCTCTATGCTCTTCAACAACCCGATGGACGATGGCCAGCCCCAGCCCCAGTCCTTTGGCCTTTGTGGTTACAAAAGGCTGAAATATCCTTTCCTTTATTGATTCCGGGATGCCAGAACCGCTATCCTTTATCTTGACCTGGATAAAACCTCCGATAGCCTCTGAGGAGACTTCCAGCTCTCCCCCATCTTCCATAGCGTCTATGGCATTAAGAAACAGGTTGAGAAATAGCTGAGCCGTCTTCTCAGGATAACAGGATATAGAGGGGAGTGGTAAAAGTGTCTTTTTGAGTTTCATCCTCTGTTGAGAAAGACGGTGCTCTACGAGAAGAAGGGTGTTTTCTAAGACCTGGTTTATATCCATTTTCTGCTGCTCTGGCTTTTCTCCCCGGGCGTAGTTCAAAAACTGGGTCACTATTCTATTCATGCGGTCCAGCTCGTTCTCGATTATAGTCGCATCCTTTTTATCGGGGATAGACAGGGAGTGGAAAAGCATCTTGACTATGGTAAGGGGATTTCTAATCTCGTGGGCCACCTCAATTGCCATCTCTCCCAATACCCCGAGTTTCTCTGTCTCACGTATTCTCTCTTCCAGTCCTATCATCTGTTCATACAGCCTGGCATTCTCAATAGCAATGGCAGATTGGTCGGCAAGGCTGGAAAGGAGCTGGATTTCTTCTGAGGTAAACCTGTGTTGTGCAGCGGTATAGGTGTTAATAACCCCTATTATTCTCTCTTTGACCATCATAGGAACAGAAAGGAGGGAACATAGACCCACTTTTTTTGCCAGATCAAGATGTCTGTATCCCTTCTCTTTTCGAACATCCAGGATCATCAGAGGTTTTTTAGTCCTGACCACCTGACCTATTAAGCTCTCATCCACCTTAAGATTGGGCTTCAATGTATAGTCCATACCCCCTCCATGGACGGCTTTAATCACTAATTCGTCTCCACCCGAATTCAGCAGCATGAGTGAAGAGACTTTGGTATTCATCAGGTGTGAGGCTTTTTCCACGATTGTCTCAAGAACCTTTTCTAAGTTCAGGGTTTCGGTAATGACCTTTCCTATGTCAAATAAGGCTGAAAGCTCTTCTACTCTCCATTTCAGGGTCTCATAGAGCTTGGCGTTTTGAATGATTTTAGCCGATTGGCTGGCCAGGGTGAAGATCAGTTCCATATCTTCCTGGGTGAATGCGGATGCCCTTGTGCTGTCCACATTAACCACCCCTATAACCTCGTCTTCCAATATCAGGGGGACTGCCAGCTCTGATTTTACGTCTTTATCTATCTTTATGTATCTTTTATCTCTTGTCACATCAGGCACCAGGACCGGTTTCCCCTGTTTTGCTACCCAGCCTGTAATGCCTTCACCTATCTTGAGTTTGGTGTCACTAACCACCCGGGGAGGGAATCCACGGGCTACCTCGATATTCAAGATCCCAGAATCCCTGTCGATCAACATCAACGAACCTGTCGTAGCCTTTGTAATCTTTACTGCCGCATCTATAATCAGATTCAGAACCTCCTGGGGCTCCAGGGTTGAACTGATGACCCTCGACAGATTGTAAAGCTCGGTCAATCTGGAATTTTCAACCATCCCACTCTTCCAGCCCGTCTTCCGCTATGGTCTCTCCCCTTTTGGGCTGCACCTTTCTATAGACTTCAAGAGGGTCTCTCCTCTCTCCGCCAACCTTTAAGAGGTCATCTTCGATTGAAATCCCAAACAACCGCTCATTCTCTTGCAGGTAGGGAAGGATCAACTCCCAGTCTCTTCCTTCCAGCGGCACGATCTCTCCCCCGTTCAACCGCTGATCGTCCACCGTGCTGTGGGGGTCACGGACATAAATGGCGCCGCCTGATGCCAGGGAAAAGAGGTTGGAACCCGGGTACGGAACAGATTGAGGTATGACGGTCCCGTCACTGTTGAATTCCATACCGTTCAACACTACAAAGCCGCCTCCGTTATGAGGGTCGCCGGCCATAAACGACTCGGCAAGGTAATCGAGGCAAGTGCCGTTTATCACTACCCTTGGCCGACCCACTGCATTGATAAGCGGCCGACCGGCTGCGTTGCCCATAACATATACTTCGCCTCCCTTAGCGCCATACATGAAGGTCTGACCGGTATCTCCGTAGATGACCATCTTCCCTGACTTCATAATCTGTCCAACCTGGTCCTGTGCATTCCCATGGACATGAATGGAGAGCCCGTCAATCCCGGAGCCCAGATAATCACCGGAGCTGCCGTAGATATCGATCCTCACGCCATCTGACCCTGGGCCGAGGCCGCATCCGTGAAAGCGCTGCCCCTTGAGTCCAAATACAATAAACCGGCGCCAACCCATACAATAGGCATCTGCAAGCAGGCGGCTGTCACAGTCCTCCCCTTCGGGTGGGAAGAGTGAACCGTCAATAATCAAGACATCTTCCCCTTCAACCGGCCCCCTGAGAAGATTCCTGCTCTTACAGTCTATCAATCTGCATGAAACCCTATTGCCTTCCCCCTTTCTGCTGCCATCCGATGCCTCAAGGGAAGGGAACCCGCGGAATATACCCTCAAGGGTGCGGTCTGTCATTTGAAGGATAGACCGTCGTTTCTTGTCATAGGTTGGGTAATGTCTATCGATCAGTCTGGTCAGGGCATCCAGCGCCGTCTCAAAGCAGCCCTCTCCCCTTAATGCCCATGTCTTCACTTCCATCAGGCAATCGAAGAACTCTTCGTAGCCAGAGTCCTTGATCCTGTCTTTCAGATATTCATACAGGAGATCAGACTGCTTTTTATGAAAAAAAACGGACAGTTCAGCCCCTGTTTCCAACTCCTTATCCATCAGGGAATATCCCCTATCGGTTATATAGGCGTCTTGATTGGACGGCACAGTAATCTCACGCCCGAATTTGTCCACGCATGTCAATCTGCGCTCAAGATAGTTGCCATCGCTTTCTTCCAGATTGAATACAAATGCCCCTCCATCGGTATAGCTTCCCCCGCGTGCATTCCAGTATCGATCCGCCACCGTACCAACCCTTGGATCTTCCTCTGCCAGACTCTTCAATGCAGCGTCGATAGCCTGTTTCTCAGAACATACCAGCCCCACCTGGACTTCCCCGTCATGCAGGGCAAAGACCTGGGGTCTGAGCATCGAGGTATCGGTAATGCCAATGAGCTGTAAACGCTTATTCTCAGTCTCATTCCTCGCGATAATAAAAAACCATGGGCCGTCCGGAGATCCGTGAATATGGGTCGCCTGAATAGCCCGGTAGATCTTCTGTTTTTCTAAAGGCAACTGGTCAAAATCCCTCTCCATAGTGGGGGCAAGCGCTTCAATAACGTATTCCAGAGGATAACCATAGGTTCTGCTATATAAATCGAAGAGAAGGGCAGCCACCTCCGTATCGGTCAAAAATAGAGGGTAGATATTCCTCTGTCTCAAATATTCCGCGACTGAGCGGTAGTTTGCAAAATCTCCATTGTGGACAAGTGCCTCATTAAGACCGACAAAGGGATGTGCCCCACCCGGATGCCAGACCCTTCCTTTGGTAGGATAGCGTTGATGAGCGATCCAGATATGTGCCCTGAAATCTTCAAGTTTGTAGTATTGGACCACTTCCTCAGCATAGCCGACAATCTTAAGTATAATGAAGTTCCTGCCGTGGGAGACAACAAAGGCATGCTGCCTTCCTTCTGTCTAAACCCCTTAGACCTGTTTCATTTACAAAAACATCGAGAACGTCGGACTTTACACGGACAAAATAACGCCGGATTTCCGGGGGGGCGCACTACCATGCCGGGAATGTCCCTGTAATCATCTATATGAGGCAAACGTTCCGAAAAATCTACCCTGAAGAATGGCTTTATAAAACGATTTTCCAGGTCACTCATGACCACTTCTTCCAGCACAGCGATCTGAAGTATATAATCCTCTTCCAGTACCTCCTTAGTCACCCCCAGAGCATTGTGGTCGAACCCCATAGCCGCGATTCCTCCTCCACGACCGTTCCCCCTGTTGTGCATCTGTTTTGAAGGCTCAAAGATATGCTTCCCCCTGACCGGCACGCTACAGGCAAATCCGGTAACGCCACAGCCGCCTTCTGCCTCTACCTCAAAATTCATCCTTCCGGGCAGATCCTGCACCAATGGCTTTCTCGATTCTACAATCCTTGAAATGACTCCCTTTCTTTCCATGGCTTTGGCACTTCCTCACATATAATCGAGGTGGACCAGACACTCTGTCCTCCCTACAAGCTCTTTTATGCTCTTCATACCCAGCTTCCTGAGTATCCTGATCAGCTCTTTTCGCCAGGCCAGGTACATATTGATTATCCGCTGCGCTCCCCACTCAATATTCATCAATTCTGACAATTCAGTATCTGTTGTGGCGATTCCACGGGCACACCCTCTCCCGCTTTCGCAGTTCTGGCATCGCACACACTCCAATGCCACCAGATCCGCCGTACCTGTGCAGACCCCGTCGGCCCCCAGGGCTATAATCTTTGCCACATCATGAGGCGTCCTTATACCGCCACTGGCAATAACCGTCATCTTGTCCCTCACGCCTTCTTCCTGTAAGAACCGGTGAACCTTGGGCACCGCATATTCGATAGGCATTGCAATATTCTTCTTGGCAATATCAGGGGCAGCGCCAGTGCCTCCATAGCTCCCATCGAGATGTATTATGATATGAGCGCCGGCGTAATAGCTCCCTACAGCCACCATATCAACGTCGGTGGGCGTAGATACCTTTACTGATACCAGCGCTTTTGGATTTATCGCTTTAATCCAGTCAACATGCTTCTTATGATCCTCTACGGAATATACGCTGTGGAATGGAAAAGGCGAAAAAAGAGGATATCCGACCACAGCCTCCCGCATACGCGCAACACCAGGGGTTACCTTATCCCCCAGGAGATGCCCGCCAAGACCCGGTTTTGCACCTTGGGCATATTTAAATTCAACAATCTTGACCCGCTGTATGGTCTCCTCTTTTACCCCGAAAAGGCCTGTTGCAACCTGAGTGATCATATGGTCATCATAAGGCTTCAGCTCATCCGGGTATCCGCCCTCACCTGTACAGGAAAGCGTCCCAAGCGCCGCGGCTGCCCTGGCCCTGCTCACCATAGTTGTAACGCTCACCGAACCATAGGACATTCCTCCTCCGTAAACAGGGACCTCAATCCTTATCCTGTAAGCGTTATCATCCCTCCGGTTCAATTCAAGGCTTACATCAATATCATCATCCGGAATATCCTCCAAGCGTGACCTGTTACCATTAAAAATCAGACGGAGTTTATCGAAGCCTCCCCCGGAGTTTCCGACCTTGTATTCTAAACCTGCGGAGGGGCTCTCACCAAATTCTGCCATATACCAGGTACTGGCCAGTAGTTCATTTGTCCATCTGAAATCCCCCAGTGTATCGAAAACAGGGTTCCTCCGGACAGAAAGCGCCTGCACCGGACAGGCTTTGTAACACGGCTCAGGGCACTCGGTACCTACGCACAGGTAATTGTTTTCAACAAAAACCTGCCCCCTTCTTTCCACGTGTACTCCATAAGGGCATATCTCCACACATTTTCCACAGGCTATGCAGTCATCTGTCCGGTTTACCCTGAATTTTCCAATGGGATTCCTAAAACGGGACCGCGTCCGCACAGTCTCCGGAAATTGAAAACCATTTTGACTACTCAAGCTCACATCCCTCCTCGACCTGTCCCATAGATTCAAAGGCGGCTCTATCCATATCATCAAAAAACATGGCGCGTCCTACCTCTCCCCTCAATCGGCGGGCATCCCTGATACCCATTGCTCCCATCACTTCGATTAGTTGATTGTGCCATGCCCCGATCAGGTTTACGACACGGGAGGCAACCCAGTTGGGTGAGGCTGTATCTATCTCCACAGGACATGAGAGCCCTTTGGTGCATCTGCGACACATACGGCATTCCAGGGCTATCAGAATAGGGAAGTCTACAAAGACAGTGTCTGCCCCGCATATTATTGCCTTAGCCACATGCTCTGCCATGGCCAGTCCACCGCTGGCAAGGAGAGTAACCCCATCCCTGATGTTCTCTTCAACAAGTTTCATATGGACCGATCTAATCCCATCTTTAAGATTACGGGTGTTATCATCCATAAACCGAGACATCAAGCTTCCTTCCAGATGGATAATGGAGATACCGCCTCTTGCCAGAGAAAGCGCCTTCTCATCCATACCTTCAGCCATAGGTATCCTTATGGATACAAAGATATTAGGGAAGCATCCTTTAATATCCTCAACAACCCCCTGCCATTCTTCTGTCCAGGGAATCTCTATAATTTTTGCATTCTTCGGGATATTGCCAATTGAAGTTCCTTTGGGTAAAACCAGCGGCATCAACCAGCCGCCCATGTCCTCCAATGCGGAATCGATCTTCTCCATGGGAAGGGCTATAAAAGTCCCAAGACGCCGCGCACCCATGGCCCAGCCTTTTATCGTGTTTGAGCTGATTGTGCCAAAAGAAGGCATCTTCAGGAGTATAGGCAGCGGAATGTCAATAATGGAAGGGACCTCCCCTTCAAGTGTATCGCTGTGATTGAACATCAAATGTTCCGGAGTCTTACCAATGTCCACTGCAGTGCTTATATATTCACGACCGTGAATACCGTCTCTTGTCGGACGGACTATCTCTGACATATCCGTCCACATGGAATCAAACCCGGGGCCGCTGAAAGGACCGGGATATCCGGCACCTGAAACCGGTATCTTTCCTGTTTGAGACTGCTTCCACAACCTGACAATAATCGGCGGTGACCAGTGAGAATCCCCCATGGCATTAAACTCGGGATTCAACGACTTATGTATCAGTTCCTTAGGGCAATTCTGAACGCACCTGTAACAGTTCATACACAGGTTGTCAATGGATTCGATCATGTGACGGGAATCAATGCCCCTTTTATCATAGACGTCGTAAATACACCTCTTCTTAACGCAGACGGCGCACTTCAAACAACCCTCTTCCCATGCAATAATCCCCGATCTGCTTACAGGCTCGAAGCGATTAGGCACAGGTTTTGTGTGTATCATATATTTGGACGGCATACGTTCACTCCCTTGTTTCTATTAGTTCATACTGAAAAATTCCCTTTTCCGCTCTCTAGTGCAGGCTTTTTGACCCATCTATGACTCGCTCCATGCATTTTCAGGAACTCGCCCTTCAGGCTCAACCACCTGAAAATGCTTATCTTTCGCTTCGTCAAGATGGGTGCCCCAAAAATCCTGCTCATGTTCGCTCCAAAGGAAATTTTTCATTAGCCCATCGTTGTCAGGCCGGCTGCCTGTTCCTTGTTGCTTGTTATACGCAAGAACTCTCTCAAATCCCGTAAAAGGAGCCGGGAAGATATGCCAATGGTCACAGGTACATGGCGCAAAACTGTAGTTCATAAGAAGCAACAAGGAACAGGCAGCCGGCAAAGACAACCAAAAATGGGGCTCTCATTCCTAATCAAAGACAGGCCTCGGCAGAAGCCCTGCCCTCTCCACGATTTCACCAACTACCTCTTCCCACTCGATGGCCATGATATGAACCCCTTTGATGCCCGGCACCCCTCTCAACCTCTGGATTGTCTCTACACAGATATTAATACCTTCCTCCCGTTGTTTGTCCTTAGGTACCCCCTCCATCCTCTTTATAATTTCATCCGGTATATCCATCCCCGACACCTTGTTCTTCATGTATTTAGCCATGCCGGGCGACTTCAGGGGTGTAACCCCGCCAAGGATATAAGCCTTGTCAGTAATGCCCCTGTCTCTGGCCATTCCGATCCACCTTTCGAACCTATCAAGGTTGTAGATACACTGGGTCTGGATAAAATCAGCGCCTGCCCTTATCTTCTTGGCAAGGCGTATCACTCTGAAATCGAACGGATCGGCAAAGGGATTAGCAGCCGCTCCGATAAAGAAATCCGGGGGCTGACTCAGGCCATCGCCTCCGAGAATCTTCCCCTCATCCCGCATCGTTCTAACCACCTGAACAAATTGTATGGAGTCCAGGTCAAAGACGCCCATTGCCTGGGGCTGATTTCCAAAAATATGATGATCGCCTGAGAGACACAAAACATTCCTTATGCCAAGTGCAGATGCACCCAGAATATCAGACTGTAAGGCTATTCTATTACGATCCCGCACCACCATCTGGAGCACAGGGTCAAGCCCCGCTGTTTTCAACAGACTGCAAGCCGCAATACTAGACATCCTTACTATGGCAGTCTGGTTGTCTGTAACATTAACGGCATCCACCTTGTTTCGCAGCATCTCAGCTTTCTTTAGCACAACATCAGGGTTCGCCCCTTTAGGGGGACCACACTCTGCTGTAACTGCAAAACCGCCTCCCTCAAGCACTCTTTTTAACTTGCTGCTATTGTTCACTTTTGTTGGTCCTCCCTGACTATCTTTCTCGGTCCTCCGCCCTGTTTTCTCGACCAGTCCTTCGGCGGGTAGATATTTTCAAGCCTGTCAAGTGCCCCGAATTTTGTTAAACGATCGACGATCATATGCCAGGCACACTCAACATCAGGATTGATCTCACACCTGCCGTCCATCGAACCCCCGCACGGTCCGTTTAAAAGCTGTTTGGAACACCGCGCCAGAGGGCAAATGCCGCCGAAGTGGTAAAGCATGCAGTCACCACACCCCAGACAGCTCTCCACCCAGTAGCCTTGATCCCTTGTCTCACCCAGAAACCCGGTGTTTATGGCAGGGATTATAGGCACTTCCGGAAATATTTCGGCAACTGCCTGAACCCCTGCCCCGCATCCCAGGGAAAGGACTGCGTCATATCTTTCGATTATGTCATCAAGAAGGACGACAAAGTCCCTCACACATTGGCGGTCAAGGGTTTTCTCTTCAATAAGCACATCTTCTCCCTTCATCTTGGCTGCTATACGTAAAGTAGACGCAAGCATTGCCGTCTCTTTTTCCCCTCCGGCCGCACATTCGGCCACACAAGAAGCACAGCCGAGGACGAGGATTCGTTTGTAAGGGGCGATCATCTCCCTGATCTCGTCTATGGGTTTTTGTTCTCCGGTAATCATAGGTTGTCTCCTCTCTCCAATTCAGATACTGAACTCCGGACGTTAGACACCAGACTCTCCAATTGTGTAATCCCTGGCTAGTGGAATGTCCCTTTAATACCTTTACTATGAATTACTATAAATATTCCCTCCCCCTTGATGGGGGAGGGGCAGGGTAGGGGTGAAGAATCGCTATGTTGCCCCCTCCCCTTAATCCCCTCCCACCAAGGGAGGGGAGACATTTTTGGTAAAGTTATTTATGAGTCAAAGCACTAGTTCTCCCTCTTCAGTCTTCAGTCTGATGTCTGATGTCTATGGTCTACTGTCTGAATCACAGTTACTTAGTTTTGTACAGGTGATGGCGGCAGTTTCAAAGTTCTTTCCATTGCGACCCTGACATGATCGGCTAATGATATTGGGTTCTCTTTTGAACCGATTATCATACCTATCCGTTCTACCTCCAACCCGATGCTTGCAATGATTGTCCTGGTCATCTCCACCCGCTTTTTTGCCCTTTTATTTCCTTCAGAATATCTACATGCCCCTTCAGGGCACGTAATTATATAGACAACGTCAGCAAATTCCTCCAGCGCCACCAGCAGATGAATAGGTTCCAGCCTTCCGCTGCAAGGAACAGGGAAAAGCCTTATGTTTCTCCCATACTTCTCCTCCAAATCCTGCCTTTCTCTTTCACCACTTGCCGGAACATTCTGACAATAATAGAAAGCAAGTGTCCGTTTCTGTTCGCTGGTCATTTGCTAATAAACCCCTTTCAGTGACTGTTTAGGTTTTTAGCCTGTAGGCTGTTAGGCTACAGGCTACAGGCTATCCGTTCAGGTCGAGCATGATTTCCTCTTACAGGCTAACTGCCTACAGCCTAAACACCTGAGTAGTTACCATCCTGAACCCAAAAAAAAGGCGCCCTCTTTGGTCGGACACCTTTGTCCCTTTTTAGTATTACAGTACCCCATCGTACTGCGCTAACTTCTTACTGCGCTAAAATTCCCATAGGATTTGGGTAATAGCTTTTGTCATCTTTTACGAGTTTTTCGACATTAGACTTTATAATAAAGTGATCCTAATATCCTGGCAGTCTCAAGTTGATTGCCTTTGTTTTTCTCCATTACTTTTTCTGCCAGAGGCCTTCCCAAAACTTCTTGAATAAAGGTATGCAAGTCCTTGTCTGTCCTACTCAAAAAAAAGTCTTCGACTATTTTTATCGCCTGTTCTTGAATATTCAAGCTTTCCAAAATTCTACAACCCCCCTCTATTTAGTTCACCCTGAAAAATTCCCTTTTCCACTCTCTGGTTCAGGTTTTTTGACCCATCCATGACTCGCTTCAGGCATTTTCAGAAACTCGTCCTTCCTGCCTGTGCGTTGCACGCAGACAGGCGGGCTCAAACACCTGAAAATGCTTATCTTCCGCTTCGTCAAGATGGGTGCCCCAAAAATCCTGCTCACCTGTCTGCGTGCAACGCACAGGCAGATGTTCGCCCCAAAGGAAATTTTTCATTTTTCAGGGCGAGCTATTTAGTTTAACAAGAGCCCCTTGCCATTTAATGGAGAATACTTAAACACAATGAATCCATAGAGGAAAGAGAGGGAACTCAATAGTTTTCAGTATTCCATGTCGATAATAATTCTGTGTACCCCTTTTTCATCCTGCCTTTCTGTGCCACTTGCAAGTTTTACCAAAGCCTCTTTTTGTTCCTTTGTAAGAGGTAATTCATAGGAGTGCGCCGAGCAAGCTTATTAGTTCTTACCAGTGCAAGTCTGGTCTGGGCAAAGGTTAGCCACCAGTCCAGCACCAAATCCCACGCATAGGGAGGTAACAAGCTATGTGAAGCTGGGAGGCGGG
>Ga0210016_1004183_pt1 | contig 12377 bp, 15 predicted proteins | sample CryGeyCG2014_300_FD_185454 | JGI IMG/M metagenome (GOLD analysis project Ga0210016, IMG submission 185454) | Groundwater microbial communities from aquifer - Crystal Geyser CG02_land_8/20/14_3.00 (SPAdes) (version 2) | ecosystem: Environmental > Aquatic > Deep subsurface > Groundwater | place... | reverse complement strand
CGCCCGCAACAGCCTGAAATACACCATGCCCGAACTTACAGCCATTCTCGCGGAGTTCTCCGCAGCCATCCAGGACCCCTCCCCCGACAGCGACGAAAAAATGAAACAGCTCCTCAGAAAACATGTCAAGCACTACGATCGGAGTTAATTGGGGACAGAGCCCTATTTTCCCTTTGCAATGCGAGCACAATTTCGCTACACTGGCTTCGGACGTCTCAATTGGGGAAAACCGATATGACTATTGATGAAATAGAGGAGAAAGTCGAGAATAACCAGTATGACTATGACTTTATCATCTGAAAAATTGTCACGCATGGCTGCGTATCAGGAACGTTTGCAGCGAGAAAAGGTTGATGCCCTGGCAATCCGCAAGGGCCAGGCACTTGAGGAGGTGCAGGTGCTGGTCGGAAAATTCCTTTTGGCTGATTCGGGCATCACAAAGATAATCCTCTTTGGGTCACTGGCGCGCGATGATGTTTCGTCGCTGGATTCCGACATAGATCTGGCTGTCGCCTGTTCCAACGAGCATTTTCTGGCGCTGGTTGCCATTGCTCAGGACAGCCCTTTTAAAGTGGATTTGGTGGAGCTTTCTACTGCTGACAACAGAATAAAGGACGCTATCGCGCGGGAGGGAATGGTGCTCTATGAAAAGTGAAAGAATGCGAACTTTAAAGGCTGAGTTGCTGGCAGATATGCTGGTGCTTGAAGAGCTGGAGGGTAAATACCGGCTCATTCATGCCAAACTTGAGCGTATCGAACCTGATGAGTTTGATTATGTGGGGTTGGCATACACAATTGTCAATTTATACGGTATCATAGAGAATTACTGTCTTCGTATTGCCAAGTGTTTTGAAAACGATGTCGACAAACTCAACTGGCACAGGGATTTGATAAAAAGACTGGCTCTGGAAATTGACGGAATCCGCCCTGCGTTGTTACAGAGCAAAGACGTGCCATTGATTGATGAGTTGCGTGCCTTCAGGCATGTCTTCAGACATATCTACCAAAGTGAGCTGGACGTGGAAAAACTCAAGCTGGTTGATTCCCGGGTTTCCGGGGCGTTAAGTGTGTTCAAGTCCGCACATGAGCGGTTTATCGGCAATTTGCAGGCGTTGATTGACATCATAAATAGGGACAGAGCCCCTAATATTTGAGTCCTTAATTATGCCCAGAATATCTCGCGCCATAGCAGTAGGATACCCCCACCACATTACCCAGCGGGGCAATTACCGCCAGACGGTTTTCAGCGAGGCGGATGACTACGCCCGCTACTTGGAATTATTGGCCCTGTATTCCCGGCGGCACAATCTCGACATCTGGGCCTACTGCCTCATGCCCAACCACGTCCATATTGTCGGCGTTCCCGGCGCCGAGGACTCGCTGGCGAGCGTTTTTAGAACCGTCCACATGATGTATTCCCAGCATTTTAATCATAAAGCAAACGCCGTCGGGCATCTCTGGCAGGGCCGGTATTACTCCTGCGCCCTGGATGAGCGGCATGTTTACGCGGCGGTGCGGTATGTGGAGCTGAATCCGGTGCGGGCGGGCCTGGCCTTTTCCGCGCTGGAGTACCCGTGGTCGAGCGCGAAAAGCCATCTGACCGGGGTGGCAGACGGCGTGCTTTCGGGGCTTTGTTTTCTTGACGAAACGGTGCGGGACTGGAAAGAATATCTGCAGGAGCCGCCGGATGCGGAGGCCCAGACCGGCCTGTTCAAGGCAACCCGGACGGGTCGTCCCTGCGGAGATAAAGAATTTGTCGCGCAACTGGAGGATCGCCTCGGCCGCAGATTCGTGCCGCTTCCTTGCGGCCGTCCCATTGCCGGGAAAAATCAGGAAACGTCAAGTGATGGGGTCAGGTCTCAGAATTAAGTGTTTTTTAAATAGGGACGGTTCTATTTTTCCCAACGGAATGTGTCTGTGGTCCGGAAAAGCCGGAGGCCGGCTGCGGGGCATACACCCTGACGATCCAACGTGAGGAGTTGGAAAATTAAACGAACCGGGACAATCGTATAGAAGTTTTGCTTGACACGCATGACTCCTTACATTATTCTGTATTCGTAAGGAATCACACGCGGAGGACAACGATATGCAATCTCTCATTACATCCAAATATCAAACAACTATTCCCAAAGCCATTCGCGAGAATCTTGGCCTTTCTGTAAAAGATGCTCTGGAATGGAAACTGGAAAAGGGTAAGGTCACCCTCTATCTCGCCAAACAGAATTTCCTGAAGTACCGGAATGCCGTAAAAACCGGAGAGGGCGACATTGCCGCCGACATTGACAATGCCCGGAATCTTCGCCTGGAGAAATATCGGTGATTCGATACATCATTGACACAAATGCCCTGATTTCCTTCGTTACAGATCGAATTAAATAGGGACAGAGCCCCTATTTCCCCTGAAGAAATAGGGGCTCTGTCCCTATTTAATTCCAATTCTCCCCGCGACGCGGTTCATGTCCGTGCGGTTCGGCAACGTGCTGGGGAAATAGGGGGACACGATCCCAAATTCTTACGAATTTAGGTCATGTCCCCCTATTTCCCCCGGGGCCCCTGATCCCCTTTGATAAGAACGCCAGCCGGACCAGCTTTGCCGCGGTGGATGCAGCAAGAGCGGGGAAGATTTTAGTGGTATAGGTAAATTATGGTTGACAATCGTAAACCATAGGTATAAGATCATGACCCAGAAGCGCGGGAAACAGAAAACATCAACGAGATCAAAACCATTCTACTCTCTGGCTGAAGTCAAGCAATTGCTCAAAGAAGGCAATGTAGCAATAAGAGAGAATGCACGAAACACGGCGTTTGTTGACTTTGGTTGGACTGCAAATGATATCATCGCCGCTATTCAGAAGCTGAAAGTTTCGCATTTTTATAAAAGCGAGCCGTCCGACCTGATAGAGAATTGCATGATTGATTATTACAAGGCCGAGCTGAATGAGGAATCGGTATATATGCATTTTTATGTCCGTGAGAACCGTTTGGTTATAAACAGTTTCAAGAGGTTATAGGTGCAAATATGTATCCATGCGAATGCGGGGGCGAATATCGAAAGAAATGGGGGTCCTTGGAGATTCAAGATCCTTTCATCGGCCCCATGAAACTGGAAGACGTCGATTATGAAGAATGCGAGCGATGCAGGGATCGGATCTTCCCTTTGGAAACAGCGAGGGCTATTGATAAACAACGGGAAGTGTTGTTACGCGAGATCCTTAACAAACAACCCATTCAGGATTTCTTCACTGCCGCTGAAGCGGCGGCTGAATTGGGAATCACCAAACAGGCGCTCCATAAAAACAGGAAAGTTCGACGCGGCTTCATTTATCATACCACCTTGGGCGGCATGATCTTTTACCTGAAGAAATCGGTGGTCCTTTTTAAAGATAAGGGCGATGGTCGGTTTCCGTTCCATCAACCAGTTGGTGAAAACCAACAACAGGTCAGTATTTTGCTTGCTCCTTCCTACGTAGGGTACACTGTACATGAACCATCAAACACCCATAACTTGAGTTAATAGAGGGCCAGAGCCTCTATTTCGGAAGGAAAGATGAAGAGACGATACCTTTTGTCGCTTGTTAGCATTGCGTTGATCTTGTCGGTGTTTCTTGCCCTGCCGGTTCCGGCCGAGGATTCGGAGGCGAGTCGGGCGACGCTGGCCGGGCTTCAGGGCGTCAGCGTGGTTGTGGAGGATGTGCAGCCCAACATCCAGAAATATGCAGCCAAATTCGGGCTGAACGGGGCGCAGATCCAGCGAGATGTTGTGCAGAAGCTGCAGGAGGGCGGGATACGCGTGGTCGAGGGAAACGAGTGGCTCGCCATTCCCGGCCGGCCTGTATTGTGTGTCAACGTCAACACCCATGAGACGGAAAAATACTGGTATGCCTACGATATCAAAATCGAATTGCGGCAGTTGGCTGTCCTGGAGGCGAACCCGCAGGCCAAGACGCTGGCGGCTACCTGGTCGATGAACATCACGGGGCAGGCGAATATCGGGAATCTGAATCTGATCCGGCAGGACGTGGGGGCGCTGGCGGGGCGGTTTGTGCAGGCATACCGGGCGGTGAATAAATAGGGAAAAGGGGAAAGTCCCCTTTTTTTGTTTGAACCAACCCCAGTTGCACGGCAAGGGATCTTTGCTTGCATTTTATATCTGTTCAGGTATAACGTTTCATGGCGAATAAAAAAGAAAAACCGCTCGCATGGTTGGGCAGCAGTAAAAAAGACTTGATGGCGCTGCCCGTGATTGTTCGCAAGTTCTTTGGTCATGCCTTGGACTTTGCCCAGCGCGGAGAGCAGCACGATGCAGCCAAAGTTCTGAAAGGCTTTGGGGGTGCGGGCGTACTGGAGATCGTTGAGAATGACCAGGGGAACACTTACCGCGCTGCATACACCGTCAAGTTCGAGAATGCGGTTTTTGTATTGCATGTGTTCCAGAAAAAGAGCAAGAGCGGCATTGCGACACCAAAACCGGATATGGATATCATCCGCGAACGGCTGAAAGTCGCGGAGAAGTTTTCACAGGAGATGCGGGATGAATAAGCGAATGATTGATGGCGTCGAAATAGAGATGAGTTCCGGCAATGTCTTTGCTGACCTCGACTTGCCTGAGGCAGACAAACTCAAAATTAAGTCTGGCCTCGTGATTGAAATCACTAAAGCTGTGCGCAATCTTGGCTTGTCGCAAGAGGAAGCCGGGCGCCGTATGGGATTGCCTCAACCAAAACTATCGGGCCTGCTCCGCGGTGATTTTTCCAACGTATCTGAGCGCAAATTAATGGATTGTTTGAACCGTTTAGGCTACGACATCGAGATCAAGGTTAAACCTGCGGCAAAACCAGTTGGGCATCTGATGTTGGCTGTTGCATGAGTTAAATAGGGACAGAGCCCTATTTTCCAAGGGGACGGAAAATAGGGCTCTGTCCCTATTTACCCAAGCGTTATACAGCGAGGAACTTGGAATAAAACGGGAAATAAACGATTCTACGCACGTATGCTTCCCATAGCGGACACGCTGTATGATCATTATCTTCAAGATATTGGGGCAAGGAAATGAAAGCAGAAAAATATACCGATTTTTTCGAGGAAGCTGAAAAGAGCATGTCGAAAGACAGCATCCGCCGCGCTGAGCAAGAAGCAAATAAAATCATGTTGAATCTTGGTCTGGCGGAGCTGCGAAAACATGCGGGGCATTCCCAATCTGAAATCCCGGGCTACCGGCAATCGAGTGTTTCAAAGATCGAAGCAAGGAAAGATATGAAAATATCGACACTTGTTTCTTATTGCCGTTCTCTCGGCTTGGGGGTCGAGATCAACGCGGTGCAGGTCAATCAAAAAGGGAAGAGCATCAAAAAGAACCTCCTGCGTATTAATTAGGGACAGAGCCCCTATTGTTTTGCCCTTCACGGGTGTTTTGCCGCGAAAATCGCAAAGAGGGTTTGAATTTAATAGGGGCTCTGTCCCTAATTATGCATAATTCTCTGATCTACATTCCGTAATTTACGTTGATAGATTCCATATTTTACGCTATGATGTCCTCATGAACTCACCCCTTTTATACCCGCGCTTGATTGAAGCGCGCATCGCAGAAGCGCTGGCCGACACGCCCGTTGTTCTGGTTGCAGGCCCGCGCCAGGCAGGCAAAACAACCTTGGTGCGGCAGATGGCAACGCAAGAGATGCGCTATCTCACGCTGGATGACGAGTTGACGCTATTATCCGCCAGGGCAGATCCGGTCGGGATGGTTCGAAGCCTGGATCGCGCCATCATTGATGAAATCCAGCGTGCGCCCCAACTACTGCTGGCCATCAAGAAGAGTATTGATGAGGATAGGCGTCCTGGCCGGTTCTTGCTGACCGGGTCGGCCAATTTGATGGCGCTGCCTGCCGTAGCGGATTCTTTGGCCGGTCGAATGGAAACGCTCACTTTGCTGCCGCTGTCGCAAAGCGAGCTCTATGGGAGCACTGCAAATTGGGTTGATGCGGCTTTTTCCGGCAGACTGCTCAAGGTCGCCATGTCAGTAGTGGGGGCGGCGTTGGTCGAAGCTGTTTTGCGAGGCGGCTACCCTGAAGCTATTTCCCGCACGAATGCGCGCAGGCGTACCGTGTGGGCACGTCAGTATATTGATGCCATTATTCAGCGCGATGTTCGTGACGTGGCCAGCATCGACAAACTCGACCAGTTGCCCCGTTTTTTGCGCAGCCTTGCCCAGGTATCGGGCCAAATGTGCAATTACACCCAACTGGGTGGCCAGGTGGGGTTGGACAGCAAGACGGCAGCCCGCTACGTCGGGGTGTTCGAGCAGATGTACTTGCTCAAGCGTGTTGAGGTTTGGGCCAGGAACCGACTCAAGCGTGTTGTCAAAACCCCCAAGCTGCAGTTTGTTGATGCCGGTCTGTTGGCCACCTTGCTTGATCTTGGTCCCGCCGAAGCGCAGCAAGATCGTAGCCGATTTGGCAATGCGCTCGAGACCTTCGCGTATGGCGAGCTGCTCAAACACACCACCACGGCTGAGGATGACTATCGGCTGCTCTACTATCGCGATGTTGACATGTTTGAAGTGGATGTGGTGATCGAAAACGCTGCCGGTCAACTGATTGGCGTCGAGATAAAAGCCGCTGCCACAGTCAAAGCCAGTGATCTGCACGGCCTGAAAAAACTGGCCAGCGTGGCTGGCGATCAGTTCAAGATGGGTGTTTTGCTTTACGACGGCACAGAAACCATGCCACTGGGCGATCGCTTGTGGGCGGCTCCGTTGTCGACTTTGTGGGGTCAATAATTAGGGACAGAGCCCTATGTGCGGCCGGGCAAGGTCGCGTAATCAAGCGGGTGGAAATCCCGCCCCGGAAGGATTAGCCATCCACCGGGTAGCAAGTCCTTGGAGGTCTGGTGGTAACATCAGACTTTAAGCGTAGGACAGCAAGCAGACAGGCCGTAAGCCGAAAGGTTGAAGGGATAGAGCCTCGTAATTGTCGCAAGGGGAAGGACGACACCGTATAGGGAGTGGAAGTCAATACAGGCATTGCCGCTAAAGGCAAGGAGATGCTTGCTTCCTCGGGGTCAGAGACCATGGCATGTTTGACATAGTGATTACACGGCAACCCGGGAGGCCCTGCGTCTCTCTCGAAGTAACGAGAGTATGCCGGACAACTGAAGAAGGAGAAAGGCAAATGAGGCACAGGGAGTCGGATAGCTTCGTAGTACCGGAGAAGGCGGGTAATGCCGCTGGAGGAAAGGAAGCTACACATGTCAGCGCGTTGTGAGGAGACATTGGCCGTTCACGGAAGCGGGGAGCCGGTGGCAACGAAACTGCAACGCATAGCAGAGAAGGCCCGTAAAGAGCCGGACTTTAAGTTCACCAGTCTGTATCATCTGATGAACGAGGAACTGTTACGGGAATGCTTCAAGCGGTTGCGGAAAGATGCAGCCGCGGGCATCGACAAAATGACTAAGGATATGTACGCCGAAAATCTGGATGCCAATCTGTCAAACCTGATAGATCGACTGCACCGGATGGCGTATATACCGCAACCTGTCCGGCGTAAATATATACCAAAGCCGGGCAGTGCCAAACAACGTCCCCTGGGAATACCGTGCCTTGAAGACAAACTTGTCGAGGCAGGGCTTGTGCGGATACTGGAGCAAGTGTACGAGCAGGATTTTATAAATGATTCGTATGGGTTCCGTCCGAAGCGAAGCTGTCATGATGCGCTCAAAGCATTGAGCGAGACGGTGGAGAACAAGCCGATCAACCACATCGTAGAGGCTGATATCAAAGGCTTTTTCGATAATGTGAATCAGGAATGGCTGATGAAATTTCTGGCGCACAGGGTTGAGGACAAGAGGATTCAGCGCATGGTAAAGCGATTCCTCAAGGCAGGGGTGGCGGAAGATGGAAGCGTAACGGTCAGCGACGAAGGGACGCCCCAAGGTGGGGTTATCTCTCCGCTGCTGGCAAATATCTATCTTCACTACGCCCTTGATCTCTGGTTTGAGAAGGTTTACCGCAAGAGCTGCACAGGCATAGCCCGGCTCATTCGATATGCCGATGATTGTGTGCCACGAACGCACCGAGGGGTGGTATTCCTGAAAGTGCGGTGCTGCACAAAAGATGAGGGGAGGCCCCTCGGAGCCGGCTTACAGGCGCAGGCTTCAAATCACCTCAAGCTGCAAGGGTAAAGAGCCCTTGTAGTGAGCGTTGAGGAAAAGGCAAGATCAAACTTGTCAGATAGGGATCAAGGAGACGAACGAAAGTGAACCGTTCGATGACGTGTCGAAAGCGTAGGAATGACGTCAAAACCAGGGAGAGTCGTTGACCTGGGATAAGTCTGGGGGGAACCTGTTTACTGCCCAGACGACGTCCGGCATTAAGGCGGCGTGAACTTGATTCAGGCTTTTGTGTGGAACGTGGGAACCTGTCGCCCCGATGCTAAGGGAGAAATGCAAGTGGGAAGTCCCCATGAGCGTGAGAGTACCGATGCGGGGCACAGGGGCGGAGCAGCCCGTAGTAGTGATGAAGGTTCCGAAAGGGGCTGGAGCAAAGGGGCTGCATTGTCCAGCTTTATAGAAAGAACAACCAACAATGGGAGGATTCTTTTGAGTGAAGCAAAGCCGTTCATTATTTCCAAGCGCCTTGTTTGGGAGGCGTACAAGCGGGTAAAGGCAAATGGAGGAGCTGCCGGGGTTGACGGGGAGACGATTGCGGAATTTGGAAAAGATTTAGTAAACAATCTCTACAAACTCTGGAATCGGATGTCGTCGGGCAGCTACTTTCCGGAGCCGGTGCGCCGTGTCGAAATACCGAAGGGGGATGGTGGTGTGCGACCGTTGGGAATTCCCACGGTTACAGATCGGATTGCTCAGGCGGTAGTCAAGCAAATACTGGAACCGGAACTGGAGCAACGCTTTCATCCGGATTCCTATGGTTACAGGCCGGATAAGTCAGCGCAAGAGGCTGTTGGAGTTGCAAGGCAGCGATGCTGGCGAAACGACTGGGTGCTTGACCTCGATATTAAGGGGTTCTTCGATAATATCGACCATGAACTCCTGATGCGAGCGGTACGGAAACATACCGAAAGCAAATGGGTGGCGCTGTACATTGAGCGGTGGCTGCAAGCGCCGGTTCAGATGGCCGACGGCGCTCTTTGCAAGCGGGAGAAAGGGACGCCACAGGGAGGAGTTATCAGCCCCTTGCTGGCGAATCTCTTTCTGCACTATGCGTTCGATATGTGGATGCGGAAGAACTTTCCGCATATTACTTTCGAGCGTTTTGCGGATGATGTGGTTTGTCACTGCACCAGTGAGGCACAAGCCAAATGGGCAAGAGTAGAGATTGAGAAGCGGTTTGCCGAGTGTCGGTTGGAACTGCATCCCCAGAAGACAAAGATCGTCTATTGCAAGGATGACGACCGGCGAGGGAATTACACCCACGAGCAATTCGATTTTCTGGGGTACACATTCAGACCCCGGAGGTCCAAGAACCGGAAGGGGGAATTCTTTGTGAACTTTAGCCCGGCAGTGAGCAACGAAGCGACAAAATCAATACGCAAAACCATGCGGGAATGGCACTTACATGAACGCAGCGACAAGAGTCTGGAAGACTTGGCCGGGATGTTCAACCCAGTACTCAGGGGTTGGATAAACTATTTCAAGAGCTACTACAAATCAGCAATGTATCCGACCTTCCAACACTTCGACCGAATACTGGCGAAGTGGGCGATGAGGAAATACAAGAAACTGAGAGGCCATAAGCGAAGGGCGCAACAGTGGATAACGCGCATAGCGCGTAAACAGCCAAAGTTGTTTGCCCATTGGCAGCTTCTTCAGGGAGCGGCGGGACGATAGGAGCCGGATGAGCTGAGAGGTTCACGTCCGGTTCTGTGAGAGCGTGGGGGTGAGATTCCCCTGCGCTACTCGACTTGTCGTCTGCTTCCAGTATAAGCCGGAGGCGGAACGGTTTCGCGTGGAGCTGGTCGAACGTCTAAGCAAGTTTGGGCTTGAGGTCGAGCCGACGAAGACCAAGGTAATGGAGTTTGGGAGATTTGCCGTCCAGAATGCCAAGCAAAAAGGGGAAAGAGCCCAGACGTTTGACTTTCTGGGATTTACCCACTACTGCGGCACAAAGCGGGATGGCAAAGGGTTTCGGATGAAGCGGGTGACAGCCCGCAAGAAGTTTATCGCCAAGCTGAAAATCTTCAAGGAATGGCTGAGAAAGTCCAGAACCTTGAAGACCAAAGAACTTTGGGAAGCAGCTAAAGCCAAATTGAGCGGTCATTACAACTACTACGGAGTAACCGACAACCTGCGTGGAATTGCGCGGTTTGGGACGGAAGTGAAAAAGCTGCTGTTTAAGTGGCTGAACCGTCGTGGTAAACGTGGCTGTCTCAACTGGCAAAAGTTCAAGGAGATGCTGAAGCGTTTTCCTCTGCCGGAACCTCGAATCAGGGTCAGGATGTTCGGATTTTCTGTGAATTGAACATGTGAGGAGCCGTGTGCGTAAATAGCGCAAGCACGGTTCTGGGAGGGGTTAGAGCCAACTGATGTATGGTTGAAATAATGTGGCACTGCCGGGAAACCAGGCAGAAACGGAGAACACAAACATCAACCTGTAGCATCGGGAGAAACTAATCTACTCGACATTAATTTCTTCCTTATTCCAATTGACACGTCAACTGAAATGATGTAATTATCAGTCACCATGAAAACTGATTTGAACATATCGGACAACGAAATCCTTCAGGCGCTGGCGGACTGGAACGATTGGAACCGTCCTGAACCGGAGACAGTGCCCCGGCCGTTCTACGAAAACCGGCTGCGCGCCCTGAGCTCCACCGGGGAGATCGTCGTGCTTCAGGGGGTGCGGCGCTGCGGCAAGTCTACCATCCTGCGCAATGCCGTTCGGTTGCTGCTGGCCGACGGTGTGCCCCAGAACGACATCCTCTTCCTGAACATGGAGGATCCCCGCTTTATGGGTGATCTTACACCGGCGCTCCTGACCCGCATCCGCGAGCTGCATCAGCGTCATTTTCGCCCTGTCGGCCCGCCTCATATCTTCCTGGATGAGGTGCAGAATATCCCGGGATTTGACAAATGGCTGCTCACGGAATATGAATTGCGCCGGTCGCGCCTCTATGTCACCGGTTCCAATGCCCATCTGCTGGGGCGGGAAATCGGCACGGTCCTGAGCGGCCGCTATCTGCCCTTAACCATTCATCCCCTCTCCTTTGCCGAATTCCTTTCCTTTCGCGGTATGTCCGTGACCACACCCCTGGAGCTTGTCCGGCAGCGGGTTGAAATCGCCAGTGCCTTTGACGATTATCTCACCTGGGGCGCCTTTCCCCGCGTAGCCAGGATCGAAGACCCCGAGGTAAAGAAGCTGGAGCTTCGCGCCTACTTCGATTCAATCCTGCTTCGGGATGTGGCGGCGCGTCACCGGTTGGACAGTGTGGAATCCCTGCTGAACCTTTCCCGGCATCTGCTGGCAAACACCGCAACCATTCTGTCGCTGAACTCGCTCAAGGAAAGCTTCGGCAGCTCCTATCATCTGCTGACCAGCTATGTGGAATACCTGGAAGGCGCCTTTCTCGTCAATCGCCTGCCGCTTTTCGACTGGTCGCTGCAACGGCGGGCGGCCAATCCCAAAAAGATTCATGCAGTGGATACGGGGCTCTCTGCCGTGGCCCGCGGTTTTGCCCGGCGAGACAGCGGGAAACTGCTGGAGACCGTGGTCATCAACGAAATGCTTCGCCTGGGATGGGAGTTGTACTACGGCAAGACCGGCAAAGGCCTCGAAGTGGATTGCATTGCTTTGAAGGATGGGCGGATCCAGCAACTGATACAGGTCTGCCGGGAGATGAGTGATCCCAAGACGCGCAATCGGGAGATCAGGGCGCTCTGCCGGGCGGCCGTTGACATACCCTATGCCCGGGATGCGCAGCTTCTGATCCTGTCTCAAGGACCGGGCGAAGTCATCCGGCAAGACGGGCTGGAGATTCAGGTGGTGGATGTCATTGAATGGCTCCTAATGGGATTTAATTAGGGACAGTGCCCTATTAATTTTCACCGTATTGAAATATTGGGTGAAAAGGGGACGCTACCCTTTTCCCCTCTTTTCCCCTCTAAATTGGGGACAGATTTGAAATCTGTCCCCGGCCTGCCCGAAACAGGAGGAATGATGAAAAGACGGTTCTTCCGCAGAATTTATGGGTAATAAAGGGCCCCACTCGAGTATAAAAGTCAGTTAAAAATAGAAGTGCATCCCGCTCTCAAATCTGGCAAGATGGAAGTTGTGCAAAAACAAACCATCACACCAGAGGAGAAACGGGATGCGGATTAATTATATCCTTAATCGGATTCAAAAGCATAATGGTTTTGTATACGGC
>Ga0210016_1004180_pt1 | contig 12379 bp, 10 predicted proteins | sample CryGeyCG2014_300_FD_185454 | JGI IMG/M metagenome (GOLD analysis project Ga0210016, IMG submission 185454) | Groundwater microbial communities from aquifer - Crystal Geyser CG02_land_8/20/14_3.00 (SPAdes) (version 2) | ecosystem: Environmental > Aquatic > Deep subsurface > Groundwater | place... | reverse complement strand
CCGCCGTTGCCGCAGCCGGTCGCACGGCGGGGGCATCCTTTTTCGGATCGGCGGCCAGGACGACCGCCCCATAGCCGACGACCCGCTCCCGCTCGCCGATGGGAAGGTTTCCGGAGTGGGCGTAGCTTACGATCCTGCCCCCGGTCGCCCCCATCGCCTTGGCGGCCGCCATCGCGGCCATGATGGGGGCCTCGCCGCAGGCGCAGGTGGAGAGGTTCGGTATCCGCCGGGCCATCTGCGTCCGGACGGCCGTATGGAGCGCCGCCGGATCGAGGGTGGCGATGGCCGTAAGCGTCTTCATGTCCGTGGCCTCGGCGTCTTTCGCCGACGGGTAGTGGGAGAGGTCGGAGCTCGCGACGATCACGGCGTGGCGTCCCTTCAGGACCGAGGCCAATGCGTTTCCGAAGCGGGTGCAGAGGACGGCGTCCGCCTCGCCGACGATCGCAGCGATGATCTTCGCCTGGGGAAAGAGGACTTGGGAGAAGGGAACCTGGACCTCGAGAGAGTGTTCCCGGACGTGCGACTCCCGGTCGAGGGCGCAGTCGGGCGATGCGGCAAGCAACGCCGCCGTGAGATCCCCGTCCACTATTGCGGTTCCGAGCGGCGTCCGGAAGCCGCCGCCCGGGTAGAGGGCGATCTTCCGGAGGCCGGGGGCCGTGTGGTTCGTGCCCAGGATGACAACGACGTCATAGGCCCCGCCGCGGAACTGGTTCCAGCCGTCGGCGCAGATCTGCCCGGAGTAGATGTACCCCGCGTGGGGGACGACAATGGCGACCGGTTTTTTCACCTGCGGCGGCAGCGCGTCCTCGATGAATTTCTCGATAGCAAGTTTCAGGATGGTCGCCGATTCGGGGTAGAACTGTCCGGCCACGGCGGGGGAACGCACCTCGCCCCCCCCGTCCTTCCCGGCCATGCCGGTCGTTGCCACCCCCAGGCTGAGGGCGACGATGGGGATGCCGAATTGCAGAATGGTCATGATCTTTCTCCTTTCCAATCAACTCCAGACGCCGGCGATCCTCCCGCCGCAGAAGCCGCAGCGGCCGTTTTTAACATGCATTTCCACGGTGAAGAAGCCGGCGCGCCGGATGACCGCCTTCCCGCAGGAAGGGCAGTAGGTATGGTTTCCGGAATGGTCCGGGACGTTTCCCACATAGGCGTAATGCAACCCCCGCCCCATCGCCGTCTCCCGGGCCCGCTCCAGCGTCGCCACCGGCGTGGGCGGCAGGTTGCGGAGCTGGTAGTCCGGATGGAAGCGGTTGAAGTGGACGGGGACGTCGGGTCCAACCTCTCCCCGAACCCAGTCGATCAGGCCGCGCAGCATCTTCTCGGAGTCGTTCAGCGTCGGGACGACGAGGTTGACGATCTCCAGATGGGCGCGGCTCTTTGCGATCTGCTTGATGCTCCGCAGGACGGGCCTCAGCTCGGCGCCGCAGACGTCGCGGTAGAACGCCTCGTCGTACCCTTTCAGGTCGATCTTGATTGCGTCCAGCACCTCGCAGAACTCGGCGAGCGGCGCCTCGTTCATGATCCCGCAACTGATCAGGACGGGGCGGAGCCCCTGCCTTTTCGCCTCCCGGGCGATGTCGATCAAGTACTCCGCAAAGACCGTCGGCTCGTTGTAGGTGAAGGCGATCACCGGTGCCTGCCGGTCCCGGGCGGCGCGGACGATCCGGTCGGGGGGGACCGGGGGGCTCTGGTAATCCTCCGGAGAGGCCTGGGAGATCTCCCAGTTTTGGCAGAACTTGCACCGCAGCGGGCAGCCGGAGGTGGCGAGCGAGTAGGCCGCGGCGCCGGGGAGGAAGTGGTAGAAGGGCTTCTTCTCGATCGGGTCGATGTGAATCGCGATCGGATGGCCATAGACGAGGCTCTTCAGTTCGCCGCCGACGTTCATCCGGGCGCGGCAGCGGCCGCGCTCGCCGGGCCGCAGCACACAACCCTGGGCGCACAGAAGGCACTTGACCATCCCGGCCTCATGGCGGATGGGTTTCCCTTTCAGGATTTCCAAAGAGGCGTGGCATGCGCGGCAGTCGGCGCCAGCCTGGGGGACGGAGGTCCAGAAGCGCGCCCGCGGGGCGAGACGGACCAGATCGGACTTCGGATCGAGGGCGAAGAGCAACCCGGCATCGCCGCCCGCCAACAGGCGCTCCCAGAGGGGAGAGGAGAGACAGAGCCCCGCCCCGCCGAGGATTGGGGCGATCCCGGCCAGGGTCTTTAAAAAAGCGCGACGGGAGAGCATGGATGGATTATTTCGCATAAAAAAAGCCTCCCGACGCCATTTGCAGGCGCCGGAAGGCCTCTACCATTTTCTGCGGATAAAAAATCCTACAGGAGTTTTACATTCTCCGCAGCCGGGCCTTTCTTGCCCTGCGCGATGTCGAAACTCACACGCTGGCCCTCGGCTAACGTCTTGAAACCGCCGGCCTGGATGGCGCTGAAATGAACGAAAACATCGCCGCCCTCGGACTTCTCGATGAAACCGAAGCCCTTCTGCTCATTGAACCACTTCACTGTACCTTCTGACATATTGTGCATCCTCCTTTCATAATATTCTTTGCAAGTCGGATGAACACGATGGCAAAAACTACAGGAGCGTCAAAAACCTTTTTAATCACGTCGTCTAGCCTTGCACTTCAAAACGTCTATATCCAACTCTACACCCCGCCGCTCCGACTGGAGCTAGGCTGCGGTGCCCTTATAGGGGGATTCGGGCCCGATGTCAAGCTTTATTTTGACACTCTCGTCAAAAGTCGCCACACCGGTGAAAACCGGGTGTCCAGTTTTTTGTAACATGTTAAAATTTCTGGATTCCGGTTTTAACCGGAATGACGATTCTTGGGCATTTTTGACTTTTGACGAGTCCATTATTTTCCGTGTTATTTGCGGTCCCGATTGCGTTCGAAACGCTGCTCGGTGACACGGGTACCCCATTGTTCGCCTTCCTGCTGGGAAACGAGGCGGAAACCGAACGATTCGTAGAGGTGGCGCGCCGCGTCGAGTCCAGCGAAGGTCCAGAGAAAGATCCGGCGATAGGCCTGCCGGTCGCAGAAGGAGACCGCCTCCGTCATCAGTCTGCGGCCCAGGCCCTTCCCGTGCATCTCCGGCGAGACGATGAACCAGCGGAGGTGCGCGCCGTCCGTTGCCGCCTTGAATCCGTCAATGGCGATGGCCCCGACCACCCGGTCCTCGCGCCGGATTGTCCAGAAGCCGTCGCGTTCATTTTCGAAGCGCCGGAGGAATTCCGCGAGCTCCGTCGCGACCTTGGCCTCGAAGAAGAGGCCGAATTCCCAGTGGCGGTGGTAGTATGTTGCGTGCAGCTCGGCGATGCGGCCGATGGCCCCCGGGCGATAATCGGAAATCTCGTTTGGCATCTTATGCCCCCCCTCCAGGTCTGATCCACAAACCCGCACCCGCGCTTTCGCTTCTGTTGCATAGGGCGCCGGCTCATGCCGGCCTTGCTGTCGGGATGTTTTGCCTATATACATCACTTTTGACCGATGAAGAAATAGAAATTGTTAGGCCGTCTGTGGGGCTTCCGGAATTTTGAATATCCGCCCGCAAAGGGTCGAAAAAAAATTCATTATCGGTATGGAATGAACTCTCAAATTGACTTATCCCGGCAAATAAGGCAGAAACAGATCAAACATCAAGCATAGGGGGGCGCCAGGGAGATGATGGAGAAAACGACGGCAGAAAAAATCCGCGAATTTTCAGAACGGAAAAACCGGATCGGCGCCATGGGCGGCGAAAAGATGGTCCGAAAGCAGCATGAGCAGGGAAAATTGACGGCCCGGGAAAGGCTCGATCTCCTTTTCGATCAGGGAACTTTTCAGGAGATCCAGCTTTTTGTCAAACATCGATCCACCCTCTTTGGCCTTGCCGGGAAGGAGATCAATGCGGATGGCGTCATCACCGGCTTTGGCAAGGTCAACGGCCGGGTTGTCTTCGTCGCCGCCCAGGATTTCACCAGCGCCGGAGGCAGCCTTGGGGAGATGCACGCCCAAAAAATCTGCAAGGCGATGGACATGGCCATCGAGGCGAGGAAGCCGTTCATTGCGCTGAACGATTCCGGTGGGGCGCGCATCCAGGAAGGCATTACCGCGCTGCAGGGATATGCCGGGATCTTCTACCGCAACAGCATTGCGTCCGGCTATATTCCCCAGATCTCCGCCATCATGGGGCCCACGGCGGGGGGCGCCGTTTACTCGCCGGCGCTCACGGACTGGATCTTCATGGTGAAGAACAACAGCTACATGTACATTACCGGCCCCGATGTCGTGAAGGCGGTCATCGCGGAGGAGGTCAGCCACGAAGAGTTAGGCGGTGCGATGGCCCATGCCGCCAAGAGCGGGGTCTGCCATTTCGTCACGGAAAACGATGCGGAGTGCATCGGCCGCGTGAAGACCATGCTCTCCTATCTTCCCGACAGTTGTCACAGCCCCCAGCCTGTCGCACCCTGCACGGACAGCGCGGACAGAGAGTGCCCGGAGCTGGACACGGTGATCCCGGACAAGGCGTCTCGCGCATACGATATGAAGAAGATCATTGCCTCCGTGGCCGACAACCATGAAATGTTCGAGCCCCACGAATACTGGGCAAAGAATATGGTTGTGGCCTTCATTCGGATCATGGGCAGGTCGGTCGGCGTGATCGCCAACAATCCGCGCTTCGGCGCCGGCGTCCTCGATGTGAACGCCTCGGACAAGGCCGCGCGGTTCATCCGGTTCTGCGACGCCTTCAACATCCCTCTCCTGACATTCACGGATCTCCCCGGCTACATGCCCGGCACCCAGCAGGAATGGTCCGGGATCATCCGGCATGGCGCCAAACTGCTCCATGCCTACTCCGAAGCCACGGTCATAAAAATCTCCGTTGTCGTCCGCAAGGCTTACGGCGGCGGCTACATCGCGATGTGCGCCAAGGGATTGGGCGCCGATTATGTGATGGCCTGGCCTTCCGCGGAGATCGCTGTCATGGGGGCCGAAGGGGCGTGCAACGTCATCTATCGGCGTGAGATAGCGGGCGCCGACGATCCGGCGGCCAAGCGCGCGGAACTGGCCGCCTCCTACGAAGCGCAGTTCAACAACCCCTATTTTGCCGCCAGTCTCGGCATCGTCGATGAAATCATCCTGCCCCGGGAAACGAGGAAAAGGGTGGCCGCCCTCCTCGATGCGTTTCAGGACAAGTCGGAGACGCGGCTTCCCAAGAAACATAACAATATTCCGCTGTGATCATTCAAGGACGGGCGTATTTTCGAGTGAAACTTTAGATGGCTGTGGATGGTTTCAGCCGGATAGGAGGCACGAATGGCTGGAGGAATCATGACCCGTTTGTCCATCGTCGAAGGTGACATCACCCGTCTGCGGGTGGACGCAATCGTGAACGCGGCGAATGCCTCTCTGCTTGGCGGCGGCGGCGTGGATGGGGCGATTCATCGTGCGGCCGGACCGGGATTGCTCGCCGAATGCCGTCGGCTTGGCGGGTGTCCGACCGGCGAAGCCCGCCTGACCGGGGGGCACTCCCTTCCGGCCCGGCACGTCATCCATACCGTCGGGCCTGTCAATAAGGATGGGCGGTCCGGTGAGCCGGAGCTTCTGCGATCCTGCTATCGGGAGTCCCTCCGGTTGGCATCTGAGGCCGGGCTGGAGTCGGTCGCTTTCCCGTGCATCTCTACCGGTGTGTACGGCTACCCGAAGCTGGCTGCCTGCCAAGAGGCGATCACGGCTGTAACCGAGTGGTTGACCGCGCATGAGTTGCCGCGGTCGGTTATCTTCTGCTGTTACGGATTGGACGATGCCGGGCTGTACCGGTTGCAGTTGAATCGTTTCGCTTGATCGGGCAGCGCAAATACAATGGAAACGAAGATCCATACGCCAGATGCACATGGCGTATGGCGTGCGGATCATTTCTTCAGGGTTACGGTGGTCTGACCGGAGGGCTCCGGGAAGACCATACGTCTCAGGTCCTCCAGATATTCCCGGTACCGATCCAGATAGAAGGCCAGCCCCCGGGAAAAATTCCTCCCGATGATCCCGTCTATGAAGAGCTGGCTGATCTCCCGTTCGCGCTGCAGGATGCACTGCGACCGGACGAAGATCTGCCGCTCTTCATCCGACATGGTCCGGATGCGGGCCGCAAGGACGCTCCGGGCGTGGGGCTGGTACATCCAGAAATAGAGGAGATCCAGGGCGTTGATGATGATGATCCGCTCAAGATCCTGCGCTTCAGCGCCGATCGTCCGGATGAACTGCTTTGGGGATTCGAGCATCTCCAGAACGTCCTTCTCGGGAAACAGAAGTTCGAGGCGGGCGTAAGTGTCGAAGAGCTGGCCGAGTTTTGCGGTGTAATCCCGTTCCCGCAGCCGGAGGTTTTCGTAACGGTCGGCCAGGCCTTCGATGACGCCGGCGACGCAGTCGGAAGCCGCCTTGGAGATCACGGCTGCCCATTTTTGAAGGATGTCATTGATCCCATGGACGCCCGCTTCAAAGAGGATGCCGCCGATGGCGGCGTTGAAGGCGAGGGCGAGCGGGATGGAGAGGATGGTTCTGAAGAAGCTTCCCCAGATCGCGCCCTTCGGCAGACCGCGGAAGGTGTTGTGGCTGAAGAGGTAGAGACCGTTGGCCAGGGCCATGACGGTATAGAGTATCAGCGGGTTTGTGGTCGTGGTCACGCCGAACGTCCGGTCGAGGATTACCGATTTTACGATGTAGTCGAGCAGCGGCACCGAGAATCCGGTGAAGAGCAGCGAATCGGTCAGCCTTCCCCAGCTCACGTAGTCGTTCCAGCGCAGCAGGGGGGAACGGCGGAAGCCGCCCCCGCCGAGGACCGACTGGAGAATGTTCCGCAGCCCCGTAATCCCGAACCATATAAAGGCCCCGCAGTAGGCCAAAAACCACCACTCCTTCGTCAGCGCAAAGGTGAGAAACGCCGGGATGAAACCGATCAGGACCTTGATGGTGTTTTTGACGCCGCTGTTCAGGTATCTCCAGCCCCCCTCTTCTTGCACCCGCGGTTTTTTCTCCACCAGATAGAGCTCATTGCCGCCCTCTTCGTGCAGACCTCCCAGGGGGATGATGTTGCCCGGCGTCTCCAACCGTGTTGCATTCTCCTGAGTCTCCCAGTCCTGCACGCGCTGTTCTCCGAGGCGCCGCAGCCCCGGTAGCAGGCGGAGGCGCTGGAACCATTGATTCATGGCCCCCGATGCGGAATCGGGCAGATAGGTTATCCGTGGATAGGCTGTCATCCGGACGGGGGGGATGAAGTCCATTGGGAACATGGTTTGCCGGATCGCCCTTTGTGCGCGTGGGGTCAGCGTGTCCCGGATGATCAGGCCCATGCCGTACTGGTGCAGAGACCGGCCGGTGGAGTCGCTGCCGATGTTTGCCTTGAGGGGGACGATTCGATAGTGGGACTGCAGGACGGGAATATTGCGGAGGATTTCGGTCAGCTTCGCGATCCGGTCGGGGACACCTTGCCGCAAGGTGTCCCCCTTGTCCGAAGCTTCGAGACGCTGGATCATGCCGCGGATCAGTTTTTTCAGGGAGATGACGTTTCCTTCGTTGAGGGCCGTCTGCAGTTCGCTGATTTCCGCATAGTGCCCGGTTTTTCCTGCGACATGGTCCTTGAGGTTGAAGATCTCCAGATGGGTGATCATCCCCTTGCAGTCATAGAGTATTTCCAGGACGTCTTCCACGCCCAGATCGCTGAGATTGAGGCAGATCCGATATCCTGTATGGAGCTGATCGAGCTTCAGCATAAGCTCATGAGGCGCGAGCCTAAGAAGCGGCGGTACATCCGCCCCATCTTGGAGAATATTTGGATCGGTCAGGGATGGATTGTGGACCGGTCGGAGGTACTGTTCAACGATGGCCTCCGAATCGAGCTCCCGCATTCGGGCGGTCAGGGCCTCCATCCGTTCGCGTTCTTCGCCGGACGCCAGGGCGTGGCCGTCCCTGAGTTCGGAGACGCGGATTTCCATCAATGGCAGGAGGTGGGTATGGATAAACTCTGCCAGATGGAGGATCGACGCCTGGCCGCTGCCGACAAAGGCGAGGAAATCGGTGGGATTGAGCCGCGGGAGTTCAACGCCGAAGGCTTTGCGGATGGCCATGCGGTGTTTTCGGTTGAATTCATCCAGCACCGCGATGACATGGCCCTTCTGGTATTCGGATACCTGGCGCCCTTCGTCCATGAAGGCGCGGATGGATGGTTCCGCCAGGAAAGCGAGAAAATCCCCGGCGTCTGAGAATCCGCGCGGCGCCCAGATAAATCGGATATTCCGGCCCCGGAACTGCGCACCGATGGAAACACCGATGCGGATGGCGATTCCCATGATTTCGCCGGCGTCGAGGAGCTCGGCTGCGGCCTCCGGCGGCACGAAATTATAGTAGATCACCGTCAGGCGGCGGATCCCTTTGATCCAGGCGTCCATGATCAGGTGGGTGGGGGTTTTGCGTCCTTTCGTGTTGGCGTCGTGGACATGGTCGTCGAAGGCGATCTGGTTCCACTCTTCCGGCATCTCCAAGAGATGGTAACGCATCAACTCCTCGCGGATGAGGCGCGGTTTCCCCGAGGTGGCCACACGGAAATCATGGGCCAGTTCGAGCTGCCTTTCATAATCCCCATGCACCCGGACCAACTCCTTCACGATCTGGAGGAGCACCCTTGCCGTATTCCGGCGGAGTGAACTGTGGGTGATGTTCATCGCCTCATCGCGGAGGGCGCGCAATGCGTTCAGACGGTCATCGGCTTTGCCGATTTCCAGGGAATGGAGCAGGTTGGCCATCGCATAGGCGATGCGGAATCCCTGGGAGGCCGCCATCTCTTTGATGCCGTGGGGGTTCAGATAGGGATTGAGCAGATCCTTGAAGTTTTTCCGGGAGGCCTCCCGGCTCAGAACCTCCTGGACCAGTTTAATCAGCTCGTGGTCTTTCCCGTCGAAGAGGATTTTTGCAAACCGTGGTTTCATAAGAGCCGACCGATAACAAATTAATGAAGACCCTGCCGGTATTCGGAGACCCACATGTCAACCACATCGATCAGGCTCTGAAGGGGCCGGGAGATGTACTTGTCCTTGTGGTGGATCAGATAGAATTTTCGCGTCATCGCGGGGTCGGAGAGGGGGATGGCCTTCAGCTTTCCCATCCCGATCTCCTTGCTGACCACCCGCCTCGTGATGACGGCGACGCCCAGCCCCTCCTCCACGGCGGTCTTGATCGCCTCGTTGTTGGAAAGCTCGAGGGGAATCGAAACGCGGATATTGTGTCTCTGGATGTACTCTTCGATGCTCTTGCGGGGGGCCGACCCCTTCTCGTGGACGATGAGCGCATGGCCGGCCAGATCCTCCGGCTCGATAACCGGTTTCAGCGCGAGGGGATGCCCCGGCGGGACAATGATCTGGTAGCTGTCCTCCAGAACCTCGCGCGAGAGCAGTTTCTTGTGCGGCACAGGGTAGGAGATGAAGCCGATATCGTTTGAAAGCGTCGCCGTCTTCTCCACGATCAGATCCGTCGGCAGGGTTTCCATGGAGATCCGGATTCGGGGATGAACCATGCAAAACCGGTCCAGCATGAAAGGAAGGTAGTAGGAGCCGAAACTTTCGCTTGCGAGGATGTGGATGAAGCCCCGCTTGCGCTGCTGAAAGTCCCGAAGGCTCTCCTCCGCCTGATTCTCCATCTCGAAGATCGATTCGGCGATGCCGTAGAGCACCTCTCCCGCATCCGTCAGGGCCATCTTTCGGCCGAAGCGGTTGAAGAGCTTGATCTCGTAGTGCTCCTGAAGGCGCTGGATCCCCTTCGTGACGGCCGGCTGGGTGATAAACATGGCTTCTGCGGCGGCGCTCAGACTTCCATGCTTTGCGGCCAGGTAGAAGATTTTCAGTTGATTGAGATTCATAACCTTATATTATCCATTATATAAAATATATTAATTTGGCTTATTTTATGTCTATCTTTAAACGTTTGTCAAGCGTTGTTGATGAAAAAAAGCCTGTTGTCCCCGTAATGGTATTCCTCCCGGTCCGGAGCGGGGGTATTTTGACCTTGACTTGAGTGTCCAGGAAGTATAAAAAAGCGCAGTCGGTCCATTTTCGGGATAGGGATCTTCGTCGGGTGGATGGGTCTTTGTACTTCGCGATGCGGTGGTCTTTATCAGGAACGGGTTGCAGCTTTGACGCGGTTGCAATATCTTAAAAATTCATGTTACGGAGGTCAAGGGAATGAGTGTAGATTTGAAAGCCCCGATGCCGGGTAAAATCCTGGAAGTTCTGGTCAAGGTGGGAGATCAGGTGAAGGAAGACGATGAGGTCATCATGCTGGAGGCCATGAAGATGGAGAATCCGATTTACGCCCCGGCGGACGGGACCGTGAAGGAGATCAAGGTCAAGGCCAATGACAGCGTCGGTACGGAACAGCTCATGATGGTCATCGAATAGAAGGCCCGTCTGGACGCATTTCGCAAATGAATCATCAATGAGACAGGCGCCTGCCGGAAGGCGAGTGCCTGTCTTATTTTTCGGGATATCGTTAAATCCCCTTTTCGACCTTCGTCAGGCACGCCTCGATGATGTCCAGCGCCCGGTCCATCTCCTCACGGGTGATCGTCAGCGCCGGCGTCAGCGTGAGGATGTTCCCCATCGTGAGCTTGAAGCTGAGCCCCCGGCTGAGGGCGGCGTACATCACCGCCTCCGCTTCCTCCGTCGCCCGCTCGCCGGTGGTCCGGTCCTTCACCAGTTCGATGCCGAGAAAAAGCCCCAGGCCGCGGACGTCGCCGATCAGCGGATGGCGTTCCATCATTTCTCGCATCCGCCCGAGGGCGTGCCGCCCGAGCTCCCGGGCATGTTCCGCCAGATGATTTTCCTCGACATAGCGGATCGTCGCCAGGGCCGCGGCGCAGGCGACGGGGCTCTTTTCGTGGGTGTAGTGGCCCAGGGCGCGGTTGCCCGCGACGTCGAGGCCCTCACGGGCGATCAGGGCCGCCAGCGGAAAGACGCCGCCGCCGAGCCCCTTGCCGATGACCAGCATGTCGGGGACCACGTCAAAATTCTCGCAGGTGAACATCCGGCCGGTTCGGCCGAGGGCGTGGGGAATCTCGTCGAAGATCAAAAGCGCCCCGTGGCGGTCGCAGGCCTTGCGGATGATCTGCCAGTATTCGGGCTTCGGGATGTAGGGGGTGCTCCGGATCGGTTCGGCGATCACCGCGGCGATATCCCCTTCCTTCTCCAGAATGTACTCCACGTAGCGGGCGCACATCATGTCGCAGCCGCCGCGGCCCCGGCATTCATAGATGCAGCGGTATTCGTCGGGCGGCGGGACATGCTCTGTGCCGGGCAGCAGCGGCCCCATGTCCTGGCGGAAGATCGCCTCGCCGCCGATCGAGATCGCGTCCAGGGAGGCCCCGTGAAACGCGTCCCACATGGAGATCGTCTTGTGGCGGCCGGTCGCGATCCGGGCGAGCTTCAAGGCCATGCCGATCGCCTCGGCCCCGCCGGGACAGAAGAGGACGCGGTTCAGGTCGCCCGGGGCGATCTCGGCGAGCTTTTTTGCGAGATCGACGGCGACCCGGTTCGTATAGCGCCGTGTGCAGAAAGGAAGATGATCGAGTTGTTCCTTGATTGCGGCGATGACCGCAGGGTTGGCGAAGCCGACCTGATGGACGTTGTTTCCGTGGAAATCCATGTAGCGCCGTCCCTGGAGGTCTTCGATCCAGATCCCGTCGCAGGCGCGCATGGCGTTCAGGCAGGGGGTGGAGAGGGCCTGGTTGAGGAAGTATTTTTCGTCCTCCGCGAGGAGCGCCCGCGTCTCTTCATTCAGGTTTTCCTGCTGCCACTTCTGCCGGCGCGGGGAAATATTGATATCGCCTTCCGATCGGTGAAGTTTTTCCATGCCTTCTGTCCTCCCTCCGGAATGAAATTCTACCTGTTTTCCGTAACATCCCCACCCCGGTGAAGTCAAATCTTCTTTTGTTATGGGTTCAATCACTTTTTTTCCCTTGATCTGGATCTTTTCCACGAGGATAATCCGCAGCAGAATCCGGAAAAAAGCGTTGGTGCGGGCGAAGCGACCGGCTTGTGTTTGGATTGTGGGTGGGGACACCTTGCCGCAAGGTGTCCCCGAATCGGGAGGGGCGTCGGCATGGCAAAACAGGGGTTCGGAAAGCAGTGCGAACGACCGGAGTCGGAGCAGGGGGATGTCAACACCACGCCGGCGCGACAGCGGTACTGGGAACGCAACCTCTCCGGCGAGGCGAGGAGTTGGTTCGAGGAGGATGCGAGGCACTTCCTCCACCAGAGCCTCTCCACCCCCGTCCTCAATGTGATCGCGCGGGCAAGCGGGATTTATATCGAGGACCTGGCGGGCCGGAAATACCTCGACATGCACGGCAA
>Ga0210016_1004175_pt1 | contig 12387 bp, 10 predicted proteins | sample CryGeyCG2014_300_FD_185454 | JGI IMG/M metagenome (GOLD analysis project Ga0210016, IMG submission 185454) | Groundwater microbial communities from aquifer - Crystal Geyser CG02_land_8/20/14_3.00 (SPAdes) (version 2) | ecosystem: Environmental > Aquatic > Deep subsurface > Groundwater | place... | reverse complement strand
CAGAAATCTTCGGACTACAAATATCAATTTTGTAAAACTTGGCTCTCTTGTTTAAATTTTCCTTTTTTCCAGTAGATAAATTATCGACCACTACTATTTTGTGGCCTTCTTTGATTAATCTATCTACTAAATGACTTCCAATAAATCCGGCGCCGCCGGTAACTAAAATTTTCATATTTTTAGATTTTTTATTTTTATTCTTCTTTAAAATATTCTAATATCTCATCTTTTATCAACAATCTTCTTATATTTGAATTTGCGATCAAGGCATAGGAAGGTTTGTGTGAAAAGCTAATGTATTCTATTTTCTTTTTCATTGTTCTAACTTTCTTAATAGCTGGAATAAAATCAGTATCAGATGTGACTAAAATTGCTGTGTCATATTTGTTTTCATAAGCGCCGACCAACAAATCAACTGCGATTAAGACATCAACGCCTTTTTCGTGATTGAAGTTTACCTAATAATTTTTGCTTTTTCTAATTCTTGCATTGTTCTTACCCATTTTTCCCATTTTTGAACCTCTTGAATTTCGTCAAGAAATATATAGGGTTTATCTTTGGGATTCAAAAACTCCAAATAAGTTTCGTAAATCTCTTGAAGCAATTGTGGATTTAACTCAATAAATCTCGGGTCTTCAAAATTTACTATCAATACCTGATTTTTATTTACTCCTTTTTGAATTAACTCTTTTGCCAATTGTCTCATAATAAAAGATTTACCACTTCTTCTTGCTCCAGTAATGGTTATTATTTGTTCATTCAAAAGTAATTTCTTTAATTTTTCCAAATAAAAAAATCTTGGAATTCCTGTCTCCAGAGGTTTTTTCCAAAAGTTCCAATCTTCTAATATTGCTATTATTTCATTTTTATCCATCTTCCAGATTTTATTAGGGAAAAATTGTCGATTTTACCTAATATTGATATTAAAATAGGGAAATCTGTCTGTCAACCCCGCACCTTTTTTTTCTGAAGGCTTGTGGTAACAAATAATCAGAGCCGATAGGCGGCTTCACCTTATATTCTTCCATAACCTCAGGCTTTCATTGAAAAAGGTGCGGGGTCAACCCGGTTGATTAAAACTTTTTTGGCATAGATTTTATCGAAGAATTCGAAATTGAACCAATAACTTTTTATAGCCCAAAAAACAAATTAAGTAAATGCTGGCGCCAATTGAGATGGAGAAAAAGATATTGAGGTGATAAATTTGGGGTTGGATTATTAAAAAATACATTGGGATACTGGCTAAAATAGCGCCGAAAAAACTAGCCAGGGATTTTAAATTAAAAGGTCTAATGGAAGTAAGTTTAGTAGTAAATTTGAAAAGTAAAAAGAGAATTAAAACCGAGGTGGCAACGGTGGCGGCAGCGGCGCCATAGAGAGAATATTTGGGAATTAAAATTGAATTTAAAATGACATTGATGAGAGCTCCAGATAAAGTAATCCAGAAAAGTTTTTTTTGCTGGTTAGCAACAATAAGGATTTGACCAAAAGGAGAAGCAATAAAAGCGATTCCGGCCATTAAAATTAAAATTTGAAAGGCTAAAATGGCTGGGAAATAGCTCGGGTCATAAATGTAATCAATAATTCGAGGGGTAAGGACAATACCGCCCACGACAATTGGAACAGCTAAAAAAATCATTGATTCCATAAAGTAATTCCAAGTCCTCTGTAGTTTTTCTCTTGATTCTTTAAAAAACTTGCTTAAAACTGGATAAAAACTTGTAGCAATAAGGCCTGCTGGAACTAAGGTTACTCCAATAATTCTATAAGCAGCGTTATACCAACCGGTTTGGGTGATCTGGCCCCAATAGCCCATCATTATTGAATCAGTTTGGGTGTAAATACTCCCGAAAATACCGGCTAAAGCCAGAGGCCAAGACAAAGATAAAAATTTTTGCCAGATGGATTTTTCAAAGGAGATTCTTAATGGGAAAACCTTAAAATGAAAAAGAGTCAAAATAAAAATCAAAGCGGCGAAACCAGCAAATAAATAACTATAACTTAAATTGATGACTGAAGGAAAATAAAAAATAACAAAAAATCCAGCTGCCGTAACTAAGATTGCTTCCAGTATTTTGGTCATTGCCTGATATTCCATTTTCTGGCGGGCTTGAAAGAAAGCAAAAATAATTGCACCAAAACTAGAAATAACAGTGTAAATTCCCAAAATCCAGATTAATCTCCGAATAACGGGCTCAGGAGTAATAAGAAAGGAACCGATTAAAATTAAGAGCAGGGTTCCTAAGCCCAAAAGAATTTTTAAAGAAAATAAAGAAGAGAGTTCTTTTTCTCTCTCATTATCCCGGGATAATTCCCGGGTGGTAATTTGAGAAAGCCCAAAGTCGGAAAAAACCGCAAAAAGGGCAACGAAAGCCAGGGCAAAATTAAATTTTCCATATTCGGTGGCTCCTAAAATTCTGGCGACATAGATAATTAAAATCAATTTTAAAAACCTACTCACTGCTTCGGCAACCGCCAGCCAAAAGGTATTTTTAAAAATCGTTTGCCTGACCCCTAAATTTTCAAGAAAAAATTTTCTCGGATTTAAACAAATGCTTTTAATTACACTTTTAATATCCATGTTAAATTAACTCAAAGCTCAAAGCTCAAAACTCAAAACTCAAAGCCATAACTTAAATCCTAAAACTTCTTTTTGTTTTTTAAGGTTAATAAACTAGAACCTAACATTTTTGATATTTCTTCAACTTCTACTAAAAGCTGATTAGTTTTATTTTTATCGGCCTGAGTTGCATCTTTTAATAATCCTAACCAATACTCAGTTTCATTGGCAGACTTCAAAGCAATCTCATAAAACTTAATAAAGTCTCGTTTAGAACTCGATGCTTTAGCTTCAACAATATTAGCTCCGATAGAAGTGGCTGATCTTAATAGTTGATCTGAAATCACCCAATAAACTTTCTTTTCCGGTAATGTTTCTAAAAACTTGATTACCTTAATTGAAAAATAATAACAACGATATTTTAATTCAGTTTTAAGTTTTGAGTTTTGGTTTTGCACTTTGCGTTTTGAGTTTTAAGTTAAGGTCTAGTTAAAATTAAAAATTAATGGTGGCTAAACCAGCTATTAGCGAGGGATTTTCCTCTTTAAATAAATTCTTGCCTCTTTCTGAAAATAATTTTCTATAGAAGAAGGTTTAAAAACCTTTTTATTTAATATCGAAGGTCTTATCTCTCTCAATCTTTCCACTCCTTTCAAAATATTACTGGCAAATAACACAGGGTCTATTTTCACTCCGAATTTTTTCTTAATATATGTGAAGATTTTCAGAAATTTTATTCGCTTCATCAATAGAATACAATATATATCAAAAATATCCTTTGGCTCAGAACGCTCATAAGCCGCATGGGCTTTGTTGGTAAGCATATCTTCGATGGAATCAATTTTAATATTAAATTCTTTTAATTTCTGGGGCGGCCTAATGTGAGGGAAAGGATAAAAAACAAATTCTACTCTCAAAATTTCTCTATCTTTTTTTAGCCAAAATTGGTGACGATTAAGTTTTTTTTGCTCTTCAATGTTTTTTACTTTTAAATTCCTGGCAATCTCTCTAATCTCCGCTAAAAGATAATCATCGCGAAATAAATCTTGAGACATAAAATCGAGATCGGCAGAGAGGCGGTGCTGAAGATAATAGGAGGAAAGCGCTGTTCCGCCAGACCAAACAAAAAAGCGAGATAATTCGCTTTTCCCGACTTCTTTTAAAGCCTTTTTCTGAAAATTGGTTAATATTTTATCTTTGGACATTAAGATATCCTTTAAGAATTTGTTTCAAATAGGGATTGATTTTAAGCTTTGGCAGGTATTTCTTTAGGGTTTTTCGATCTAAAACCTCCCAGTCACCACACTCGATCTTTCGCTTTAAATACCACAACAAAACTTTCGGCTTTTTTAAATCAAGCTTTTTTACATCATAATCCCAAATGTAATCCTTTGTTAATCTCATCATCTCTATTCTACCACACTTTTTCCGAAATAAAAAGAGCAAAAAAAATAGGAACTATTTCTTTATTAAGAGTTTCAATCCCATTTCTAAATCATATTTCGGCTGCCAGTTGAGTTCTTTTTTCGCCTTGGAAAAATCAAGACAGCTTCTCTTCTGTTCTCCGGTTTTGGCTGGACCATGAATTTCCTGACAATTAGAACTGGTTAATTTTTTAATTTTTTTAAAGATTTCATTAATGCTTGTTTCTTTAGCGGTTCCAATATTGTAAAGACCTCTTTTTTCTTTTTGCATCGCCAAAAGAGCTGCTTCAACCACATCATCAACAAAAACGAAATCTCTGGTTTGTCTGCCTGAGCCGAAAATTACGGGTTGTTTGCCAGAAAGCATTTTATCGCAGAATATAGCTACCACTCCCGCTTCGCCTTTTGAATTTTGCCGAGGTCCATAAACATTGGAAAGACGCAAAGCAGTATAGTTTAAACCAAGAGTTTTCTGATAGAAATAAAGATATTTTTCAATAGCTAACTTGGCAATTCCGTAAGGCGTTTCTGGATTTTCCGGATGGGCTTCCGGTGTGGGAATAACATTTGTATCACCGTAGATAGCACCACTTGAAGCGAAAATGATTTTTTTATTTGTAGAAGCGGATTTACGCTGATTTAAACGCGGATTCACGCGGATAAAATTCTGAATTAAATTTAAGCTGCCCAAAATGTTGATATCGGCATCCCTCACTGGATCTTCTACGGATTTTCTCACATCAATTTGGGCAGCCAAATGATAAACAACTTCCGGTTTTTCTTTTTTAAAAATCTGGGAAATTTTGGGACTGCAAATATCAATTTTATAGAATTTGGCCTTCTTATTTAAATTCTCTTTTTTACCGGTAGATAAATTATCAACCACAACTACTTGGTGGCCTTCTTTGATTAATCTATCTACTAAATGGGAGCCAACAAAACCGGCTCCCCCGGTGACTAAGATATTTCCTTTTGGCATAAAATTATAATAAATTAAGTTTATGGAAAACTCTAAAACCCTAAAAGTTGGTTAATTTTAGCCCTGGTCATTCCACCGACAAAACCAGTCCCCTTCTCCAATTCCACGGGAGTTAAAATTTCTCCCGCATATTTTTCTTGGAAACGAATGACGGCGACCCTTGTCAAATTTAAGAAATTTCCAGTGATTAATCCTTCGGGATAAACCCCGCACCTTTCACCTATCAAAGGTGCGGGGTAAATTTCTGACCCGCAGGCTAGCGGACTTTTTAAAAATTCTTGAAGGCAACTGACTTCTGCCGAATTTGTCATTCCAAAATATAAATCTCTTTCAAATTTTGAACAAGTAACGCTTTGTCCCTTCTTTGCTAAAATTTCATTTATCTGGGATTGAATTCTGGCGATTTCTTTTTGTAAAAAATCAATCTGGGCCAAGAGTTGTTTTTTAAGTTCCTCTTCTTTTTCTTCTTCAGTTTTTTCACTGGTTGTCACTTTAATAGAAAAAAGGTAAGAAATTTCCTTTCTATCAAAACCGGAAATTTTACTTTGAATTGAAGGAATTATAGTCAACGAGGAATAATTTTTATTAAAATCTGACAGAATAATCTCGCCTTTTTGAGTTTTGTCTAAAGTTAAAAAATCAACTGAACATTTTTCGGTTTTATCGCAAGCCAGATAAGGGACCTTAAAATTAACTTCATCGGCTCCATCAAACTCTAAAGCCAAATTTCCTTTTCCGCCGACAATTTTTTGCCAATTCCCGGTCCAATTTTTTGTTGTATTGTAGGCTGTTAAAATAGTTTCTCCGGTTAAAGGTAGAAAATTTATTTGAGGAGAAATTCTGAGATTTTTTAAATTCGGGTTTTTATAGCAATATTTTTCGCTTAAATTACAGTTATTAACTAAAACAGTAATCAACCAATCGGTAAAAATCTGGGAAAAATCTTCTTTAAATCCATTTTTTACCAAAGCCTCATTTATTGAGGGAATTCCAATTTTTGAGGATTTTAAAGAATCGGCTAAGATCTTCACTCCGTCATAATGGTCAATCAAATATTGAGTGAAAAGATTTAAGACCCCGTAATCGGCACTTTTGTTCTGCCATTCGGTCAGGGAATCTGAAGGATTTTTTAAAAATTCCTCTACTCTATTTTGGAGATTACTCCCTTTGTAAACATTGTCATAGCCCATTAAGGTTGGGGCATATTCAGCTCGGGCTTCATTTAGCCAGGTTTCTTCAGAGACATTTCTCAATAAATCTTTTTGATTGAGTTCAATTAAATGGGTAAATTCGTGGCTGAGCAAGCTTTTAAAAATATCTTCACCGGCATATTGAGCATTTAAATAAACCATTTCTCTTTCATTGGATTCTGGATTCTGGATTTTGGGATATTCATCGCCGGTATTAAAATAACCGCCGGCATTCTTTCTCATCGGATGAATTAAAACTGTGATTTTTTCATCTTTATCTATTCCCGGTTTTGGTTCTGAACCGAAAGTTGAAATTAAAGTTGGATAAATTTTGTACTCAAATTCAGTGGATAAATTATAAATTTTTGCATCTAATTCTCTCTTTTTTGTTCCATCTAATTTTTGCCACCAATTATCATCGACATAAAAATACAATTGATTGGTAATTTTTTCTAAAGTGGCTGAAATTTTATCTCGGCCATACAAATCGTAAGAAGGGTCAACAAAAAAATTAACTTTCTGGCCAAGAGTATCAGCTGAAACTAAAGAAGGAAATAAAAGAAAAAATGCTAAGATTGGAAAAATTTTAATTTTTAGAACCATAATTTTCTTATTATAACTCAGTCAATTCAAAAACAAAAGCCCAAAATCTGAGGGCTTTTGTTGTCCTCCAAAACAGAGAGTTTTTTCTTATCTTATCTTAGAGACTCTTAGCTTGAAGTTCAGTAATTTGGGCCTGGATAAGTTTGATCAGTTGTTGGAGAAGTTCAATAATTTTTTGCTGGACTTCGGTAATCTTTGTTTTTAATTCCTCAACCGTCATTTCAGTAATTGGTTTTTCTACCGGTGGTTTTTCCTCAACCAGTTGTTCAACAATTTTCACAATTACTCCTGGTCCTACTATCTCTTGATTTCCTGCCCAATCAGTGGCTCGAGTCTTTATGGTATAGGTAGCTACGACCTGAGGAGTCCACACATATTCCCAGGTATAAACTTCGTCATAACCTTTTCGATAAGCAATGTTCCAGGTCTTACCATCGTCAAAACTTAATTCTACTTGTTGAATGCCAGAACCTCCGGTATCTTGAGCCGTCCCTGTAATACTAACTTTCTCACCAATCTTAAAACTCATATCACTGGTCGGGAAAGTAATAGCAGAAGTTGGGGCTATCGTATCCGGTGGTGGTGAAGTATAACAGAATACATAAAATTGATCACTGTCAGTTGGATCATCAATAGTGGCATTAAGAAGGCCTCTCGTTTCCACATTCACAGTATAATACTGACAGGTACTAGGATTGATAATATTTGTTAATGGCAGAGTAAAAGCTTTCGATGCTGTACCAACTGAAGTAGTTGCGAAAGTCACAGTTATTACTTGTCCACTGCTACTAGCTGTCGGACCTGCTTCACTATCAACAGCGGTATAGGTTCCAATACCAGTTCCGCTTACATCAAACCCAGCAGGAAAAGTAATTCTCACATATTTAATATCGGCCGTGGTATTAACAGTTGGCGGACTACCCGAAGCGGTCAAACCAGTATCATTTAAAGTGAGGGCAGTAGTTGTTGAAATTCGACCAGTGGTAGTGGGGGTGCCTCCAGCTGTGGTTCGATAAACACCATAATAACTTGTTCCGCTAACTGCTGTCCAATCAATCGTAATATAATTGGAACTGCTTAAAGTACTAGTTCCGGTTGTTGTGGCACTTTCGGCTGAAGGCAAAGTTTCACCATTTGCTGAAAAGGCAGTTATTTCATAACCCCAGGAGGTCGTTCCAGTTGCTCCGGTAACAGTAAGCGTTGGACTAGCAGGAGCAGATAAATCTCCAGTTGCAGTTGTGAATTTTATCGTCTGGTTTGTAGTTTGACGGACAAATTGAGAATCTAAGTTATCGGTAACATTGGTAAGGGTGGCTGCTTGAATTGGTGAAACTTCAATAATTAGCAATCCAGAAACTAAAACAATAACACTCAAAACAGAAATTATTCTTTTTGGCATAACTTTATTTTTTAATTTTTAATTTTTCCTCGGCCGAGGAAAAATTTTGCTCGACCTTTAAATGTAAAGCCAATTAAAATTTTGGCTTATTCTTATATTATATCTCAAATGAAATTCAAAACAAGTGTCAAGTTATGGATAACTTAAACTCAAAACCGCCCCATCGAGGAGCGGCTTTTGAGTTGCCTCACAAGGAAAAGGCGATTAAGCTAAGCAAGAATTGTCAGAATTACTAGTCAGCCGCAGCTAAGTAGAGACTGTCGGTCGTGAGTGTTCCAATTAAACCGGTAGAAGTCCAGGTGTAAGTAGTCGGAGTTGCAGCAGCTGTGCCCCAATTGAAGCTCGAGACATAAGCCTTTTTCATTCCGGCTGTACCGCTATTATTGTTAAGGTGACCACTGATGGTAAAGGCCTTTGTCTCACCATTCAGGACTACATAATTGTTGTCTGTTAAGGTAGCAGTGGAAGTATAGGTGTAAGTAGTTGTACTAGCAGTACTAGTAACTATGATGCCAGTAGTGGTTGTGGCTGAGACATAGATGTCACCGCCATCAGCTGTTACATTAAATTTGATAGTAAAATCACCTTGAGCAACTTTGTTGGTGGTTCCGGTAATAGAAGTACTAACTAAAGCCAAGCTCGGAGCTTTGGTGTAGAGGTAGATATTTTTTCCAGTAGCACTACCAGTCAGACTGGTAACACTTATATCATAATCATCTATAGCCACGATAGAAGCAACATTAGTGGTGGCTGCTGAAACAGAGACAATAGCACCTTCACTAGTAGCTAATACCTTAGCATCAGCTTTGACAGTCAAGGTCTTGGTAACATCTTTGCCAATAGTCACATTGAGGTTATCAAAGGTGATAATGGTGGAAGCTGTTTTCGAACTCAAGACGGTATCACCGTCGTAAAGTTTAAGAGTGGAAAGAGTGCTCGAAGCATCGGTTAAGGTAACTGGAAGCGAGTTGACAGTCACGCCAACATTCTTAGCCTTGAGGTCAACCTTTAACAACACAACATCGGCGGTAGGATCAGTGCCGCTGACAATGGCTACTCCTTCAGCCGGGGTAGCAGCATTAGCTTTGACTTCAATTGCTCCAGTGACTACTGATGGCATATCAATAGTTCTGATGGAAAGGTCACCAGCTGGAGCGTATTGGTTTACTCCAGCAGTATCTACTCCCCGGATAGCATTCATCTTTACTGTGAAGCCAATATTACAGGCATCAGCTGTCAACATCGCTGAATCAATAACCGGGAGGGCACTAACCTTAACAGTTAAGGTTTTGACCACGTCCTTAGCTACTTTGACATCGATGCCATCAATGTAGGCTCGGTAATCAGTGCCGGCAATAACTTCAATTAGGTTCGCTTTTGTTACCTCAGTTCCTTTTACAGCATTCTCACCATCGTAGAGAGAAATATAACTGAGACACTGCCAGGCTCTCGTATTCATTTTGATTTCAACCCTCTTTAGAGAGATATCGCTCTTTCGAGCCTTCACATTGACAGCCATCACCGCTTTGTTGGCCTCACCAACTTTCACTACCGTACCATCAGCTGGAGTGGCGGCTAATTCAGCACTCAAAACTCCTTCAACTGGAGGTGGAGGCGGTGGAGTCACGCAAGTTTCAGCTTCACAAACCTGACCGGTTGCGCAATCAGTATCGGCAGTACAAGCCACAGGAGGTGTAACCACGCAGGTTCCTGCTGTACAGGTATAACCTGCTGCACAATCAGCATCAGTGGTACAAGCAGGTACAGGTGGTGTTACCAGAAGGCTATTTAATTTAGCCCTGGTTTTTGCTCCAACAAAACCAGTTCCCGAAGTTAATCCAATTGGGGTCAAAACATCGGCGGCATATTTTTCCTGGAATTTAACAACCGCTGCTTGGGTCAAAGAACCAAAGTAGGAAGTTTCATTTCCAGAAGAACCTACGCCGGTTGCAGCTACTTGAGTAGCAGCGTCAGAGTTCAAGACAATCTGGAGATATTTAACAGCGTCTCCTGTAGAACCGAGTTTAAGATTGGTTGTAAAAGTAAAATCAGCTGGAACACCAGTAATAGTAGCCGTGCCTTGCAAAGCAGCTAATTGTGCTGTCAATGCAGTCAATTCGGCTTGCAATGTGGCAATTGAGGCTGCGAGTTCTTCAGCTGTTGCACCAAAAACCGAACCTACCATCATTAGAGAAATAGTCAAACCTGTAACAATCGTTACAATCTTTTTCGTTATATTAGTCATTTTCTTAATTTCTTAATTAATTTTATTATTTATTTCTGTCGCGTCGACCCATTGTTTTCGCGACCAAACGTTTCCGGTCACGAAATTTACCCCATAGGATCGCAAAGCGATTCCTTCGGGGCCGCGACTCTCAAATGTTAAATTATTTTTTCTACCAACACCCGGTGTTGGTTTTAATAAGAGGGATTCAATGAGCCGGTCATAAATAATTGAAAGGCTTCCTGAAAATCTCCGCTTTTATAATATTCTTCAACTTTTGCCAAATCAGTTTTTTGTTCCTCAGTTAAAGTAGAATTTTTGGCATCATTAATTAAAATTTCGACTACCGCCTTTTCGGTTGTTTGGTCAGATTCTTCCCTTGATTCACCAATGCCTAAGTCAAGATAAACTTTGTTTTGTTTTTCATTTATTTTATTTAGTTCAGGGGCAACTTCTTTTACTACTTTTATTGCTTCTTTTTCAGATTTATTTTTAATAGAATCAAGAATTTCCTTTTTAGCAACAATTTTGGTTTTTTGAAATTCATTTAAGGCGGGAGCTAACCTTTTAACCCGATTAGCGTCAGCAACCTTGTTTAATTCCTCTAATCTTTTACTGGTAAGTTCTAATTGAAGCTTTGGTTGTTCCTCTTTTGAAACAAAAACTGCCTGGGCTTTTTCGGTAATTCTTTTTAATGAGTAAAGCGGGTCGCCGGGCAAAGCACCCTGAGAAAATTCAATCAGCCCAGCCAATAGTAATAAAAAAAACAAACCAGCATAAGCTGGCTTAAAAAATGGAAATAATTCAAATTTCGGTGTTTCCTCTTGACCTAAAATTTGACTTTTCGTCAATAAAACCCAGTCTTTTCTGGGTTTAATCTGGCGAAGTTCCCGAATTTTGCCAATGAGTTCGTTTTGGGTCATTATCTTATTATGACGAATTTTAAGAGGTTTTATTACACTAACCGTTTAACACCCGGCGTTAAACCTTTTATGCTTCTTTGAGTTTCTCCTTGAGAGTTTTTAGGGCCCGATGAAGTAGGACACGAGTGGCATCGTCTGTCCTACCTAACATCTGAGATATCTCAGAAATAGATAGGTCATCTAAATAATACCAAATTATGACATTTTGGTAATCATCGTTGAGTTCAGTCAAGGCCTGCCTTATTTGATCGAGATCGGAGCTCAACATTGCCTTTTCCTCTAAATTTGGGGCTGGGTCAGGAATTAAAGGGTTGTCAGCCGAGACAATTTGAACCTTTCCTTTTTCCCGATAAAAATCAATAACCAAATTTCTGGCCGTTTTATATAAATATGCTTGGGGATTTTCAATTTTGGTCCCATTTTTAAAACTTTCCCAACCCTTTAAAAAAGTTTCCGAAGTTAAATCTTGGGCAATTTCCTGGGAATTGACTTTAAAAAAGATAAACCGATAGATTTTATCTATATATCGGTCATAGATTTTGCTGAAAATTTTTCTTAGATTTTTCATATATTATATATATGTATGTCCTACCCCTCCTTCAATTGATAAAAAGTCTCATTTCTCTCGCCTATTCTCTCAATTATACCTCGCTTAAATAAATTTTCAAAATCTCTTCGAAGAGTTCTTTTGCTCACCTGAGGAAAAATTTGTTTTATCTGCCAAACCTGAGCCTTTTCTTTTTCCTTTAAAACTGCTAAAATCTTTTCCTGTCTCTCATTCATTGAATTTTGCACAGGTCTGACCTCTGTAAGTTCAGATTTTTGCAGGGGTCTGACCTGTGTAAGTTTAACTTCGCTTTTAATAGGTTCGGCTTTCAGTTTTAGTTGTCCTTTTAATTTACTATATTCTTTTTGAAGATTCAAGAGGTCTTCGGGTTTTATCCAATTTTGATTTTTAGCCACCTCAAAAAATCCATCCAAAACCTCTAATTTTCCATCTAAACTTACAGGGGTCTGACCCCTGTAAGTTTTTTGAGGTACTGAAATTAAATCAAATAAAATATCATCGGCCAATTCCCGCATTT
>Ga0210016_1004174_pt1 | contig 12390 bp, 8 predicted proteins | sample CryGeyCG2014_300_FD_185454 | JGI IMG/M metagenome (GOLD analysis project Ga0210016, IMG submission 185454) | Groundwater microbial communities from aquifer - Crystal Geyser CG02_land_8/20/14_3.00 (SPAdes) (version 2) | ecosystem: Environmental > Aquatic > Deep subsurface > Groundwater | place... | reverse complement strand
ATATGGTAGAAGAAAAATCACAACCAGAAGAAAAAAATGTGGCTATGGCAATTGTTGCCTATATTCTTTTCTTTGTTCCGCTTTTAACCGAAGCGAGAAAAGATCCATTTGTTAAATATCATGTTAAACAGGGGTTGATTCTTTTTATTGCTGCTTTTATTCTTTGCGTACTTACCTGGATACCGATAGCCGGACCGATTATTTTCCTTTTTGGCGGTATAATTCTTTTTATTCTCTGGCTGATAGGAGTTCTCAACGCCGCCGCCAGCAAAAAAGAATCGCTACCTTTGATCGGAAAGTTTGGGGAGCGATTCAAAATCTGAATCTGTACAAATTTGGTCGTTTAGTTATATAACTTAATACATATTTATTTAAAATTTTATGAAAAAAAAATGGCTTATTTTTTCAATCATTATTATCATCGGTGTTTTTGTCGTTTCTTTATTCACCAACAGCTTTGGTTTGGGAAAGATTGTAGAAAAAAGCTTTCGTAAGAAGGCAAATGTTTTAGCAGCCGAAACGATTGGCTATATCAATAAAAATCTTCTCACCGGTGATACAACCGCAACTTTAGTTTCAAGTACTTGGCTTGATAATGGTTTAGTTAAATTTACACTCAGTCTTGGAGGTCAACAATTTGATTCATACATTTCTTCTGACGGAAAATTTCTTTTCCCCGAAGCTATCGACTTAAAAAAAACAGAGGAAAAGACAGCAGAAACAGGGGATAATTCGGCTTCTCAGGAGATCCCCAAAAGAGATGTGCCGCAAGTTAAATTATTTGTGATGAGTTTTTGTCCTTACGGCAATCAAGCAGAAGATGTGATGAATCCGGTCGTTGAACTTTTAGGCGGAAAAGCAGACATCAGTTTGAATTATATTATTTATGATCAGTACGCCAAGGCAATGGGCGCAAAATCAGAAGATTATTGTTTGGATAAAGATGAAAAATATTGCTCAATGCACGGAAGAGGCGAATTAAACCAAGATGTCAGAGAAATGTGTGTCGCCAAATATCAAAAGGACAAACTTTGGCCATTTGTTGAGGAAATTAATAAAAGCGCCGATGCTCAGAATGTTGACACAAAATGGAAAGCGATTGCGCAAAATTTAAAAATTGATACCAAGAAAATTGAAACCTGTCAAAAGACGGAGGCAGTGAAACTTTTAGAACAAGAGGTCGTTTTGAATGGAAAATATGCGGTTCAAGGTTCGCCGACCATAGTCATTAATGACACTATTTTTCAGGGCGGGAGGACTCCGGAAGCATATAAACAAGCGATTTGCAGCGCTTTTACCAATCCACCGTCAGAATGTCAAGTTAGTTTGGGCAAAGGGGAGAGTACAGCGCAGGGAAGTTGCCAGTAGTAAAATTAAATATCCCTTATGATAAAGCAGAATTTTAAAAACAGCTTCACCCTCATGGAGCTTTTGGTGGTTATTGCCATTATTGGCGTTCTGGCCGCCATTGCCATACCAGCGATCAATAATGCCAGAGCCAAGGCTCGTGATGCCAGGCGCGTTCAAGGCCTTAAAGAGTTTTCTGCTGCTTTAGAATTGTATTATGAAAACCATCAGCAATATCCAGCCTGGGCAGCGGGCGGCAGTTTTGCTGAAGCCACTAGCACCAATCCTTTATACCAAGCTTTAGTTCCTGCTTATATGCCAAGTTTGCCGGAAGATCCATTGAGTTCTGAATATGTTTATTATTACAAAACAGATGCCGATGGCTGGGCCTATAAATTAGTTGCCTACATGGAAAAAGATAAAGAGAAAGCGGAGAAAGATGGCGGCAGCGCTTTAAGATATTACGAGGCTTTTACCCATAGACCAGAGAAGGAACAGGTACATTTTACTGGCAACCCGGCTGAAGATGACAGCGATTATTTAGATGAACAAATGCCAGGTTATACTCCTCCTCCCCCTTCTTATACTTTTACTGCTACCTCCCAAGCTGATTGGAATGCAGGAGTTTATTCCGATACAGAAGGAGTATCAAGTCCTGGAGACGTAAAAGCAATTTTAAGTACTATTACTTATCAAGCAAATGCCTTACCTCATCTAACTTATCCGGCATATTCTTACGAACCTGTAGATGCTTACGGTACAATAGGAGCTCCTACGCTTTGGACCTATCCTTATCAAGGAGAGATATTACCCCAGAACGCTTCGCCGGCCTGGTCACGGGGTTCGAAAGGGACTATTAATATTGAGCAAATAGAATCAGTCGGGAATGGAAAGGTTTTGCATCTTAAAGCGACAGGAACCGCTCCCGACACCGGAGGCATTTCTTATTCTAGAGGGGGAAGTGCTAGTAATGCTACGGGTAATACCATAGAAGCCCGTATAAAATTTGTCTCAGGAGGAGATAATACTTTTTATGAAAATCCCACTATTCAAATATTTGATGGCACTTATTGGGTGAGCTTAGTAGTAGCTAGTAACAGTATTCAAGTCTCAGGCTCTGGATCGTATTCGATGGATACAACTTCTGATTACCATGTATACAGATTAACTTTAAAGGAGACTTCAGTAAAAGCGTACGTGGACGGCGTTTTACGATTGTCTGGTACTGCAAGTACGGGCACAAGCCTAAGTGTATTTTTATTTGGTTTAGCTAGCACTTTTCCTAGTTATGATTATTGGCTTGATAATGGAGAAACAAGTGAAGCTTATTTCGATTATGTGTATTATTATAGTGGAGACGCCTTGTCTCCTTGTTCAACAGGAGACTCGCCCATACAAGAAATAGTAAGTAATAAGTTACATGTCGTGGCTGGAATAAGTCAAATGAGGTTTTACAGGTACAGACTTTCATCTGAGTTCGGGGGCGCTTTAGTTTACAAAAACTTTGCGATTGAGGCAAAGTTGAAGATTTCCAGTAATTATATATCCATAGATTTTCACAATGGAGCTTATAGGACTTTATTTTATATTAATACCTCAAATATTTCTGTATGGGACTCCTCCGGAGGTACTCCGAGTTATTCTATGGATACAACTGGTGATTATCACGTCTACAAAATAGTTAGAGTAGGTACCAATGTCAAAGTATACGTAGACGGTATTTTAAGGATAGACACTACTAACACTATATCTTCTAGTGGCAAATATCTTAGTTTTGGTAATGAATTTAGTTCTAGTGGTAGTGAAAGTTGGTGGGAGTATATAAAGTTTTACCCTATGGGGGAGCATACTAGTCAAATATTATATACCGACGACCCTTATCACTCCTTCGTTTTCACCCGATCTACTATTGAGCCTAACGGGACTACCATTTCCTTTGAAGAACGTCACGGCAACCAACCTGATTTATCAGATGGTTCTGCTTATTCTTCGATAACCCCTGGAAATTTTTACTCTTTGCCAGAAAATTTTAGTTATTGGCAAATACGCTCTATTTTCTTTAATGACGAAATAACTACGCCTACTTTACAAGACTATACTTTGAATTTCCCTGGTTCTCCGTAGCTGACACCCCGACAGTAATTAATAGAAAAGTAGGGACGTTGCCGACTTTTGTTGGAAAATAAATTAAATCGACGATAGAACCATTCCTTAATTATTAAGTTTGTCTTTACCCTTAGTAAATAGTCTAAGGGTAGGTTTTATTATGTTCAAACTTATCTCAAAATTCAAGCCAAAAGGCGACCAGCCCAAGGCGATCAAGAAGCTGGTTGAAGGGGTTAAGCGAGGCAACAGGCATCAAACTCTTTTAGGGGTGACCGGATCGGGCAAGACTTTTGTGATGGCTAATGTTATTGCTCAAATTAATAAACCAACTCTAGTAATTTCCCACAACAAAACCTTGGCCGCCCAGCTTTGTCAGGAATATCGTAGTTTTTTCCCTAAAAATGCGGTTGAATATTTTATTTCCTATTATGACTATTACCAGCCAGAGGCCTATCTGGCTGCTACTGATACTTACATTGATAAAGAAGCAGTGATCAACAAAGAAATAGAACGCTTACGGTTTTCTGCCACTCAGGCCTTGATTTCCCGACCTGATGTTATTGTGGTTGCTTCTGTTTCTTGTATTTACAACATCGGGCCGCGTTCAAATTATGAAGAGATGGTTTTAAAATTTAGAAAAGGAATGATTATTACTCGAATTGACTTGTTGGGGCAGCTGATAAAAATGCAATATCAGAGGACGACCGTGAGTTTAGACAGAGGAAAATTTAGGTTAAAAGGTGAAATATTGGAGATTATGCCGATTGATCAAGAAATAATCTATAGAATTGAATTTAAAGACCAAGAAATTAAAGAAATTTTAGAAATAGATCAGTTAACAAAGAAAATAAAAAATTTAGAAGAGATCGCCATTTTTCCAGCTAAACATTTTATTACTCCTGAATCAGCCGAAAAAGGAGCAATCTCGGAAATAAAAGAAGAATTAAAAGATAGAATGGCTTTTTTAAAAAAACAAAAGAAGTTTTTAGAAGTAGAAAGACTGGAGCGGAAAGTAAAATACGACTTAGAGATGATTAAAGAAATCGGCTATTGCCATGGCATAGAGAATTATTCTCGCTTTTTTGATGGTCGCTTGTCAGGCGAACCGCCTCAGACCCTGATTGATTATTTCCCAAAAGATTTTTTATTAATCATAGATGAATCACATATTACCATCCCTCAAATTCGCGGCATGTATGAAGGAGATAAAGCAAGAAAAAAGACCTTGATTGAATATGGGTTTAGATTGCCCAGCGCCTTAGACAATAGGCCTTTAACTTTCAAAGAATTTGAAGAAAAAATAAATCAAGTTATTTACACCACCGCCACGCCATCGCTATATGAAATAAAAAAGAGCGCTCAAATAGTTGAACAAATTATCAGGCCAACCGGGCTGGTTGATCCCGATCTTGTCATTACTCCGATTCTTAAAAGAAAAGACAAAAAAACGCAGATTGAAGACGTAATCAGCCGAGTTAAAGAACGGCTTTTAAACAAGGAAAGAGTTTTAATTACGACTTTAACCAAGAAAATGGCGGAAGATTTGTCAAATTATCTTAATGAACATGGGATCGAGGCAAAATATCTGCATTCTGAAATTAAAGCCTTAGATAGAATAGAAATTCTCACTGATTTTAGAAAAGGAATTTTTGATGTCTTAGTCGGTGTCAATCTCCTGCGGGAAGGTCTTGATCTACCCGAGGTTTCCCTAGTTTTGATTTTAGACGCAGACAAAGAGGGCTTTTTACGCAGCACTACTTCTTTGATTCAAACCATTGGTCGAGCGAGTAGAAATGTCGAAGGGCGAGTTGTCCTTTATGCTGACGAGATTACCTCCTCTCTAGGGCAGGCAATTAAGGAAACAAACAGGAGAAGAAAGATCCAGATAGATTATAACAGGAAGCACCATATTACGCCGAAAAGCATTAAGAAAGAGATTAAAGATATTTTAGGCGAGGAAAGGAGAGAAGCGGTTGCCGCCCTATCTTTAGAAAGAACAGCTGGACAACCAGTTCCAGAAATTATTGCTCAAAAAGAAAAAGAAATGAAAATAGCGGCTAAAAATTTAGATTTTGAATTAGCCGCTATTTTAAGAGACCAAATAAAAGTGTTAAAACAACGAATCGCGAATCGTACGAATTCTATCACGAATGACTACAAATAATTTTATTCGTAGTAATTAGAGATGAAATATGTATGATTAGTGATAATATCTATGGACAAAATAATTATTAAAGGCGCTAAAGAGCACAATCTAAAAAATATCAATTTAGAGCTGCCTCATCAGAAGATGATTGTTTTTACCGGCGTTTCTGGTTCAGGCAAGTCTTCCTTAGCTTTTGATACAATTTTTGCTGAGGGACAACGGAGATACATAGAATCGCTTTCTCCTTATGCCAGACAATTTTTGTCTAAACTTGATAAACCAGACGTTGAATCAATTGAAGGGCTTTCTCCAGCTATTTCTATTGATCAGAAATCACATTCTCATAATCCGAGGTCAATCGTGGCGACCGTGACAGAGATCTATGACTATCTGCGCGTTCTTTTCGCCAGGGTTGGCGCGCCTCATTGCCCAAAATGCAAGATCAAAATTTCGAGGCTGAGTACGCAGGAAATGGTCAACGAGATTATGAAAAATTTGGAAAAAGATAAAAACACGGAGTCAATGACAATTTTTTCGCCGATTGTTAAAGGTAGAAAAGGGGAATATTATCAGCTTCTTTACGATTTATTCAATGAAGGTTTTGCCAAGGTGAGGATAGATGGTAAAATTTATGAATTAAAAGAGAGGATTATTCTTTCTCCTTACAAGAAGCATAATATTGATTTAATAGTTGACGAAATTAAAATTAAAAATTTAAACAAAGATTTAAGGTCAAGAATATCAGAGAGCTTAGAGTTAGCTATGAAGCATGGTGAGGAGGTAGTTAAGGTTTCCTTCGGGAATAAGCGGGAGTTGTTGATGTCTGCTCACCTGTCTTGCCCAAAATGTTTTTATTCTTTTTCTGAGATTGAGCCAAGAACTTTTTCTTTTAATTCTCCTTACGGCGCCTGTCAGACCTGCCATGGTTTAGGTACGGAGAGTTTTTATACGGAGAAACCTTGCTCTGATTGTCAAGGAAAGAGGCTTAAAAAAGAGAGCTTGTCCATCTATTTGGGCGGCAAAAACATTTGGCAGATTGCCGCCATGAGCGTTAAAGAAGCAAAGTTTTTTTTTGAGAATTTATTGGAAAATAAATTAAGCCCGAAGTTACAAGATGCCGAGATAGAAATAGCCAGTTCTTTAATTAAAGAAATTATGAATCGTTTAGAATTTATAACACGCGTTGATCTTGATTATCTGACTCTGGATCGGAAATCATACACCTTATCTGGCGGTGAATCACAAAGAATCAGGCTGGCTTCACAAATTGGTTCGAAATTGACTGGCACTTTGTATATTCTCGACGAACCAACCATCGGCCTTCATCCGCATAATACTGATCAACTGATTAGAATCCTAAAGGACTTGAGAAATATAGGAAATACAATTGTTGTGGTTGAACATGACGAAAGGGTGATCAAAAATTCTGATTATTTGGTTGATATCGGACCCGGAGCAGGAAAACAAGGCGGAGAGATTGTGGCTTGCGGAAGCATTCCCGAAATTTTATCTGACAGGAAACAGCAATCATTGACTTTAGAATATTTAAGAAAAGAAAAAAAGATTGAAATACCAAGATGGCGTCTCTCAACCTCGCCTGGGCTTAAGATTTATAAAGCTCACGAGCATAATCTTAAAGACATTGATGTCACTGTTCCTCTAAAAAAATTTGTTTGTATTACTGGCGTTTCCGGCTCTGGAAAAAGCACTTTAGTCAGCGAGGTTCTTTACAAAGCCTTAGTCAATAAATTAACTTTCACAAATTTTTGGCGGCCAAAGTGCGCTGGCATTTCTGGGGCAGAATATTTAGAAAAAGTAATTTTAGTTGATCAATCGCCAATTGGCAGAACACCCCGGTCTAATCCGGCAACTTATGTCGGTTTTTGGGGGATAATTAGAGATATTTTTGCCGAGATACCTGAGGCGAGAAAAATGGGATATAAGACCTCAAGATTTAGCTTTAATGTTCCTCGTCAGCGCGGAGGAGGAAGATGTGAACACTGCGAAGGCAACGGACTGATTGAAGTAGAAATGCATTTTTTACCGACTGCTTATGTCGTTTGCGATGTTTGTCAGGGGAAAAGATTCGACAGAGAAACGCTTGAAGTCAAGTATAAAGGAAAAAATATTTATGAAGTTTTGAATCTAACTATTGAGGAAGCAACAAGATTTTTTGGCAGCATCCCCTTGATTAAAGACAAATTAAAGGTTCTTCAAGAGGTTGGCCTAGGTTATCTTACCCTAGGGCAAGGAGCGCCGACTTTGTCTGGCGGGGAAGCGCAAAGAATCAAATTAGCCACTGAACTTTCTCGTCGGTCAACTGGTAAAAATTTATATATTCTTGATGAACCAACGATTGGGCTGCACTATGAAGATGTAAAAAAACTTATTTATGTACTTCAAGAGTTAGTTAATCGCGGTAATACGGTGGTGGTGATTGAACATAATTTAGATTTGATTAAATGCGCTGACTGGTTGATTGATTTAGGACCAGGGGGAGGGGGAGAAGGAGGGAAAGTGGTGACCTCAGGCACACCGCTTGAGGTGAGCAAATGTGAGAGATCATTAACTGGTAGATATTTAAAAGAAAGGTTGGACTGAATAATTTTTAGAAAAGAAAAATGGCCTGAAATTTTTTAAATTCCAGGCCATTGAGAATGTATTGATTATTGAGCATCTAATTTAATACTCGGTATGATGCTCCCCTAGCGTTTTGTCAAGACCCTTATTCCGCTTAATATTTTGTTATGTTTGCTAAAAAATTTATTAAATCTCTGCCAACCTCTTCAGGCGTTTATTTGATGCGAGATAAAAGAGGAGAAATTATCTATATTGGCAAAGCGGATAATTTGAAAAAAAGAGTTCTTTCTTATTTTAGACCACCTCAGGAGACGAAAACGATGAAATTGCTTGACGAAGTTTCTCGATTAGAGATTAAAAAAACAAGGTCTGAGATCGAAACTTTGCTTTTAGAAGCGGAGCTGGTAAAGAAATATCAGCCAAAATTTAATGTCAAACTTAAAGACGACAGGTCATTTGTCTATTTAGGCGAGACAAAAGACGATTTTCCGGCTTTTGTTTTTATCAGAGGCAGAGAACTCAAATTAAGAAAAAAAGAATTTAAAGAAATTTTCGGTCCCTTCAGTTCAACGAGCCTCATTAAACAAGCATACAATTTCATTAGAGAAATTTTTCCTTTTAGGAGTTGTCGTGTTTATCCTAAAAGCCCTTGTCTTTTTTATCATCTCCATCTTTGCCCGGGACCCTGCTTCAAGCAAATAGAAAAAAATAATTATCAATATTTTATAGAGCAAGTTGCTTCCTTTTTAAAAGGAAAAAGCAAGAAGATAATTGATAAGCTAAAAAGTAAAATGAAGAGTGCTGCATTAAGACAAGATTTTGAAAAAGCCAAGATTTTGAGGGATAAAATATTTGCCCTTGAAAATATTGATAAAACTATTTCTCGCAAAAAAATTGATCTTGATAGCCGGATAGAGGGCTATGATGTTTCTGATATTGCAGGACACGAAGCAGTTGGTTCAATGGTTGTTTTTGAAGCTGGGAAGCCTTTTAAAAAAGAATACCGGAAATTCAAAATTAAAAGAGTTAGAGGAATCAACGATTGCGCTATGTTAAGGGAAATTATAGAAAGGAGGATGAAACACTTAGAAGGCAGAGACGGCTGGCCTCTGCCAGAGTTAATCATTATTGATGGCGGGAGAGGCCAGGTTAACGCTGCTATGGATGTCTTAAAAAGAGAAAAAGTAAAGATACCCGTTTTGGGCATCGCTAAAGGAGAGAAAAGAAAGAAAAATCAATTTGTTTTTGGACAAAAAGAAAACAAAAAAGAATTAGAAGAATTAGTTAAAAATAATTTTAAACTTTTTTGTCAGGTCAGAAACGAAGCCCATCGATTTGCTTTAAGTTTCCATCGACAAAGAAGGAGGGAGCAATTATTAAAAGACTAACCCTTTACTACCTGGCCGATTAATTCTCTATAGCCATTTAAAAAATCTTTCCCTCCAGTGACTTTTTTCCCTTCTAACTGAACTTTTTTCAGAATAAGAGAGTCTTTCAAGCAGGAAATAACCGGCTCTTTTTCTCTCTCCGAGATTAAGCCGGTTTTTTTGTTTTGACCAGTGGAGAGAACTTCCGCCTCCAAAATTTTTAGGATTTTATCTCCTTTATTTTTATGAGGCATTTTGAAAAAACAGCCTGGCCAAGGATAAAAAGCGCGGGTTTGCCTTTCTATTTCTTCGGCTGTTTTATTAAAATCAATTAAACCGTCTTCCTTTTTAATAATTTTGGTGTAAGTAGCTTTTGTTTCATCTTGAAGAACTGGTTCAGTCTTTCCTGCAAGCCAAAGAGGCAAGTTTTTGATTAATAAATCTGCGCCTAGATTAGCTAATTCATCTGATAATTCTAAATAATTTTGATTTTTTCCACCTTCGGTGGATCCGCCGTAGGCGGAAATCTCAAACTTTTGGTTGGCGATGATTGGGCCCGCGTCCATTTTTTCTGTCATTAAAATAAGGGTTACACTAGTCAACTCGTCGCCATTTAAAAGGGCTGTTTGAATAGGGGAGGGACCGCGATATTTTGGTAATAAAGAAGGGTGGACATTAATTGCTCCATGTTTGGTCAGATCAAGAAGTTGAGAGGGGATAATCAAACCATAAGCAGCGACAATAAATAAATCCGGCCCAAAAGCCGCAATCTCATTCTCTAATTTTTTATTTTCTTTGATCTTTTCTGGCTGGAGATATGGTATTTTATGTTGGAGAGCGATGTTTTTAACTGGTGAAGCAAGAAGAATATGGTCTCTCCCTTTTGGCTTATCGGGTGCGGTGATAATTAGAGAGGGGCAAAAACCGGTTTGAAGAAGTTTTTCAAGAATAATAGCAGAAAATTCTGGTGTTCCCCAAAAAATAATGTTTAGGTTACTAATCATACGAATATTATCACGAATTATTACGGATTACGAATGTTGATTATACGTTTAAAAATTAGTCCATTGCGGGTGAAACTGGCTAAAATACCAAGTTGTAGGTTGGTTGCTTTTAAATAAGCTAAAATTTGACGAACATCTCTAATATAAAATCTTGGAGCCACCTTAATTTCTAAAATTATTTTGTTGTCAACTAAAAAATCTAAAAAATATTGACCAATTTTTTCATTATCAAATTTTAAAGGGACGTTAATCTGTTCTTGAAATTGAATATTCACTTTTTTGAATCTTTTGGCAATAGCTCGTTGGTAATATTTTTCTTGATAACCGCCACCTAATTCATTATAAACATCAAATAAAATACCAACTATTTTATAGCTTAATTCTGGGTATATTAATTTATTATTTGTAGTCATTAGAGATTAAATTTGTATGATTAGTGAGTGGTTATCTTCCATTCAATTTCTTTCTCGCTGTCGTTGAATTCTAGCCATTCGCCATCTTCGCTGATAACAAACCATTTCTTTTTTGTCTCACTCCAAACCATAGGGCTTCCATGATAAAAAGGTTTTTTCACGATCTCCTTTGGTTTTAAGCGATCGAGTTCAAGCCATTTCTTAAAAACCGTTTCAATAGCATAATCAAGATTTCGAGAAATAGCCCAACTAGCCACTCTATCAATGGCCTCTTTTGCTTTTTTAACTGAACCAGCCAGCGAAAGGAGCTGTTTAGCTGGTCTTGTAAAGCGGGAATAAATAATCTTTTTCTTTTTGGCGCTCTTTTTAATTTCATCAAGCGTCAGTCCTTTAGTGTTAAAATAATGATTAACTATTTGTTGAATGCTAGTTTCTTTTTCTTTTTTCCTTGTTTTTTTATCCGTCATATTCTTTTATTATAGCCTTTTTCTTGTTTTTTTCAAGAGATTTGGTATTATTGATGATAATATGGATTTAAAAATAAAAGAGACAGCTTTTAGAATTAAATCCTTAAAGATTCAGGGGGCGACTGCTGTGGCAAGAGCGGTGATTTCGGCTTTGAGAGATTATGGAACGAGAATCCAATCTCGTGATTTAAAGGCCTGGCAAAATAAATTAAGCGAGACAGCTTCATTTCTTCTTTTTGTTCGGCCGACCGAGCCAATGGCGCAAAACGCGGTCAAATTTCTTTTTAAAGAGATCAAAAGCGGAAAGCCCAAAAATGTTGATCAGGCAAAAAACTATTTAAAAAAAGCAGTTAATGATTTTTTGATTTTGACAGAAGATGCGGCAGATTTAATTATCCAAAGAGCGCAAAGAATTATTAAATCGCAAGATAATGTTTTTACTCACTGTCATTCTTTTTTGGTTGAACAAGCTTTAATTCAAGCAAAAAAAATTGGAAAGAAATTTCAGGTTTTTAATACAGAAACAAGGCCGCTTTTTCAAGGGCATATTACGGCAAGGAGTTTATTAAAAGCCGGAATTAAGGTCTTTATGACAACTGATTCCTCAAGCGCTTTTTTGATTTCTCATCATTCCGGAAAAGATTTAATGATGAATAAGATTCTTTTAGGTGCTGACGCAATTCTGAAGCAGGGCGGTGTGATTAATAAAGTTGGTAGCTTCGGCATAGGGCTTGCCGCTCATTATGAAAAAAATCCTCTTTATATTGTCACCACTTTATTAAAGTTTTGTCCAAAATCTTGGATAAAGATTGAAGAACGTCCGGCTAAAGAAATTTGGCAAAAAGCGCCGAAAAAATTAAAAATAATTAATTTTGCTTTTGATTTTATTCCCGCTCAATATATCAAAGGCATTGTTTGCGAGGCAGGGATTATTAAGCCAAACGAGGTGAAAAGAGCGGT
>Ga0210016_1004169_pt1 | contig 12398 bp, 9 predicted proteins | sample CryGeyCG2014_300_FD_185454 | JGI IMG/M metagenome (GOLD analysis project Ga0210016, IMG submission 185454) | Groundwater microbial communities from aquifer - Crystal Geyser CG02_land_8/20/14_3.00 (SPAdes) (version 2) | ecosystem: Environmental > Aquatic > Deep subsurface > Groundwater | place... | reverse complement strand
TCCATTGTTGAGGTGCAATATTGCTTTATTTTCTCTTTTGCTAATTGTTAGCATAATTGGGTTTTCTCCATTTGTAATACTTATATTTTCCTCATCAATTTTTTAATTTTTGCATCTTTCGCCCAATTATAGTGAAAATTTCAACTTTTGATCATTTATTTTGAACATCAATATTACATATTATGATTTGAAGAATAAATATGGACAAAAACAATATTATCAAAAGATGTCAAAATGACTATAATTTTCCAGCATTCCTCAAGATGTTCTCTAAAACACTTACTATCTTTTCCAGGAATATCTTCCCAGGCAAACAAATACTCTTCTGTTCTAGAAGCAACAACTTTACATTTGCCGATAGATTTAAAATATCTTCTACAGCATAATATGTTTTTTCCTTTCCTCTAACAGTAATTGTTATTTTTCTCTCCTTTTCACTAATAATTTTCTCGAAGTATTGAATTATGTTTATCTCAGAACCATCATCTTGAAGAACAACAGCATTATTTTTAATTCGTCCGCACACATGATAACGCTTGCTTCTGCAATTGTCTATAAACTCTTTATTAAAATATGCTGCATCAACAACCACATACACTTTTGCATGTTTGTCCACTTTTAATGGCTTTATAAGATATGTAATAATATCTTCTCATACGCAATTTCATGTTTTTTCCTAAATTTTACATTCCATTTTTTCACATCATCTTCTTTAACATATATCCCTGTTTTATATGGAATGAATTGTTTTCCACACTGTATTGCTGATGTGACAATGTTGTTCGCCTATATATATCTTTTGGTTTTGTGGTCCCAAAACTTACCTACACCAAAAGTATTTTTCCCTTTCTTTTCTTCATATGTGTCGTCTATGACGACTAAAACTCTCTTTCCATTTTCTACACCCATTTTTTGAGAAAAACATCAGCAGTTTTTTGTGCAATTTTATTTTCATCCCATTTTGCAGCATTAAGAAAGTACCTGTATGTTTGGTACGCCTTCTTATCAGCACAAACATTGGCAATTGCTCTGTGGAGGTTTAAAAGCGTTTTTCTGCCTCCACATACAATAATTGCTGACACTATATACATAAAGTTTACATATGACGGTGCAGTAAATATGTATCCAAACAAGTTCAGTAGTCCTCTTAATTCCGTTGGAACTGTTACGATTTTATTCATTTTATTACCTTATTAATTACTATATTATAATATTATATTGGAATAATATATTTTTGAATATCATAATTACTTTCATAGAAATGGAATCTGTTGGGTGTTTGATATCATTCAAACTACGGAAAGATGTTAAATCTACTGCAAGAACAAAGTTTTTTAGAGAACTCTATGGATGTGTAGATAAATCAAATTATAAGAAATACACCTACATAAGAAAAGGTATTCTTGGGGATATTCCCCGCATACAATTATCAAGAGCGGTGATTATTGTAAGAAACGAAGATAAGGAAAAAATTCTTAAATTTTTGCAACACGATGCAATAGTAGAGACAAGAAAAGTTGTTCTCCAGAAGGACGATAAAATTAAACTTGCAAAGAAATCTTAAATACGAATTTATCTACCAATTCATAATTATTTTGTGTTAGATCTATCGTAAAAAGTTGTCAAGTAGAGGATATTAAATAAATTAAATTCGGATAAATTAAATTCAGCAATATTTCACATCAATCTCACGATATAAAAAAATGAATCATAAATTTTCAAAACCCAAAACAAATAGAATTTTCCAAAATTTAAATTTATATATTCAATAAATTTTATTCAAAACAGCCGTAAATAATACTCCTAAAAATCTAAAAATGCAATTTAAAATTAAAAATTTAAGGCATTATGCAATTGTTTTACTTATATTTATCTGTTTTTTTTGTTCTGTCTCTTTGGTTAATGCTGATAAATTCAATAATGAACCGGGACTTGCGGCATACTATCCCTTTGAGGAAGGTGAAGGAAATGAAACAATTGATATGTCCGGGAATTGTAATAACGGAATAATTTACGGTGCGAAATGGGCTGATGGAATTTATGACAAAGGGCTAAAATTTAATGGGCATGGAGAACATGTTACTATCCCTTATAAAGAAATTTTAAATATTTCGAAAAAAATAACCATTGAAGCATGGATAAAAAAAGAACCTACAAATTATTTAGGAACGGTTGTTGCAAGTAATATAGACTATGTATATGTTTTTGGAGTTCTTCCGGATGGAAGATTGGGATTCTTTATAGGGGTTCCTGAACCTGGCAATGGATGGAATGTTGTATGTGTTGGCGGAACTGTGGGGAATGGATGGAATCACATTACAGGAACTTATGATTATTCAACAGGTAATGCTAAAATTTATTTAAATGGAAACTCGGTTGCAAGTTGTAAAGGAATGGCAAATTCAACAAAAAATCCAGGTGGTTTCTCTATTGGATATGAGCCGCACAGTACTGAATATCATTTTAACGGCACAATTGACGAAATAAAAATTTATAATATTGTCTTAACCGAAACAGAAATCAAAAAGGAATATGAATATAAATCTATCTATAACACCTTAAAACCGGTAAATTCACACTGTTCTAAAAATTCCGACTGCAAAACAAACAACTGCTTTAATGGAATATGCAAAGGTCTGGGATACTGCGAAAATCATTCTGATTGTTATTCCTGTCATTATTGCGATGTTAATAACAGCAGATGCAAACCTCTAAAAGAGATCGGGTTCCAATGCAAAAATGATTCTGAATGCAAAACAAAGATATGCGCCGAAGGAATATGCGCCGGTAAAAGAGATAAAATTTTAAAAAAACCAAAAATTTCGCATCCCGGAAGCAACGGCAAAGCACAAGGCCATACAGACAACATAAAAATAGATAAAAGCAAGGGAGGGTGTAATTTTGATTTTGACTGCCTTCCCGCAAAATACTGCGATAAAGATAATAAATGCAAAAATTTAAAGGATGAAAATTTTGCGTGTTCAAGAGATGCGGAATGTAAAACAAATAATTGTTACTATGAAGTGTGCAAGAACGAGGGGTATGTTGCAGTATGGAGTTTCATTATCGGAACATTCATGCTAATTTTTACTATACTCATATTTTTCCTGCCTGGATTTGCACTCACATTAATAAAAAAAGAAATTTCCCTGTTTGAACGCATATGTGCAGGAATCGGATTAGGTCTTGCTTTAAACATTTTAGGAATGTTTGTTTTAAATAAATTCGGATATCCCATAAATCTTTTATTTATTGCCCTGTATGCGCTCTCTTTTGTCTGGTTTGGAACATTATTCTATTATTTAAAAAATGAACATGCTTTGAATTTGAAATTTAAAAATTTTAGACCTAAAGAACGCATTAAAAGAACCGTTAATAATATTAAAAATAACAAAATACGGACTTTAAATTTCTCTATTCTGTTACTTGCCTTGCTTTTTACCTTTTTCCTTCAATATGGCATTCATTCCGATTACGACTATCCTTTTCATACAGATGAATGGCAGCATCTGGCAAGAGCGGTTCAGATTATAGATACACAAACAATTCCGGATGTTGACCCTTATTACAATAAATATCCTATTGGTGAAATGGATCTTGAAATCGGCTTTCATGTGTTTCTGGCAGAATTTTATATATTGTCAAATCAGGACCCTGTCTTATTTTACAAATTTTTCCCGGCGATATTCAGCATGCTTGCAGGACTAATGCTTTTCCTGCTTGTCAAAAAAATAACAAAAAATTTTTACGCAGGAATACTTTCAATTTTGTTCTTTGCATCTTTAAAATCAACGATTGGAATTCTGGGGGTGTGGTTTTTTGTTCCTTTAAGCATGGATTTCATGTTTATATTCCTGTTCTTTTATTTATATGTTGAAGGAATGAGAAGAAATTCAGCAATATTCCTGTTCTTTTCAACTATTGTTATATCTACAATTGCCTTAATTCATCCGCAGTCCGCTTCGTGGATATATCCTGTGATAATTGCTTATCTACTGTTATTTGCTGTCAGAAACCTTTTAAAGATAAATTTAACAAATATTTTGAAATTTAAAAACGCAATTTTTGGAAATGTTTTGTTATTTTCATTGCCTTTTCTTTCGTTTATTTACTTTTTTAAAATTTTATGGAATGGGGACTTTGGAACAACCCTATATTATTTTTTAAAGGAATTCATTGTTTTCAGAGGATGTCCCGCTGAAAGAGGAATATGCGAGCCAAACTTTATACCAGATTTCTATGGAACTGTCGCATTTATCCTGGCAATTGTCGGACTTGCATACCTTATTTACAAATTTATAAAAAACAAGGGAGAGGATAAATTTAATTCATTATTGCTAACAGCATGGATTTTTGGAATGGTATTTTTAATATCAACGCTTTATGTGGAACCGGTTGGAAAAGCAGTTGCTTCCCTGATGGGAATACAATATTCTCCCTTCACTTTACTTGCAGGAAGTATCAGGTTATTTTATGAGACATTTCTATGTCTTGCAGCATTGTCGGGAATTGGCTTATATGTAATTATAAAATTTATATATGTGAGAATTAAAAATACCAATCTTAATCAAAGGCAAAAAGGTATTGCATTTATTTCAGTAATATTTATCACAGGCATTCTTATTTTTGCAAACGTATTTGCCGGCTATTATGATTTGAAGGTAAAAATTTATAAAAATATTGACAATGATGATTATAAAGCCATAAAATGGATTGAGAAAAATTTCGGAAATTATAATGTCATATTTGCACGTTCTCACATTTCAGAAACCATTTATCCTATAAGCAAAAACTATGTTGTTGCCGTAACTCCACATGCAAACATTCCGACAACAAGTGAAAGAAACAACTATGTTTATTCGTTCTTTATGGGTGACTGCAATACAAAAAAACAAATTTTAAATAAATACGATGCTTACCTGGTGATTGAAAAGTATCCGATAAAGTGTGACTTTTTGGAAGAAATTTATAACAAGGGAGTTTATGTTTATACTGTTGAAATGGCATACTGAAAAATTTAAAATTTTTTGCTTTGTGGATGAACACTAATTATGTAAAAAATTTAGAAAATGTTAATTATTTAGAAAATGTTAATTATTTAGAAAATGATTCAAATTGCAAAACCGTTAATTGGAAAAGAAGAAGAACAAGCCGTTTTAGATGTCTTAAAATCAGGAATAATTGCCCAAGGTCCGAAAGTTGAAGAATTTGAGAAAAATTTTGCTGATTATTGTACTGTGAAATATGCAGTTGCTGTCCATTCAGGAACAGCTGCTTTACATCTTGCTTTGATGGCAATGGATATTAAAGAAGGAGATGAAGTAATTACAACACCTTTCAGCTTTATAGCGTCTGCAAATTGTATTCTTTATGTAAACGCAAAGCCGGTTTTTGCGGACATTGATGAAAAAACATTTAACATTTCTCCTGATTCGATAATTGAAAAAATCACAGATAAAACAAAGGCAATTATTCCTGTTCATTTATACGGGCAGCCATGCGATATGAAAGCAATTATGAAAATTGCACAGGACTATAATTTGAAAATTTTAGAAGATGCCTGTCAGGCACACGGTGCAGAATATGAAAATAAATGGGTTGGTTCTTTTGGAGAGGCAGCAGCATTTTCATTTTATCCTACAAAAAACATGACAACAAGTGAGGGAGGAATGCTCACAACAAATGACAAAGACATTGCTGAAAAGGCAAAAATTTTCAGAAATCATGGACAAATTAAAAGATATGAGCATGAATTTCTCGGATATAATTTAAGAATGACTGATATTTGTGCTGCAATTGGAATAGAGCAATTAAAAAAATTAGATAAATTTAATGAGAAGAGGATAGAAAATGCCCAATATTTAAGCAGTAAATTAAAAAATATAAAAGGAATTGAAGTTCCTTATGTTGCAGATAATGTGAAGCATGTTTTTCATCAATACACTATAAAAATTGAAAATGGAATAAGGGATGAAGTTAATAAAAAGCTGAATGAATCCGGAATTGGAACAGGAATACACTATCCTATTCCAATAAACGGCCAGCCATTTTACAAAAAAATAAAATGCAATGCTGACGAAACGCCTGTTGCAAAGGAAATGGCAAAAAAGGTCTTGTCTTTACCAATTCATTCATCTATAACAAGAGAAAATCTGGATTATATTACAGAAAAATTAGATGAATTTTTAAAATAAAATGCTATTTATACATCCAACAGCAGATGTCTCGGAAAAAGCAAAAATCAGCGACATAACAAAAATCTGGCACCATGCGCAAGTAAGGGAAAATGCTGAAATTGGAAATAATTGCAACATTGGAAAAGGCGTCTATATTGACTTTGGTGTGAAAATCGGAAACAACTGTAAAATCCAGAATTATGTTTCAGTTTATCATGGGGTTACAATAGAAGATGATGTTTTTATTGGACCCTCGGCAACATTCACAAACGATTTATATCCCCGAGCATTTATATGGAATGAAGAAAAAGTGAGCAAAACATTAATAAAGAAAGGTGCTTCAATAGGTGCAAATTCAACAATCATAAGCGGAATTACAATTGGAAAATTTGCGATGATTGGAGCAGGAAGTGTTGTTACTAAGGATGTTCCAGATTACACTTTGGTTTACGGAAATCCTGCAAGAATTAAGGGATTTGTTTGTGAGTGCGGAAGAATAATTGATAAATTTGAAGAAGATAAAGACAAATTTAAAGAAAACAAAGATAATTTCATAAAAGGAATATGTAACTTTTGTAAAAAGGAAATTTTTATAAACAAGCAAGATTTTGAAAAATGGAAAAAATAAAGGTTGCTGTAATCGGTGCAGGAAATATGGGAAAAAATCATGTCAGAATTTATTCCGAGATGAACAATGTTGAATTAATAGGGGTGGCTGATTTAAATGAGAATATTGGGAAAGATATTGCAGGTAAAATTAATACAAATTTTTACAGGGACTATAAAGAAATTATAAACAAGGTTGATGCAGTAAGCATTGTTGTTCCGACAAAATTTCATTACAGCATAGCAAAGGACTTTTTGAATGCAAATGTTGATGTTTTAATAGAAAAGCCAATAACTATAAATTTGAATGAAGCAGATGAATTAATAAAAATTTCTGAAGAAAACCAAAGAATTTTCCAAGTAGGACACGTTGAAAGATTCAATCCTGCAATAATTGAATTAGGCAAATACATTAAGCAGGATGAAATAATTTCAATTGATGCGTCTCGTATAGGTCCCTTTGGAGCAAGGATTACTGATTCAGGAGTAGTTCTTGATTTGATGATCCATGATATTGATGTACTTTTAAGTTTGGCCGGTGATGAGATTGAAAACATTAGCGCTTATGGGAAAAAAATAAAAGGCAAACACGAGGATTATGCAACTGCATCAATAAAATTTAAGAACGGCATTATAGCAAATTTAACAGCGAGTAGAATAACACAGCGAAGACAAAGAACATTAAAAATAACTGAAACAGAGAAATATATAAAGGTTGATTACATGAACAAATTTTTGGAAATTTTCAGGCATGCGGAATCAAAATATATTACTGAAAATAAAGATGTCAGATTTACATATAGTGATATTGTTGAAAGACCATACATTTCACAGGAAGAGCCGTTAAAACTTGAACTAAAATCGTTTATTGATTGTGTTAAAAGCAGAAAAAAGCCAGTTGTTGATGGAATTTCAGGAAGAAAAGCACTTGATGTTGCATTAATGATTTTAAATGAAATTAATAAAAATAAATAGAAAACAAATAAGATGAAACATACAGACATTAAAATTGCTGTTTATGGGCAGGGAAAGATGGGGTTGCCACTTGCACAGGTAATGGCTCAATATTACAAAGTTATTGGTGTTGATATTAACAAAAATTTAACTGAAAATTTAAATAAAGGAATAAATCCAATAACTAGTGAACATGGATTGGACGAATTACTCACAAAAAATTTAAAATCAAAAAATTATAAAGCAACAACTGATTTTGAATATGTGGCACAAAATTCAAATATTCATATAATTTTAGTTCCTACGCTTATAAAAGAGAATAAGCCGGATTTGAGCATTGTTAAAGATGTTGCAGGAAAGATAAGTAAGGGACTGAAGAAAAACGATATTATAATTACCGAATGCACGATGCCTCCGGGTTCAACTGAAATGTTAATTCCTATTTTTGAAGAAAGCCAATTGAAATACATTGCTGACTTTGGGCTTGCTCACTGTCCCGAGCGGACTATGACAGGAACAGCAATCAGGGACATAACCAAGCAGTATCCAAAAATCATCGGAGCGAGTGATGAAAGAACTTTGAATATAGTTAAAGAAATTTATAAAAAGATAAATATCAAAGGTACAATTGTTATGTCTACAATTGTTGCTGCTGAAATGGTTAAGGTCTTTGAGGGATGTTACAGAGATGTAAATATTGCGCTTGCAAACGAATTGTCTTATGTTTGCGAAAAGTACAATGTTGATTCCAAAGAAATTTTTAAGGCGGCAAATTCACAGCCATATTGCCATATTCACAATCCAGGATATGTTGGCGGACATTGCATTCCGTATTATCCATGGTTTGTTATTGATGAAAATACAGAACTAATGCAAACAGCAAGAAAAATTAATGAAAATGTAATTGATAGATTAGTTATGAAAGTTGTTGAAGGATTGAATGAAATTAATAAATCAATTAAAAATTCAAATATCCTGATTTTGGGGCTGACATTCAGGGGAAATGTTTATGAACTTGCACATACTCCAGCAAAGCCGTTCATTGAAAAATTAAAGAAATTTAATCCGAAAATTTATGCTTTTGACCCGCTGTGTAATGATAAGGACTATGAAAAATTTGGAGTTGAATTTAAAGATATTGATGATATTGATAATTATAAGGATATTGACTGCGTTGTGATTTTAGCGGACCATAAGGACTTTTATAAAATTGAATGGAATAAAGCTGGCAGAGAAATGAGAAACAAAGTAATAGTTGACATCAGAGGTGTTGTTGATGAAAGCAAAGCAAAATTAAGGATTCTTAAATTGTAAATTTATTTCATTGTAAAAAATTTTCATTGTAAAAATTTACCGTGATTTCAAACAAAGCAATTGTTGGCTTAATAGCATACATATTGGTCTTAGGAATAGCAGAAATTTCTATATCTTATTATTCCCCTGTTTTGGGCATAGTTACTCATCTGATTTTAATGTTCTTCCTGATATATTATTCCTCAATCGTTGAGAATAAAGAAAAATCAAATTTTTTAATGGCTTTGGCATTACCTTCATTATTGAGAATTATTTCCACATCTATCCCGCTCATTGTCCTGTCAGATACTGCAATTATACAGTTTTTCATAATATATATTCCTTTGCTTGCAGCTGCCTTTCTTTTAATAAGAAGTCAAAATTTAACTATGCAGGATGTTGGATTGATAACAAAAAAAATTTACCTGCAGTTAATTATTGCTACAACAGGGTTGTCTTTTGGTCTTATTGAGTTTTTTATATTAAAGGGAGAAATACATCCGATAGAAACAGTAAATTTTGCTGAAATTTTGATTTATGCGGCAATTATGATAATTTTTACAGGGCTTACAGAAGAATTAATATTCCGAGGGATATTGTTAAGTAGAACATATGTATTTTTCGGAACCGATAAAAAAATATACTGCATAATTTTTATTTCTGTAATTTTTATGCTTTTGCATACTGGATGGAAATCAATAATTGACCTGATTTTTGTTTTTTTGGTGAGTGTTTTTTACTGTATAATGTTCCTTAAAACAAAAAGTATTGTTGGCATTTCAATGTCACACGGCATTATAAATATCATGCTGTTTATCGTCCTGCCCATAGTATATTCTTCAGGGTGATGTTTTTAAGTTGTATTTTTTCGCAATATTTACTTTATTTTCATTATGTGTAAGTAGAACCGCATTCAGTTGTTTTGCCAGTGCAACATCCTTATCATTACATTCTTCCATAATTTTTTCACCCTTTTCATTTATATCTGCAATTCCAAAAGAAGTTTCTACTTTTTTGTCCCCAATTGCCAACTGAATTTGTTTATATGTCTCTCCTGAAACATAAATTTTTTTGTATTTTTCAATAACATCTTCAATTTTTCCGTCTCTTATTGCTTTTTCTATGAATTTATTATCAGCATAAAATTTTCTTTTTTTCATAAGGAATAACAGCCCGATAATTATTAATGCAACCAAAAGCAACAACAATATCCAGCAGGGCAATCCAAATATATTGCATTCGGGGCATGGCTTGCATCGTGTTGTTCCTTCAATACATCCGCATGGACATATTGCTGTATCGCAAACAATTTCTTCTTTTATAATTTTGCCTGTTGCAATATTTGAGTCTTTGTATCCTTCTTTGCTTGCTATGGCTGTAACATCTCCTGCAAATTGTGTTTCATTTGTGCAGACCTTTCCGCTTGCATCTGAAATTAATGATATTTCTTCGCTTGGTATTGTCAATTTAACATTTGCATCTCCAACATTATTTCCGTCCTGATCTTTCACATAACAACACAGTGTTTCATTTACATTAACTTCTGAATCACATTTTATAACAAGTTTTGGCATTACAATTGTTCCTGTTAAAGTGTCATTTTCATAGCAATCCTTTGATGCTTTTAATGTATAACTTCCTTCTTTTTCTCCTACATTAAATGTCACTTTTCCATTATAATCAGATGTTTTTGCCACATTTCCATCAGGCAATCCAATACTAACCTTTGCACCTTTAACTACATTTCCGCTGTTATCTTTTATAATGTATGTCAATGTCTCATTAATCTTTGCCTTGATCAAATCAGATGGTGTTATGTGAAGTTTCCCGTAAGTTGTTGTTATTGTCCTGCTGTATTCTTCACCACAAACATTCTTTGGAACAGTTATTTTATAAATTCCGCATCCAAAATTGTAGCAAATTTCACCGTTTGCGTTTGTATGAATAATTACATCCTTGCCATCTGGAAGTGTCAATAATATATCTGCTGCGACTGGCACATTCTTTGTACTGCTCGTTGTTAATTTTCCGTCCTGATGTGTGTTTGTAGTACATTCTATCTTAAAGCAGTGGCTTCCGGGTGTTGTTGTATCGGGAATTGTTGTTGAAATTTGTTGTGTTGTTGTTACTTGTCCGACGGGAATTCCTCCATACGGCTGCGGACCACATGTTGTACAAACTCCGCCACCGGTTGGGATGACACCAGTGCCAACATTTACTGTTACGTTTGCACCAGATTTTCCGGGAATTCCAAACTCATAACTTGTTCCTCCAAACATTGCCTTTACGGTTGCTATGTTTGTTTCTGTTGAGGTTAATGTTTTTGTGCAGTTACAAGACATTGATTCTCCAATAGAAAGATTACTCTTTGGACAAACAACATTGCTGCATTTATCATCACTGACATTAACATTACTTAAAGGAACATTCCCTGTGTTTTCCACATTGTAATAATAAGTTACACTTCCACCACCTGCGGAGAGTGAGTAACTGCTTGCTGTTTTGCTTAAAGTTATAACAGGGACCGGTGCGGCACTTACAGTCACCTGTGCTTCGGTACATCTGAATATTCCCGCATTTTCATTCTGAAGTGCAGCATTGACACAAGCTTCATTAGTAGTATTTGCATTTAAAAATGCTGTTGCACTGCAGGAATATGATGACCCTGAGGCAAGATTAGGAATATTGCATATTGTTCCAAGTTTATTGTCTTTTATAATTAAATCTGTTAAATTAATACAGCCATTATTTGTTACATTATAAGTATAAGTTATATATCCTGACCCGGATAAAGCTGTTACATTTGGTGTTTTGACAATGGATATGTTTGCATAACATCCGCAGTAATTTGCACATGCTTTAAAGCACAAACATCTCAAATCACTAACATTCACATTGTCACTATTCATAGAAACATATTTGTCATTTACATAAGTTCCTGAATTATTTACACTTACCTTGAAAATCTTGCAATCTTTACAACATCCCCACGGAGTTGCAAGCAAGATAGTTCCTTTGTTAAGGATGTTATCAGTAATCGTTGCGTTAATTATCCGTGCACCAGGTGGAGGTGATGAATACATAATAGTTGAATCTATTATGTTTGAATCTATTATGTTTGAATTTGTAACATTTGATCCGTTAACTGTTGAATCTATTACAGTTGAATTTTCAACATAAGAACCTTCTATTGTTGAATTTGAGATATTTGAATTTAAGATTTTATTAACATTAAAATATACTGTATTGCTGGCACTTTTTCCTACTGCACTCATATTAACTTTTATATAGTACTTTCCGACATTCCAATCATTAGGTATTTGCCAATATATATCGTAAGAATAATTATTATTCCCTCCATATTGGTTG
>Ga0210016_1004163_pt1 | contig 12423 bp, 7 predicted proteins | sample CryGeyCG2014_300_FD_185454 | JGI IMG/M metagenome (GOLD analysis project Ga0210016, IMG submission 185454) | Groundwater microbial communities from aquifer - Crystal Geyser CG02_land_8/20/14_3.00 (SPAdes) (version 2) | ecosystem: Environmental > Aquatic > Deep subsurface > Groundwater | place... | reverse complement strand
CGATTGTGCTACGGGTGTGAAGTGCGAATATGATGAAGGAGAATATGAGTGCCCGGTCAGTGAAATAAAAACGATCGGCATCGGCGGCGGTGTTAAACAGCCTGATCAACAAGCTGGCGTATATTGGGTTGGTTTGTGTCCGGCCGGCCAAGATACCTGCACGGAATATATTGATCCGCTTTCCCGGCCGAGCGTGAATTTGTTTAATTCAACAAACAAAAGTGCGTTCTTAAAACCCAAAATCTTGTACGTAATCAAGAATTTTCCTATCGTGCACACAATCAATAATGTTCTTATAAGTATTGACCCTGATTTATATGTTCTTAATCAAAAAAATATATTAGAGAAACCAACTTCTGTTTCCCCGTCAAATCACACCCAATTGATATTTCTTAACAACGGCACAGGCAAGTTGTTAAATGATCTTCTTGAAGAAAGTGAAATCAGGCAGGCTATGATTACTTATAATCTTGCGAAAAATGTTGACCGCTCCACCTGCAATGGCTTGGTGAATTTTGAAGACGGCTGTTTATTATTCAATGAGCGGGCGGCGGATGGCAAAGGTTATAAAGAATTAGTTTTTGACGCGGATGCAACCATTGATGATAACGTTGGCGTGACGCCCAAATCAGGAAACAAAAAAAATGCCAACGCGCTCATCAAAGTCCGGCCGGACCGGGTCTGTAATGAATGGCTGGCTTGCAATTCATACATCCAGGACAAGCAGGGCAATCAGGTTTGTTACGGCATCGGCCTTTGCGACAGCCTGGATGACAAGGGCGATTGCAACAGTTTTGCGGCCGCCCCCAAGGCCAACCAAATAATTAATTCCAGCACAATCAAGCAATACGGCAACAGTAGCGGTTATCTGCAAGCCGGCGAAATGACTTACAAGCAATTGTATCCGGTAGCGGCTATGAAAGAGGCCGGTGAATTTGCCGAAGTGCCGAACGGCAGTTTTGAATATTATGACAGCCAAGGCTATCCGATCGGTTGGAACGCGGTTGATCAAACCCGTCAGTCCGTGGTTTGGGAAAGCAACAAATTTTCCGTGATTAATAATCCGATCGCCGCCCAAATATATGACGTAAAATATCCAATAGACGGCAAGGCAATTCTCCGTTTGGCCCCATCCGGCGTGACTATGCAAAGCGATTTTATTGATGTTGAACCAAACTCAACTTATGTTTTATCCGCTTATATAAATACCAAGCAAATACAAAAACCGCTTGACGCAAGCTTAAATATCGGTATTTCCCCAAGTACTTATGACTATGCTGGAACGACGGTTAAACAGCAGGGCGGCGGGGCTGACATCAGCTTGTGCGATCAGCGGACCAAGCCCTGGATCAATGGTTGCGGTGTGAGCTTGCCGGCCGGCAATGATTGGACTTTGATCAATTCAACTTTTCAGCTTGGCCCAGACACTACCCGCTTAAAAATCAATTTTAACGCGCAAATTTATCCTTTTGGCGTTTCTTGCTGTATCGGTTCTGAGTGGGAGCCGATGGGAAGCGCGGACAGTCGGCGCCAAATCAACAAGAGCGATGGCATAAACAGTGTTTATTATTTTATTAATCAATGGTTCGCGGGCGGTTGGTTCGGGTCAGGTAAAAATTCTTATTATCTGGATACTAATGATAATTGGGCGGAGGTTTCTGGCTTTGGTACTGATATGTTTATCAGTTCTTTTGCCGCGTATAACAATAAATTATACGCCGCGGGCGGGAAAAAAGTGGGCACGTTGGGTAGGCAAATCGCGGTTTTTAATACAAATAAGTGGGATCCTTTAATTATTTCTTCAAGCGATTTTCCAAACTTACCTGTTTATAAATTAAAAAATATTAATAATAATCTTTATGCAGTCGGTGGTTCAGACAGCGAAGGTTTTGTTATGAAGTATGATGGTGCGAATTGGACTAAAATCGGCACAAATTTAGATGGTTCTGTTTACGATATTATTTTTCATAATAACACTTTATATATTGCCGCTTCTTCAAGCCAGGTAGTGGCCAAGCTGGAAAGTGGTCAGTGGGAGCCAGTTATTAATAGCGGAAAATTTGATGGAACGGCTCTTGCTTTGGAGATATATGATAATAAATTAATAGTTGGCGGTTATTTTACTAAGTTTGGCGAAACTGTTTTAAACGGCATTGCTCAGCTTGACGGCAATCAATGGCAACCAATGGGCAAGGGTTTCACTTTTGCTAATAGTCAAAACTCGCCCGGAGTGGAAGCTTTAATGGTTGTTAATTTAGACGATGATGAATATGAAGAAGATATTTTATTTGCCGCCGGCTCTTTTGACCGCGCCAATGGTGGCTGGGCTCCCAATATCGCACGCTGGTATGGTCATAGCTGGTTGGGCACACAAGGTTCATTTAGTAAAATAAAAACATTGGCATCGGATCCAGGAGCCAAACCAAAATACATTGTAGCTGCCGGCTTGCCAACTAATTCATATAATATTGCTAAATGGAAAAAAAGCAATTCCGAAGATGACGATAAATGCGAAAAGACAGGAAATCGCGAAGTGGCTCCGTCTTATAGTTGCATGCAAAGAGGTGAGGCGGTTTTGGGCGGTTATGATCGCTGTTACACAATAAAGAAAAAAGCCAAAGGCAGCTCGGTTTATGGTAGTTTGAGCCTCATTGATGAAAATGTATATATTGCCAGCGCGGATGCTTGCACGGGCAATGTTTTTGTAGATAATATTCAGCTCCGTCCGGCCTTGAACAAGAGATTTGCCCGTGCCAGTAATATACCTGGTCAAATGGAAATGGAAAATAAAATTTTGCCCACTTGCCGTCTTTATCCGGCCCAAGACGCGCTTTCCTGTTCGTATTACGAGGATTCCGGCAAGTACCAAAAAGGCCTGCTGGGCTATTGTTTGGAATATGACCGCAAGCCCGGTTCCGAGGACAATTGCTTGTTGTGGTATCCGACCGGCAAGGTCAAGGGCGACGGCATTGAGGAAGGCGGCGGCTACCTTGGCAAGATGCCGGTTTATTATTGTTTAGACTTTGCAGAATGTGAGCTGATTGAACCCCGTAAAAGTATTTGGGCGAGTGGAAGTTGCAATTGTCGTCCGACAGGAGAAAAAGACAGTTTTTTGGTTAAAGTTTGTGATCAAAATGGTTCTTGCCAGGAAAAGGATGTTGCGCCGCCTGGTTATTTTGCCCAAAATACAGGCAATCAAGCAGGTTGTGGGCATGATTGTCCAAGACATTCAAACCCAGGACAAAATCATAGATGGAATGCCACGCCAGTATCTTCAGATTTTGTTGGAAGATACAATAATATTGACTGGTATAAATATAATGGTAGTTTGATTGAGCTGGTCGGTACGCCGGATAGTAATGAGTCATTCAATGAAGGCGACTATGGATTAAAGGCTTATTGTCCGGATTTGGATGGTTTGATTATTGATGTTGATTTTCCTTTACCCCAGGAATTATTAAATACGCCTTCAAATGATGGTAAATACAAAATTCCTTATTGTAAAAAAATTGTTCAAACAGTAAACGCTGTTGGTCAAAATAAATATTGGTCTGGACGTGTATATAATGGTAGTGATTATCATTCAACTTGTAATGAACCTTTTAGTAATGTATTACCAATGGATTGTTATTATTCTTCCGATTATATTCCTTTTGGATCCATTGTCCAACCTAACAGTGGTTTTTTTAGCAATCCTTATGATTGGGACAGTCGGCCCGCGAAAGATGGGGTTCAGCCCTTATTTTATGAGTCACCAGAAAAATCATTATCTGCGCCTTATCAACCAAGAATGGGCCAAATTTTTAGTATTGATTGGCTAAAAAGAATTTTTGCCAAGAGTTATGGCATTTGGTCTTGGCAGGGAGAAAAAAATGAAGTTTCAAATGTTGATGAAAAAAAAATTACTTTTTCAGCTAATACTACTTTAAGCGAATTTGAAACAATTTATTGCCCGGCCGGCTATTTAGGTCAAGGTACATGTATAATGTGTGATCCCATGAAATCTCAAGATGGTAGCATTTCAGAAATAAAAGAAGAAGTTACAGGCAAATTGATTGGATGTAAAGCAAACTTAACGAAAAAAACACAAACAGATCCAATAACTGGAATATCAGAGGATTATTATGGACCTGTTTGTATGCAGCTTGATTGCAAGCGATCACAAATAACATATACTAATTTTAATTTTCAATATCGTTTACAGAACGTTGGAAATTGGTCTCCACCGGATAAAAAATGTGCTTATACAATCAATAATCAAATAGCCCGTCCGCCTTATGATCCGAACGCGCCAGAAGGACAGCAGTGCAACAAAGGTGATTGTTTAAATTGCACACCAAATACAACTGGAGACCTACCTTCATCTTGCGATTACTGCGCCGTACCGCCGGTCATCAGCAATATCCAGGTAAATCCAAAAACAATCAGTAAGGGAAATTTTGTTAACCTGACTTTTAATTCCCAGTTGGACAGCCAGCAACTGCCTTTGGTTATGTACGCGGTGGATTGGGGAGACGGAGCAACAACTTCTGTTTCCGGCGTGGAAATGAATGCCCGGCCGAATACCAATGATCCTCATTCTTTATTCCATTATTATGATTTTTCGCAAGCCTGTACGGCTCCCGGTGTTAGTTTATGCACTATAAAACCTAAAATCAAAATCAAGGATAATTGGGGTTGGTGCAATGGCGGTACGACCATTTATGATTGCGATTCGTGGGCATCCGATCCGACTATAACCATAAATAAATAATCTTTATGCCGGCCAATTACCGTCCAGCCGCCAGTGTTGACCCGGGTTTGCTCGCGGCCGAGTTCAATGCCAGCAAGAACCAAGCCCGTCAGGAGCCGCCGGGGACGGCGGCGGATGAGCCGGACGAAAGCGGCAATCCGGCCGCGGATTTGCGCGCGCAGGTCATGTCCGCCAAAAAAGCGCAGGCGGACGCGGCGGAAAAAGCGGAAAAAACCGAAGCGAGCGGCGCGGCCGGAGTTTTGGACCTGAAAGCCAGAGCGAAAGAATACCTCCTGGATTCCATCCCTTTGTACAACGGCTATCGGGCTTTGAAAAAGTTGCTGACCGGCCAGAAGATTTTCCAGGGCATCTTGAATATCATTCTGATCCTGTTCACCAATTTTTACGCTATCCTGGTCATTTTTGGCGCTTTGGCCTTGTTCGTGATCATTGTCGTGATTGCTGAGTCAAAATTAGTCCAAGTGACGTTGAAGATCTTGGGCGCGGTGCTGAGTATTTTTGGCAGTAGTTTCAAGGCCATTACTGATTTGTTATAATCAATATGATTGATGCGCGGCGAAAAAAAATTTATCGTCAATCCGTTTTTGGATTAGTGGGTTTTTTGTTCTTTGCTTTGGCCATTATTTTTGTGCCGAATCATTTTTGTTTAGCAGAAGATCAATCACCAGCAAGTTGGGTGGGCAATTATGCCTTGGGTGGAGTTGGATACGTGGTGGCGCTTATTCTGGGTTGGCTGGCCGGCATAGTCAATATGGTCATCGGTTACTTGATTGGTTTGATGATCAATCTGCTGGTCGGCGTTGCCCAGTTTAGCAATATCATTGACGTGAACACCGTCAAGGAAGGCTGGAAAATCGTGCGCGACATCTGCAATATGTTTTTTGTCTTGATTTTACTGGCCATCGCGATTGGCACAATCTTGAAATTGGAAAATTACAGCCTGAAAAAGATGCTGCCCAAGCTCCTGATCATGGCCATCCTGATCAATTTTTCCCGGATGATTTTCGGTGTCATCATTGATTTCGCCCAGGTGATCATGCTCACTTTTGTCAGCGCTTTCAGCAATAGCCAAGGCTGGTTCATTGACATGTTCAATGTGCAAAACATTTCAAGCATGCAGATTTTTGAAAAGACAGAAGGCAAGGTTAACGGAATCGGGCCATTAGTGACCGTAACCGCGATTTTGGCCGGAGTTTTCGCGTCGCTCGCGACCCTGATCATCGTGATCGTGCTCCTGCTTGTCCTGATCGTCCGGATCGTCATGCTTTGGATCTATACGATCCTTTCCCCTTTGGTTTTTTTGGGCTTTGCTTTTCCGGCCGTGGGCAAGCATACCAGCCGGATCTGGGAAGATTTTATCAAGCAAGTAATGATCGGCCCGCTTTTGGCTTTTTTCATCTACCTTGCCCTGACCACCGCGGACGCTTCCAGCCGCGCCTTAGGTTCCACATTCACTGGCAGTACTTATTGTCCAGGAAATTTATCCGCATTTTTTTGTTCACAGGATCTGCAGAAGTTCATCATCACCATCGGGCTTTTGGCCGGCGGCTTGATGGTGGCCCAGCAGATGGGCGGCGCGGCTGGCAGTATTGCCGGTAAAGGCATGGCGGCACTTAGCAAGGCACGGTCAATAATGACCAGGCCGGTTGAAAAAGGACTTAAGGCAGGATTTTTTAAGGTCGGCAGAGGTTTGGATAGTTTTCAGGCAGGAATTCAGAAAAAGATTTTTTCCGGCGTAACAGATTATTCTCCAAAATCATTGAATTACCGGATGATTGCCGAAGGCTGGAAAAAGAAAAAAGCGAAGGATATGCAACAATATGAAATGGGCCTTGGCAATACTTGGGCGGCCACTTTTGATAAATACGCGAATGTCCGCCAGTACGGAGCTTGGCGCAAATCAAGAAGCGAACAAGAAGTTGATGAAAATAAAGCAAAAAAGCTTGATTACAGCCAGCGAAAAATTCAGGAAAGAATAAATAATAGTAAATTAAGTGGAAATGAACGAAGAGATGCATTGGCTAAGACAATAGATCCAAAAAATCTAGAAAAACTTTTATTAGAATATATGAGTAAAGGATTCGGTGAAAAAGAAAGTAAAGAACAAATTGATAAAGATATACTATCATTAATTGAAAGGGAGACGCCTACTGAACAACAACAATATATTGAGGAATCAAATAAAGAAATTGCAAAAATTACAGCCGAAGCAACAAAATTAAGGGATCATGTAAAATTCAAATGGGTGCCCTTTGATCAAAGAGGAAAATACCAGCCGCGCCGGTCAGAGTTTGACCGCGGCCGGGCGATGGATGCGGTTGCAAATCAAGAGAAAGAGCTTAAGTCCAGCACCAATGAAAAAGATTATCTTCTGATTGAATCATTAATTTCCGCTATCAATACTAATGATGAGGCAAAGGCAACCGCGGCTTTTAATTTGCTGGCCGACAACAACGATTCAAACGAGGCTTTAAAAGACAGCCGCATTATAAATCTTATGGCTAAAGAAAATGGCTTTCTGGAAAAACTTTATAAACAAGGAAAGCTTAAAGGGATAGAAAATAATGAACAGTTCAAAACGATGGTAAGCGATTTTCGTTCCAATCCGGTTAGTCCCGCGTATCTTCAGGCCCTGGTCCAGGGCGCTTTTATGGAGATGAAGGTTAAAGATTCCCAAGCCGCTCGCTATGCGGATATGATTGGCGGCCGATCCTTCGCGGCCGGCAACAGCCTGGGTTACGGCATGTCATATGGCGACGTGGCTTCCGGCGGTTTTAAGTTCCAGGATCTTCAATTTAACTCAGCAACCGGCCAACTTGTCTCAAGCGTTGATAGAATGAACGCGATTATCGGAAAGTTTGCCAATATGGAATCTCAGTCCAAAATACGCTCCCTGCATCCCGATGTCATGATCAGGGAAGATGCTAATGGGAATGCGACCGGCATTTCCGAAGAAGGGAAAGCTTTCATCATGTCTTTGACCGGGCATGACCTGGGGCAGATTAGCCGTTTGCGGCTGGATGTGATCAGGAAGATTGCCTCCTCCAAATCCGCGCTTCAAGACCTTAAAAAGATGATCGATTCGCTGGAAGATACAGACAAAGACCAGGCCAATATCATCCGTAATTTTACTGGTTATATAATCAATACCCACAAGGGACAGGGGCTTAATCGGGATAAGCATTTTAATAAGAAAAATATTGATAGTGCTATTGGTAGCATCTGATTTTTGAATATTTTTATGGAAAATTTTTCCAAAAATGTCGCTGAACTCGTATACTTTCTTGATGATATCAAGGGGAAACGCCTTTATTCCGAAGTAAAAAATCGCGGCTTAAAAGAAATTGAGACTCGGTCGGAAAATCGCCAGGCTTATTTGGATCTGCAGTTTTTAATTATACCTTGGCTTGCCACGAACGAGATTGGGGATCTTTTGAAAAATCATTTATTGGCCGCTTTAAACAATCATGATATTGATTTGCCAGAAAGGCTGAAAAAAAAGTTTTTACTGCTTCCGGATCTGGACGCGAGGGATCAGAGCCGGCAAGAATTAAAACGTTTTCTTCTTGATAATTCAGAAATTTTCTTCCAGCCCGTGGAATCAGCGGACAAGAGGAGCATTTCTACGGTCAGAGATTGGCTGGTTGAATATTCAGCCAGTACAAAAGAATCGACCGGAAAGGTTTTAAACCGCGCGCAGTTTCTCCATAATAATTTATTGGTGCAGAAATTGGATCAAGAAGCAAAGCAGAAATTAGGAAAATTAATTTTATTGTTTGATTATTTAGAAAGCTCGTCCTTTTCACCGGATGGTTTTGAGGATGATTTATTGTTAAAATTGGAAAATGGCGATCTGGTTACGTCTAATAAAGGAGAGATAGTTGTTCTGTCTTCTGAAAACGGATCTATCCGAATGCGCCAGAAAAAAGCCAGAACAATAGTCGGGCCGCCGCAAACCGAGGAAGAGAAGAAAATCACGCAATTGGAAAAGGCCAAGACGGATACGGACAAAAGCGCGCTGGAGAAGAAAGTGATTGACGAGGCCGGGATCGCGGCCCAGAATAAAATTGCCGACTTGAAGATTTTAGCGAACAAATATCCGTCCGGATCCCTGGAAAGAAGAGCGGTGGAGACGGAGATTAAGAAGTTAGAAGTAAGAAGTTAGAAGTAAGAAGTTAGAAGTAAGAAGTAAAAAGTTAGAAGTAAGAAGTAAAAAGGAGGGAATTATGGGAGAAAAAAAGTATCAGGATATTGATGAAAGAACTTTTAATTTTGCGGTCAGGGTGATAAAAATGGTTTTGCAACTGCCAAACAATGTGGCAACCTGGAAAATCGGCGGGCAAGTAATCAATTCTGCCACCTCAATAAATTCAAATATCGTGCAAGCGCGTTGCGGTGTGTCAAAAAAGGATTTTGTCAATCACATGCGGATAGCTTTGAAGGAGGCAAAAGAAACGAAAAGGTGGTTAGAGATGTTGGTGGCAATCGGGATGACAACCCAAAAGATGATGAGTTTACTGTTGAATGAGAATGAAGAGATAATATGCATTATCGTAAAAATAATAAAGAATTCTAATTAATTCTAAATTCTTACTTCTAAATTCTAACTTAAAAATTGTGTTTGAATATTTAGAAAAATTCAATAAGCTGCCGGCTCAGATCAAGCAGGCGGTTTCCGGACCGGAAGCGCTGAAAATCATTGAAGATTTGGAGCAGGAATACGGCGTCGAGCTGGCCGCGGCCGTGATGCGCGTCATGGCCGGCGAAGTGGCGATTGTTGATCTGCCCAAATTTTTTATCTTTGAATTCAACCTGGACGGGGTGAAGGCCCGCGTTTTGTCCGAGCGATTGAAAGAGAAGATTTTTTCCCGCGCCGCCGATTATCTCGGCCTCAGCGTGGAAAAGGGCCTGCCCATTGAAGCGCCCGCGCCGCCGCGGAAATCTCCGCCCGCGCCCGAAGCCCGCGGTTCCGCTTTCTTTTTTTCGCCCGAAGACGAGGAAGAGGTCCGCACTTTGGCCCAGAAGATCAACTTGGATTTGGGTGATGACCAGCGCAACAGCCAGATTGAAGCCGAAGCCAAAGAGGTGCTGGCGAAAACCGGCATCAATTTCGCCAGCGCCGTGCTGGCCGAGCGCTGTCTCCACATCCTGCGGACTTATGTTAATGATATCCGCGACAAGATTGAAACCAAGGAATCCCTGACCAAGCCGCCTTATACCGGCGGCGTGGGCCTGGAGCCGGACAGCGCGGACAAGGCGATCGCCGCCATTGAAAGCCTGCACGCCAAATTCAACCAGAAAATCGGCAAAGCGCCGTCTCGGATCAAGGTGCCGGAAGACAATGCCGGCCAGTCTTTGTCGGCGCCCGCCGTGCCGTCCCGGGACATCCCTTATGATTTTCAGGCCTTGAAAGATAAGGATAAAACACCCGCGGCCGCGTCTTTACCCGAAACATCGCCCACGACCGTGGAGACAAAAGAAACAGAGGTTGATCTGAATCCGTCTGAAGCCAAGTTGAAGAAGCCAATTGCGCTTCCGTCCATTCAGAGTTTAAAAATTCCGCCGTCGGCGGTCGCGGCGCCAGTTGAATCAGGAGGTGTTGCCGGAGGCGACCGAACTTCCCACCCGTCTCATTTGGAATTAAACATTCCTCCTGCCGCTCCGGAAACAATTTCCCGGCCAAGCCAGGTCATCCGCCGCGCGCCCGCGCCTTCCGGAAAAAAATCCATGGAAGACATAAAATATGTGCCAAAAATAGTCGGCCCGCTGGAAGAATTGAAGATTTTTGACGCCTTGACCTTCCGGCGGCTCAGCCGCGAGCCGGACAAGGCCGCGGATAAACTGACGGACAAGCTCGCCAATCTGGAAACGGAAAGCTTTGGCAAAAGGCGCGAAGGCGTGCGGGCGTGGCGGAATTCGCCACTTTTCCGGCTCTATCTGGCCATCGGCCTGGAGGCCTTGAACCAGAATCGGTCGGTCGGGGAAATCATGCAGACGCGCGCTAAAGCCGGCCTGGATTATCTCACGGATCGGGAATTCTCGGCTTTGGCCAAATTCAACCAAGCCATCCGTTTCCATTAAAGCCTTTTTCCTTTATTATTTATGCAACAATTCGTCGTCCCCCAATTCATTGACGTGGAAGACAAGATCATCGGTCCGGTCACCGTGCGGCAGTTCATCATCATGCTCTTCGGTTTCATGCTGATCGCTCTCTGCTACAAGATTTTTGATTTTTCCGCCTTCCTTTTTTTCGGTTTGATCATTTTTGCCGTTTCCGGAATTATTTCTTTCACCCGCATAAACGGCATGGCTTTCCATTTTTTCATTTTGAATTTTATCCAGACTTCCAAACGTCCGTCTCTCCGGGTCTGGGATAACCGCCATAACGCCATTAAGCGCGATGAAGCGGATAGCCGCAAAACTTTAGTTGAAGAGAAAAATACTTTATTAGCCAAACATTATGACGTTTCCCGCCTGGCTGAATTGGCCTTGATCGCGGATACGCACGGCACTTTCGGCGGTCGGACCACGGATCAGGAAAATGTCCGGCGGCCGGACACGGCCGAAGAAGATGCCCGGCCGGCCGGCCTGGCTGATGTCAATCAAAAAAAAGACTTGCCCATGACTGATTGACCGGTAATTTTTCTTTGGTCAAATTCGGCCATTAAATTAATCTGATCAGTCCGCGGGCAATCCAGCGAATAGAGAAATAAGATAAATAAGAAAATAAGAATAAAAAAATGAAAAGTACGGCGGTCAAAAGCAAAAAAAAATTTTCTCCGACACAGGAGCATTTGGATATCAACGAGATCAAGGAGGGCGTCCTGGTGATGCGCGATGGCACTTTACGCGCCGTCCTGCTCGTTTCCAGCATTAATTTCGCGCTGAAAAGCGAGGAAGAGCAGAATGCCATCATCGGCGCTTACGTCAGTTTCATCAACAATCTGGATTTTCCCTTCCAGATTGCCATCCAATCGCGGGAATTGAACATTGACGGCTATTTGGACAAGATGCGGCAGAAGGCCAAAGAACAGACGAACGATCTCTTGAAAGTCCAGACGAACGAATATATCCGCTTCGTGCAGGAATTCATCACGGCCGCCAAGATTATGAACAAGCGTTTTTATGTGACGGTCATGTATAATCCCTTGTCCGACAAGCAGAAACATTTTTTTTCCCGCCTGCTGGAGATTTTCAAGCCGGTCGGAATATTCCAGCTGAAAGAGGACCGGTTTTATAAGCGCAAGTCCGAGCTTGACCGGCGCGTGGCCAATGTGTCGAGCGGCCTGGCGTCCATCGGCTTGAACGCCGTTCAATTGGATACGCAGGGCTTGATTGAGCTGTTTTATACGAGCTATAATCCGGATACATCCCAAAACCAACCCTTGGCCGATGTCAAGGAATTGCGTTTGGCGGAATGAGCGGATCCGGCCGCGGCCATTGATGGTTTTTTCATGAAGCTTGCAGGTAAATCAGCTTGATAATAAAATAAAAAATCAGAGAAATAAGTTTAAAATCAAATATTGAAGAAACAATTATCTATGATAAATTTTTTGCAAAAGAAAAAGGAAAATTCTCCTCCGCCGGAGCCGGCGAAACCGGCGATCGACGCGGCCGGCGAAGCCTCTCTGGCCAAAGAATTGCTCGCGGAGGAAGAAGCTTATCGGCGG
>Ga0210016_1004156_pt1 | contig 12437 bp, 12 predicted proteins | sample CryGeyCG2014_300_FD_185454 | JGI IMG/M metagenome (GOLD analysis project Ga0210016, IMG submission 185454) | Groundwater microbial communities from aquifer - Crystal Geyser CG02_land_8/20/14_3.00 (SPAdes) (version 2) | ecosystem: Environmental > Aquatic > Deep subsurface > Groundwater | place... | reverse complement strand
TTATTATATCAGATATTTTCCATTCTGAACCCGGTGTTGCAGTCATCGAGTGTATTATAACAAGATTATATTTTTTATTATATGATATAGATAAAGGTTCTATAATTTTGCCTTTATGTATTGCCACTATTGCCGGCTCATCCTCAAGCAAGACCTTTCCTATAAGCTCTGTATTAAGGTGATCCACTAAGAATTCACACGCTATTGTTCCAACAAGTCCAAATCCAGGAAAACCTTCAACAATAATGGGTTTTTTTGGTTTTTTTATGAGTTTAATTTTCATTATAACACCTCTTAACAAAATGCTTTTTTATTTCTTTATATAGTTTTTGGTTAGAATAAGATAGCTATGTTTAACAATGTTATTATCATCAAAATCGCAATTATTCTATGAAGGTTATAAGCCCGCAGTCATTGCAGACTAATTCCCTTGTTTTTTTGTTATATTTTACCTTTGTACTACCACATTCGGGGCATTTTTTTGGAATGGTTTTAACCATAAAGTAAAATAAGAACACTTAGTTTAAAAAATTTTCGGAAAGTTTGTTATTTCTTCAGAATTATTTTAAGAATATCTTCTTTGCCATTCCAGTTAAGAACCTCTTTTAAGACATCACTAATTGTCTCAACAGGTATTATCCTAATCTTAGACACCATTTCAGGATCAATTATTATATCTTTTAAATTAGCCTTTGGCACAATTACATTTTTTATGCCGGCTTCAATAGCTGCCTCTACTTTTGAGCTTACCCCTCCAACTGGAAGGACATCCCCCCTTACTGAAAGTGAGCCAGTCATTGCAAAGTTTTGTTTTACAGGAATATCTTTAAATGCAGAGATTATTGATGTTGCAACGGCTATGCTTGCTGAATCGCCCTCAACACCCTCATAGGTCTGCATGAACTGTACATAAATATCATATGTTTCTTTTATGTCTTCTCCAAAATACTTTTTGATTATAGCTGAAACATTTTTTATTGATTCCTTTGCTATCTTTCCAAGCTGTCCAGTTGCAATTATTTCTGTTCCCTTGCCACCAGGTGTTACCTGTGATTCTATTGGGAGTATAATACCTGAATATGCTTCAGAGCCACCTATGACTGCAAGACCATTAACTCTACCAATCTTATTTCCTTTTGTAACAATAACCTCATACTCTTTTTTCTGCTCAATATATTTGTCAGCTATTTGCTGCTCAAGAGTGCGTGCTATCTTTTTTGCATTCATTATGTGCTTTTTCATAACAAATTCTGCATTTTGTTCTTTTGCAATATCTCCTGCTGCCCTTATTAATCCGCCAAGCTCTCTCAATCTTAAGGTTAGATGGCCTTTTCTGTTAGCCATCTTTCTTGCTTCCTCTATAATAGCATCAACAGCCTCTCTGCTGAAGTGAGGTATTTTTTTGTCTTTTACAACCTCTTGGGCAACAAAAATAGCTATTTTATCCCTGTTTTCAAGGGTATCTTTCATTGTTTCTTTCATATAAATCTCATATCCATAGCCCCTTATCCTTGACCTTAGGGCAGGATGCATGTTCTTAACTGTTTCAAGATTGCCAGCAGCAACCAAAATAAAGTTGCATGGAACTGCTTCTGTCCTTACCATTGCTCCAGCGCTTCTCTCGCTCTGGCCAGTTATTGCATATTTACCCTCCTGCAATGATGTTAATAACTCCTGCTGTGTTGCTGGCTGCAGGGTTGCAATTTCATCAACAAAGAGAACACCCATATTTGCCTTGTGAATCATTCCTGCAACAACCCTTTCATGGGCAGGCGTTCCCAGTCCGCCGGACTGGAATGGATCATGCAGAACATCTCCTAATAAAGCGCCTGCATGAGCGCCTGTTGCATCCAGAAATTGAGCCTGCTTTTTATTGAAATTATCAACTATAACCTTTGGCACACTCACTTTTGGATTCATTTTTTTGCCAAGATTCATAAATATGATAAATGCAGCAAGGAACAGCATGCCCCCTAAGAAAAAGGCTGCAAACATTATATCTGATTTATATTGTGCCCTTACCCACCAGGGCGCAAACATAGATATAATAACAAGAATAAAGATTATAATATTCTGGTTCTTAAAAAGATTTGTGCCTTCAATTCTTGATTTCATCACAAGCTCGCGGCCTTTGCCAGCAGGGATTACCCTTATCAACGGCTGGTTCTCGTCATTTAAATTAGGAAAGGAAACAACATCAACAAGTTTCTCCTTTGGCAACAGCTCTGCAAGGGCCATGCCAAGCATTGATTTTCCTGTTCCTGGATCCCCTATCAATAGAACATGCCTTCTCTGCTCAGCAGCTTTTTTTATAACATTGACAGCTTCCTCCTGGCCAATAACCTGGCCTATTATCTTGTCAGAAACCTGTATGTCTTTTGTAGTTTTAAAGCTCACTTCTTTTGCCATGTTTATTCAGAATATCAACATGATATAAAAAGGTTTTCAATTAAAAAAGAAAATTTTATAAACTTAGGATAATATTTACTAAAAAGGTGATTAAATGAAGATTACAGTAGGGAAAAAAATTATATTTGAAAAAAAGAAGCCTGCACCAATACAAGGTTCTGGTTTCCAAAGACCAGTACATGGTTTTCCAGGATCCCAGACAATGGGACAAAAACCTGTTCTGAGGCCCGGACCATCAATGTATCCAGGAATTAGCTCAAATATATCAACTAAAAAAGAAAAACCAAAAAGTATTACCCAAATAATAGCCAATCTTCCAAAAGATGAATTAGCTGCTTATGTTTCTGTTATAGTCGGATTAATATTTATCTTTATTGCTATAATTATTTGGTAAACCCAAAAACTAACAAAAAGAGTTTATAACTTCTTTTTTGTAATTCTGAAAAAGTTCTTCTTTTGGTCCCTTATTTACTAAGATTCTGTTTATTACTTCATCTGCATCATTATTCATTCCTTGGAATTTCAAGTAATCCAACATGTATTTACCTAAATCAATGGGGGCCATATGCTTGTAAGTGAAAGAACCCTTATCCTTAAAATGTATCACTGCAACAGAATCTAATCTTATATCAGAGGTTTTAATGTTCTCAATTTCATATCCTTTTAAAATCATACTTATTAATGCATCTTCTTTCCTTGGAATTTCAATTTCGCTGTTTTCATCTAAAATTGCTTTCCTGCAGTTATCATAAAAATTAAGTATGCTGTCTAATTCATCTCTGTCTATGTTTATATAATTAAAAACAGCTGATGAATATTTTAATTTTATTTTAGCAGTTAAATATTGCTTTAAATATAAATTAATTTTTTTAATCTTATCACCACTAAGAATAAGGCTATCTAAACTAGTTTCTCCTTTTATTTTTTTTGCCATTTTCTTACCAATAGTTTATTAACCATTAAAAAGTAGCAATAAATATATAAAACTTTGTTTTTACATCTTTTCAGGGGCTTCTATTCCAAGAAGATTAAGGCCATTCCTTAAAGCCTGCCTTACACTGTCTATTAAAAGAATTCTTGTGTTTTTTAGTTCTTCTCTTTCCTTCAGAATCTGGTGAATATGATAAAACTCATTAAAGCTCTGTGATAAGTCAAGCAGATAACGCGAGATTAATGAAGGCTTATAAGAAGATGCTGCGTTTTCAACAAGCTCTGGAAAATTTCCCAAGAGTTTAATTAACTCAGTTTCCTCTTTTTCTTTTAATAAAGATAAGTCTGTTTTATCAATAAAATTTTTGTCAATCCTCTTTCCAAACTTTCTCAAAATGCTGCAAATGCGGGCATGTGCATACTGGATATATGGGCCTGTTTCTCCTTCAAAGGATATTGATTCCCTTGGATTAAAAACAAAGTCTTTCAGTGCATCATACTTAAGAATAAAGAACTTTAAGGCACCCATTCCAATCTGCTCTGCTCTTTTATCTATTTCTTTTTTATCCAATTCATGCCTTTCCTGTATCTCTTTTCTTGCAAGAGTTATCATATTTGCAACAATGTTGTCAGCATCAACAATAGTTCCTTCTCTTGACTTCATCTTTCCTTCAGGAAGATAAATCATGCCATAAGCTAAATGATAACATCCACCAATGTTTTTAAATCCAATTAATTCAAGAATCTTAAACAATTGCCTGAAGTGAAGCTTTTGCTCTGAGCCAACAACAAAGATTGACCTGTCCATCTTGAAATCTTTGTATTTTAGCTGTGCAAGCATCAGGTCTTGGGTCATGTAAACACTTGTGCCATCTGCTCTCAACAATATTTTGTTTGGCATCTTGTATTCTTCAAGCTCTACAAAAATATTTCCATCTTCATCTTTTTTGAAGATATTTTTTTTAAGGCAGTCAAGTACAACATCTTTTGCTTTCTTGTAATGCTCACTTTCATTATACACCTTATCGTGCTTTATTTCAAATTTTTTATACGTTTCATTAAAGCCCTTAAAAGCCCAGTTGTTCATCTTCTTCCACAAATCAACTGTTTCTTTATCTCCAGCTTCCCATTTTCTAAGCATGTCCTGAACTTCATTTTCAAGCCCTGGATATTTTTTTAGGTTTTTATTAAAAAGAACATAAAAATCACCAACCAGGTGATCTGATTTTTTATTTTCTGATTCGGGTGTTTTTGCATCGCCCCATTTTTTGTATGCAAGCATCGACTTGCAGATGTGTATGCCGCGGTCATTGTTTAAATTAACCCTAAATACATTATAGCCATTGAACTCAAGAATCCTTGACAAGCTTTCTCCAATAAGCATGTTCCTTACATGGCCAAGGTGCAAAGGCTTGTTTGTGTTTGGTGCAGGAAACTCAACAACAACTCTTTTGTTTTTCTTAAATGAAGAGCCATATTTTTCTTTTTTGTTTAGTATTTCCTTTAAAATTGCTTCATTAAAAATTCCATTGTTTACAAAGAAATTAACATAAGGGCCTGTGCTTTTTATCTCTTTTATGTATTTATTTGGCTTAAGTTTTGATGCTAGATCCTTTGCAATCTCCATAGGGCTTTTCTTTAGTTGCTTTGCGAGTCCAAAGCACGGAAAAGCATAATCACCCAGTTTGGAATCCGGAGGTGTTTCAAGTTCTATTGGTTCCTTTACCTCTTTTTTCAGTAGCCTAATAATTGCTTCTTTGAATACCTGCATAAGAAGATATTTTTCTTTTTATTTATTAATGTTTTGTATTATAGATACCTTCTCTTATTGGATTTCTTAATTACCTAATCTAAGGTAACTTGCTGGATGTCTTCAAACTGGTCCTTGAATATATGCGCACTGTTTGAGAATGTTGTTAAAGAGCCTGTTTTGCATCCTAATTTTTTTCCTATGTAATCCTGCAATACAAAGAGTTGGTAGAGGTTTGCCGGCCAGCCAAAGAAAAGGTCATTGCTCCTAACAACCATGGTTGCATTAAGTTTTTGCTTCCTTATCTTAAAGTCAATGCTTATCAAGCCAGGAACATCTCTTTTATAAATATTTGAATCTTGTATAGGGTTCCATATAAGAACAGTGCCCCTTCTGGAAAAACTATTCCTTTTAAGAAGTGGAATCAAGAAGTTATCAATCTGATTTATTGCATTATGAAAATTAAAGAGTCTCGGCCCATATGAATAAGAGTATGTTGGTGAGAGTTTTCTTGATAGGATAAGGTCAGCTATTTCATCCAAAGGAGGATAAACCCATTTCTTAAAACTATTTAGTATTTCAACAGCTCTTGTAATATCATCCTTGGGATTTTTAACTTCTATAACAAGATTCAATACTTCTCTGCAAATTCTATTATTCTCATCTGTAAAATCCTTTCCAGATTCAAGTATATATTTTAAGCTGGATTTCCAGGCACCCATTATTGTCTCGGATTTTATTTCCACATAATCACCCTATGAAAGTTGTAAGTTTTATATCCGCTCCTTTTATTTTAGCGAAGTCATAACAAAAGAAAGGAATTTTATAGGTTTTTAGGATTATATTAAACTCACGGCAGATATCCTTTGAATTTATTTTTCCTGTTCTGTAAAACCTTGACCTATCTCCACCATCAAATGCCTGAAAGATCTCCTCTTTCACACCAAGCAATTCCTCTATCTCTTTTGAATAAAGGTCTTCCAGTTTTTTAATCTCTGTTTTATGAAATAATCCCTTGCTAAATTTAAATTTTGATCCGTTGAAAAGGCATGAAAATGCAACCTTAAATCGTGTTGGCATGCCGCATGATTTGTAAATAGTTTCTTCTGACACACAGAAATTATCAATTTCTTCTTTTGTGCTTTTTATAAGTTCAATAACATAATTTTGGTTTAGGTTCGGCTCTTTCCAGCCATAATTCCAGAACCTGATATAATTTCTGCTTAAAGTAAAAAACTCCTTTACATAGGGGAATGTCAGTTTAACAATGTTTTTAAAATACTCGTCTGATTTTCTTCTTTGCAAGGAATTTGCAGACAATAAGGATTTAACAATATTTTTAATAAAAAGCCTAAATTGTTTAATATCATTGGATTCCCTGAAAAACCTGTTAACATCAACTACAACTGTTGATTGAGAGCATGCGAGGCCGTAACTTTTTTTCTGAAACTCTTTTTTATAAATAAGCCATTCATTCTCATCAAAGCAATATGGACCAATCCTGCCCAAGATATATGGAGCGCAGTAAAGATCCTGGTTTTTTATGTATATTCTTATCTTGGAGTTTATAAAAATATCAATAATACATTCAAAAAAATCAGAGTGCTCCTGTAGCTCTTTACTCCTCACATCAAATATTAAAGTTATGTTCTCAGAGTGCATATCACTGTACTCTTTAATAAATTCAATTACTTTATTGGTTTTCTCTTTCTTAAGGTTTGTTATGTCTATTATGCAGCTCAGCTTTTTCCCATAATCTACACACTCGGAATTAATCTTTCTGAGGAAAGATAAGGATTCATTAAGCTCATTAGTCTGTATTACAGATTCAAAGTCATTTAATCCAATGACATCATTAATGTTTGAGAAGCATTTGTTTATTGTATTATAGAGGTCTTTAATGTTTCTGAATTTAGTAGTCTCTAATAAAATGGAATTTAGTCTGTCAATCCATGTTGCTGATTCAAATCTTGCAGCAATATTTTTTTGCTCATAGCCGTCTATAGGCATTGCAGGCATGCTTGGTTTTGATATAATGATTTTTCTTTTTGATTTATTGATAATAAGTTCTTCTCCTTGTTCTAATGAAAGAACAAAATATTTTTCCCCTTTGTTGCCCTGTTTGCTTATTTTTAGTATATCTTCCTCTACTAAATTGTTCAGATAGTAAAGGATTTTTCTGTGAAGCTGGCCTTTTTTTCTCTTTGCCTTGTTAAGCATCTGTTTATCTGCAAATTGATTCTTGAATATTTCTTCTATATTTTTATATTCATCTGGGAAAATATTGGTTAGTATATCTGTTGTGGAGAATTCTTTTTGAGGATTTTTTTTGAAAAATAAGAGCAGATTATACTCAGTTTGATTCATAACTACTTCATAATACTAACAACTATATAAATGTTTTTGTTTCAGAGAAAATATTGCTTAATAATGCCTCTTGTTTTTAAATGCTTCAGGATTTTTCTGAAACATTCAGATTTTTTTGCTAAAAAACCTTTATATTTCAGTGAATCTCTGAACAAAGATATTACAAAAATTATAGAGAATATATGGAGGCTAAAAAAATGATGAATAAAAAAGATTTGGTAGTTATTTCTTATTTAAGGCAGAATGCAAGGGAAACACTGACAAGGCTGAGCAGGAAGACGCATATCCCTGTATCAACTATATATGATAAGCTAAAGCTGCATGAGCATGATGTTATAACCAAATACACAAGCTTGCTGGATTTCTCAAAGCTTGGCTTTAACACAAGGGCAAATATCGTATTAAAGGTTGACAAGAATAAAAGAGATGAAGTAAAGGATTATCTGATAAAGCACCAGAATATAAACTCTGTCTGCAAGATAAATAATGGGGATTTTATGATAGATGCTATTTTCAAGCATATAAAGGATATGGAGGATTTCATAGAAAATCTTGAGCAAAGATTTGACATAAAGGACAGGCAGGTATATTATGTTATAGATGACATAAAGAGGGAATGCTTTATGAGTGATCCAACTGTTTTGGAAATAATAGGATAGTTTCAATCGTTGTACCAAAAATCAATTCCTAACGAGAGAGTTTAACAAGAATCCCTATGTTATACAAAATCGAGAAAAAGGATTTAATAATTTAAAAAAGGACGAAAGTTTTATATAATCATAGAAATTTGATATTTTATTATGAAAATCCCAAAATATATTCAGGAAGTTATTAATAAACAAGAGTTACATATTTTATCAACTTCATCAAAAGAAGGTACTCCAAATATTATTTATTTAAAATTTTTTAAAGTACATAGTGATGAACAAATTTTAATTGCAAATAATAAATTTTTCAAAACTGAAAAAAATTTAATTGAAAATCCTAAACTCTCTTTTGTTGTATTAGATAAAGAAAATAAAAAATCATATCAAATTAAAGGTACTATTGAATTTCATAAAGATGACCCTATTTTTAAAGAGACAGTTGAATGGGTTGAAGATAAAAGATCAGGTTCAACAACATATCCAAAATCAGGAATAATTCTAAATGTTAAAGAAATTTACTGTGGAGCAGAAAAAATTTCTATAAAATAATCTTCACTATACACATCGAAAAAAATTCAGATGGAGCATTTACAGAAAATTCTGAAAATGTTGAGATAATTAACGAGATTAATAAACATGACAAGAGTTCCGTTACTTACTTCTTCTGAAGTTTTTCTTCAAGCTCTTTTATCTTTTTCTTTAATTCTACCATCTTTAATTCTCTGCCAATAACCATTCTATTAAATTTTTCAAGTTCCTCATTTCTGTTTTCTAGGTCTTTTCTGGATTTAACCAAATCATTACTTATTTTTTTCTGCGACTCAATCTCTGCATTAATCCTCTTAAGCATGGTATCGAAAGAATTAGATAAGGTTCCTATTTCATCTTTTTTTTCAAGTAAATTTTTACTTACATTTAACTTTAGGTTTCCTTCACTAATGCGGGTTGCTATTTTTGATAAATTAATAATTGGATCAGTAATCTTTTTTGCAAAAAATAGAACAAATAGAACACATCCAGAAGTTATAAAGAAGATTAATATTAACATCAGATTAATTGTATTTTTATGGGTTTGTTCTATTTTCTTTTGCAACTCTTCTGCATAAGAAATATCTTTAAGTATCAAATTTCCAGTATTCTCAATTAAGAAACTTTGTTTATTAATCATATTCTCATATACACGAATAGATTCTATTAGCCTGCCTGCCTGAATATCTTTAACACCTTCATCACCACTATTTATTATATTCATAATATAATTTTTTAGTCCTCTGTAAGTAATTTTGCTATCCTCACTAATAATAGCATTATCAAGTTTAGAAAAAGTTTCTTCAATTTCATTATGAAGCTGATTGTATTTATACAACCTCTCTTGACTATTAGGGGTATTAATTAAATTATAATAAGACTGTATAAACTCAGGAACATACTCAGTAAATTTATTTTCAAGAATTAGGTTATCACTAGCTTCTTTATATTGTTCAACAATCTGAAAATGAACCTTTGCTAAATAAACTGTCTGTAATGATAAGACAATGATAACAATTATAAAAGAAAATAATAACTTAAATCTTATACTATTTAAGATATTTCTATTTAAGATATTTCTTTTTTTAGACATCTTTTTACTTATCACTATCTATTCTTAATAAAAAATGAATGAAAATATTTAATCTTTTGCTGGTCTCTCGTTCTCAGGTATATTCTGGTATATGTCATCATATGACTGAAAACCATCTTTAATTACTGTATTCATTAAAGTATCCTTTGTGACCATCTCCACATCCAATAAATAAGATGGTACATCAACTTTTCCATTATTAACTATCTGCTTGGTTTCTATAGTCTCACCTTTTGCTATAGCTACTGCCATTTCTGCTGCTTTGTAAGCAATGGTCTTAATAGGCTTATAAACACTAACTGTTTGTTTGCCTTCAGCAATCATCTGGCAAGCTCCTAAAGAAGCATCCTGTCCAGATACAGGCACTTTTCCTGCAAGACCAAACTCTTCTAAAGCCTGAATAGCACCTAATGCTGTACCATCATTAGCACAGACTACTGCATCAACCTTCTTATTCTCAGATAGGTATGCTTTCAGTTGTCTATATGCTTCTTCAGATTTCCAGCCATCATTAAATACATCCAGCACTAAAGTTATATCTCCACTGTCTATTTTAGGCTGTAAAAGATTAAAAGTTCCCTCTTTCACAAGGAAAGCATTGTTATCTGTAGGTGAACCACCCAGATATACAAAGTCACCCTTACTTACAACATCTAACACTCCTTTTGCCTCATATTCTCCTACTTTGACATTATCAAAAGAAATATAATAATCCAAGTCAGAATTCTTTATTAGCCTGTCATAAGCAATGACTTTAATTCCTGCTTCATTAGCTTTTTCAACTATTGCTGCTGCCTTTTCACCATCATTAGCCACAATGACTAAAACATCAATTCCCTGAAGAATTAAGTTCTCTGCTTGTGATTCCTGAACATCTGCACTTAAATCAGCTGATACTGCTATAACAGATGCGCCTAGTTCTTCAGCCCTTTCTATAAAAAAGTCTCTGTCAGTTTGCCATCTTTCTACACGCATGTCAGATAGAGAAAGTCCTATCACAATCATCTTTTCTTCGGATTCTTCAGTAGTTGCAGGTGTCTGTTGTACACAACCAGAAACCAGTATGAAAGTTATTAATACACAAATAAAAAATATTTGTTTCATCTTTAGCACCTCTTTTTTATGGTATTTAACCATTATATTAGATTGTCTATGTGTCTATATATATATTTTTCGATGTTCTGGGATAAAATCTTATAATCTGGTTTAAACAAAACTCCTATTGGAAAATATAATAGGAGTTCCGATGCTATGCCTAATTCAGAATTCGGGCTAAAAGATAGAGAACAAAAGATTTATTGTTGAACTTCTTCAAATCTTCCCTATTGCATCCTATTTTTGATTTTTTTTCCAAATATTTCCAATAATTTTCACATAACTTTATATACTAATGCCATTTCTATATATTTATGGCAAGATTTGAATATTCAAGAGAAAGAAAAAGCAAAAGAGATTTTAAAGATAGTCCTTCAAAGAGAGATAATATGGGTAGGAGGAATTTTGAAGACGTTCATAAGAGTGGTAGGAGAGATTCTAGAAGAGATTCTAACAGCTACAGCAGAAACAGGCGAGATATTGAGATGACTAAAGTTATTTGCTCTTCCTGCGGAAAAGAATGTGAGGTTCCTTTCAGACCAACTTCAACCAAGCCTGTCTATTGCAATGACTGTTTTGCAAAAAAAAATAAAGGAAGTTCTGATAAGACTTCTAACAGGGATTTTGATATAATCAACGAAAAGCTTAACAAAATAATGAAAGCTTTAAAGATTGAATGAATTAATTTTTCTATTTTTTGCCAAGAATGTATTAAGATCACTTTTGAATATCTTCCGGAGTTCACAAAAATTTATTGATTTTTTTTGGTAAAGCAATATAAACATGTCTTTCTTATTGCTGTTTGGTGAGATTGTTGCTGACAAAAAAAGAGTTATTGATTTTAACACACTTAAGAGCAGATTCAAGGAAAAGCCTTACAATGATAAGTCGCGAAACAGGGATTCCAATATCAACTGTTTTTGATAAAGTAGGCAAGCTTGGAAAAAATACAATATCAAAATATTCCCCACTGCTTGACTTTCAGAAGCTTGGTTTTGGATTAAGAATTAATTTTGTATTAGAAGCTAATAATAAAAAAAAGCAGGAGCTTAAAGACTTTTTATTGGAAAATAAGAATATAAATTCCATATTAAGGCTTAACAATAGCTTTGATTTCTTTGTTGAAGCAGTATTTAAAGATATGAAAGGGTTTGAGGAATTTTCTGATAGCCTTGAAAAATTTAAGATAAAAAAGAAAAAAGAATTCTTTATTATTGAGGACCTAAAAAAAGAGGATTTTTTCACAAAGCCAGAGCATATAAAACTATTAGACTGATTATTGCTTAATTATGAATCCATCTCATCAATAACTTCGTCTATTATCTTCTGCATTGGCTTTACTTTCTCTAAAGTCCCTTCTTTTCCGCAGAAAGGGCATGTTTTTGGTATTACATCCTTCTTTGGAGTGAACTTATAGTTGCATTCTTTACAGTGTAAACTTAACATACAAAGTATAAAAAAATCAGAGCTTATAAAGGTTTCGAATTAAATTGCTATGTGTAAGCCCCTAATCTGAAGAAACATCTGCTAAATTTGTGTGTAAGAAATTCTGGGACTATACCATATTCATAATATGCTCTCGATAGCACAGAGAAATTGTAACACACCCATGAAATTT
>Ga0210016_1004155_pt1 | contig 12438 bp, 11 predicted proteins | sample CryGeyCG2014_300_FD_185454 | JGI IMG/M metagenome (GOLD analysis project Ga0210016, IMG submission 185454) | Groundwater microbial communities from aquifer - Crystal Geyser CG02_land_8/20/14_3.00 (SPAdes) (version 2) | ecosystem: Environmental > Aquatic > Deep subsurface > Groundwater | place... | reverse complement strand
TATTACAAAGTATAAATCTAAAATCGCATTATTTAAAAACATTGGTAATTCTACTTCTCCGCAGTTCAAATTACTTACAACTGATTTTGCCAATATAGCTGTATTAGATTTATTGAATGTGTATCCTACTTTTGGTGATATTGACGGCGATGGAAAAGCTGAAATGATTTTGGGTAATAAAGATGGGAAATTGTTACTATTTAAAAATACTGCAAATATTGGGAATACACCTAATTTTGTATTACAACAACTCAATTATCAAAATATTGATGTAGGAGATTTTAGCACGCCTCAATTAATTGACTTAAACAGAGATAATTTGCTCGATTTAGCAATTGGTGAAAAGGGTTCTCAAAAAGGAAACATAAATTATTATAGAAATACCGGTACTTTATCAAATCCTGTTTTTACATTTATTACTGACAGTTTGGGCAGTGTGGATGTTTGCGATCATTATACTTCTAATTTTGGCTATAGCGCCCCTTGTTTTTTTGAAGATACTGTTGGAAAATACAAACTTTTTGTTGGTTCAGAGCAAGGTTATCTACATTATTATAAGAATATTGATAATAATTTAACTGGCATATTTAAACAAGAAGATGCGCATCTTTTGTATATATATGAAGGAGCAAGAACTGGCGTTGCTGTTAGCGACCTTGATAATGATGGGTATTTAGATATGATTGTAGGAAATTATTCTGGTGGATTAGCTTATTATAAAGGTTCAATTCCACTCCCATATAATGATATCGATGTTTTTAACAATACCGATTTAGTAAATGTACTTATATTCCCCAATCCTGCAAATAATTCAATAACCCTTAAAGTTGAAAACGAATTAAATGATAAAAGCATAGAATATATTATTTATAATAGTTTAGGGAAGATTGTTTTAAGGAACGCCTTAAATAATAGCAGTATGAATATAGATGTTTTAAAATTCCCTAATGGAATATATATTGTTAATATAATTACTTACAATAAACATAGAAATAAAGTTATTACAGTAAATAAAAAATTCTCCATAGTCCATTAAATAATCAGTGTAAGTGATTTCTTTTTATAATTAATTACCGCTTTCATCTTTAAGAGCAAGTCGCTTCCGAGAAATCCATCAATTAAAGGTAATTTAATACTTTCGTACATTTCATTTACGTGCGACATATCAATAAATACTGATGGATATTTTTTAATTTTAATTTTCGAAAACTCCAGCTTATCAATCATTGCTATTTGACTTTCCATTGTATTTGTGCCTAAACCTGCTGACATTCGCTCGTTTTTCTCTGACTTATCAAAATTTATGATGTTTTTCATCCTATTAATATCAAATACAGTTCTCGAAGCACCAGTATCTATAAGCAAATTAACTTTGCTGCCATTTATTTTTGCTTTTATCATTAAGTGAAAACCATCGTTTTCAATCGAAATAAGTATTATTGGCATTTCTACTTTCATAAATTACATCTATTTTAAAATTCAAACTTACACAATTTTCTCTTTAAAAAAATAATCAAATATATCTGTCTTAAAAAAACATATAACTAATAGTTATTCATTACCTTTTAACAATAATACTTTAAAGAAGTGAAATAAAAATGAAAAAAACAATTAGGATACAAAATATTTTATATATTAGCATCACTTAAAATAAATTTTCAAAATCAATTAAATTAATCAATAGTAATTTAAAAAATTAAAAAAAATGAGTAAAAACGGTCAATCATTAAAAGATGTGTTAAGATCAGGATTCGCATCAATGGCTATTTTGATAGCATTAGTAGTATCTATTATCGTATATTTCTACGTAATGGGTAATCCTATTAACTTTGAAGGAGGAAACCCTAAAGGTCTTCCTATGCCAGGTAATTACTTAGCTATGATTTATAAAGGAGGTATGATAGTTCCTCTTTTAATGACTTGCCTTCTTGTTGTTATTATAGTTTCTATCGAAAGGTTTATTACTATTTCTAGAGCTAAAGGCAAAGGCAGATTAAATGTATTTTTAAAAACACTTAGAGGCTATCTTGCAGCTAATCAACTTGACGAAGCAATTCAAACTTGTGATAAACAAAGAGGTTCTTTAGCAAATGTTATGAGAGCTGGTCTTGGTAAATACAAAGAATTGTTAAACGACCAAACAATAGTTAAAGATCAAAAAGTATTAGCTTTACAAAAAGAATTAGAAGAATCTACCGCTTTAGAATTACCTATGTTATCTAAAAACTTAGTTATTCTTTCTACCTTAGCTTCTATTTCTGTACTTATAGGTCTTATTGGAACTGTACTTGGTATGATTAGAGCTTTCGCGGCTTTGGCTCAAGCTGGTTCTCCAGACGCATTAGCTTTGGCAACTGGTATTTCTGAAGCACTTATTAACACAGCTTTTGGTATCAGCTCTTCTACTTTAGCAATTATTTTCTATAATTTCTTCTCATCTAAAATTGATGCGTTGACATTTAAAATTGATGAAGCTGGTTTCACCGTTGTTCAAACATTTGCTTCTCAAGCTAAATAATTATAACACTTTAAGTAATTGATATTTATAAATTTTAAATAAAATTGAAGTATGCCAAAGATTAAAATGCCGGTTAAAACACCGCACGTAGACATGACACCCATGGTGGATTTGTTTGCGCTTTTGCTAACTTTCTTTATGTTAACTACTTCATTCAGACCTCAAGAAGCTGCAATCATTGATACTCCTAATTCTGTTTCTGATAAACAAGCTCCCGATAAAAATATTATGACCATTTTTATTGATAGTATTGGGCATGTATATTTCAATATTGATAATGGAAAAGACTCCAGTAAGCATTATAGAAAAGATATTCTTTTGGAGATGGCTGAAAATTACAATTTGAAATTTTCAGAAAAACAAGTTAATAAATTTGCAACGCTTTCATCTTTTGGATTGCCAATTAAAGATATGAGTAAATGGTTAAATTCTGACGACCCAAAAGAAAAAGAAAGATTGCAAAAAAATGGAATACCTACTGACTCAGCCGAAGGAAGACCATCTGAATTGTGGTATTGGATTAATGTTTCACGTGTGAAAAATGTCGATTCTGAAGTAGCTATTAAAGGAGCTGCTAGTGCTGATTACAAAATTGTTAAAAAAGTAATTGACATTTTGCAAGAGAACAAGGTGAATAAATTCAATCTGGTTACCAACCTTCAAAAAGAAGAGGTCTCATTGAATGATATTAAATAATACACTTTTGTAACATATAAAAATAAAAATATGGGCGAAATAATTCAAGAAGAAAGCGGAAAAAAAGGTAGCAAAACAAAAGCAAAAAAACAATCTACACACATAGATATGACTCCTATGGTGGATTTAATGTGCTTGTTGATTACTTTTTTTATGCTCACTACTGCCTTTAGCAAACCTAAAGTGATGGTTATCACTATGCCTGAACCCCCAGATAAAAACGATACAGCGAAAAGTCAAATTAAAATACCTGAGTTTCGTACAATAAATATTTTAATTTCTGGAGATAATAAACTTTATTGGTACACTGGCAGTTTAGACAGCAAAACAGGTCCTGTAACTCCTGTTACTAAAACAAATTATTCCAAAGATGGCTTACGTAAAATACTCTTAGAAAAAAACAAAGATGTTTTTACCCAAATTGAGGAATTAAAAGATAAGGTTAAAAAAGGCGTTTTAGTAATGGCTGATTCTACAGTTAACAATAAAATAAAAGAAATAAAAAAGGGAGATAAAAAAGGACCTATTATCCTAATTAAGGCAGGAGATGGTGCAAAATACAGAAATATTGTTGATATTGTAGATGAAATGGCTATTTGCAATATTGGGAGTTATGCAATCGTTGATATGTCTCCTAAAGAATTAGAAATAATTAAAACTGCTCCCTAATAATCATTTAGATAAAATATTATTATATTAAAAACATAAAACATGTCATCTAAAAAAGAATTTACCGAAGATTTTGATGAAATAGTTTTTGAAAAAAGGTTCAAAGAATATGGTGCTTATAAATTAAGACATATTTATAAAAAACACATGACTTTGGCTTTGGCAATTTCTATTACTCTTCTTTTAATTGGTGTTGGTGCTCCTTTAATTGCAGGATATTTAAACAAAACAAGAACTGTAAATGTTGATAAAGATGTGGTTGTAGATTTAGGTTCTGCTCCAAAAAAAGAAGATGCACCACCACCACCACCACCACCACCACCACCCGAAGCAATAGAACAGAGAGTTAAATTTACTGCTCCTGTGGTTGTTAATGATTCTATTGAAGATACTGGTTCTTTAAATCAAGATGATTTGAGCAATAAAAATGAAAATGTTGTTCCTGTAGAAGAAGAGTTAACCGTTGTTGAAGAAAAAGACGAAGTGGTGATAGTGGAAGTAAAACCAGCTCCTTTTATTATTGTAGAGGAAATGCCTTCATATCCTGGTGGAGATTACAATTCATTTGTAGTTGGTAACATTGTTTACCCTGTTATGGCTAAAGAAAGCAATATCCAAGGAACTGTTTATATTACTTTTGTTGTAGAAACTGATGGCTCTATTACTGATGTGAAAGTGCTTAGAGGTATTGGCGGCGGATGCGATGAAGAAGCTGTTAGGGTTGTTAAGATGATGCCTAAATGGAATCCTGGAAAACAATCAGGTAAAAGCGTGAGGGTTCAATTTAATCTACCTATTAAATTTACACTTCAATAGAAGTAAACTTTAATAATTCATAAAAAAAGACCCATTGTTTTAAGAGCATTGGGTCTTTTGTTTGTTATGAATGCTTGTCTAATAATCTTCATCCATAAATTGACCTTTATTGATGATGATAAGGTTCGTTTTTAATGATGGTCATAGCCCTATAAAGTTGCTCAATAAATATTAACCGTATCATTTGGTGCGAAAAAGTCATTTTTGAAAGCGATAATTTAGGTAAATTTAGTTTGTAAATCATTTCCGAAAAACCAAATGGTCCACCAACAACAAACATAATGTTTTTATATCCTTTATTCATGTTTTTCTGTATGAATGAAGAAAAATCCACAGAAGAATACTCACTTCCCTTTTCGTCAAGTAAAATAATTAAATCTTTTCCTCCAAAATATTTAATTAACATTTCAGCTTCTTTGTCATTTTGTTGAGCTGTAGATAGATTCTTGCTGTTTTTTATTGTTGGTATATATATAGTTTCAAACAAAATATAATGTTTCAAACGCGATTCATATAATTTATAACCTTCCGCAAGATATGGATATTCAGTTTTTCCAATTAATAAAAGAGTTATTTTCATCTGTTTGATATTTAAAACAAAAATAAATTTTATAAATATAAAAAATAATACCTTTGTACAATAATAACCCATAACAATTTTTTTTTGGTCTGATTTTTGTACCTTTCTAATAAAAAATATAACATGAAAAAGCAATTAATTATATCATTTTTATTTGTTTTTGCTGTCTTTTTTTCATTAACATCAAACTTGGTAGCACAAAATAGTTTAGCTGGAGAAGTATCAAACGCTATTAAGAATGGAAACTCCAAAGACCTTGCAAAGAATTTTTACTCTTCTATAGACTTAACTGTTCCTGGAAATGAAGGAACATTTAGCAAATCACAAGCAGAATTGATAGTCAAAGATTTTTTTACTAAAAATCCACCTAAAAGCTTTGCAATTAACCATCAAGGAACATCTGCCGATGGTTCTCAATACTCTATTGGCACTTACACTTCTTCTTCAATAGCTTATAGAACCTATTTTATTATCAAGAAGTTTTCTGACACCTATTATATTCAACAAATTCAGTTTGAACAGCAATAGTTTTTTTAACAATCTTATATTCTATTAATGACTATTGATGAAATTATTCTAAATGCCTTATTAGAAGATATTGGAGATGGCGATCATACTTCATTGGCTTGCATTTCTCAAGGTGCAACTGGTAAAGCAAAATTGCTTGTAAAGCAAGAAGGCATTATTGCTGGTGTTAAATTAGCTAAAAAGGTTTTCCTCACTGTAGATAAAAACATTGTTTTTGATGAATTTATTCATGATGGCGTCAAAGTTAAACAAGGCGATATTGTTTTCTTTGTTAGTGGAAGCTCTCAATCATTATTAAAAGCTGAAAGGCTTGTTCTTAACTTTATGCAACGAATGAGTGGTATTGCAACTGCTACTAATCAATTTGTTGAAATGATTGCTGGTTTAAAAACTAAAATATTAGATACCAGAAAGACCACACCTAATCTTAGAGTTTTAGAAAAATGGGCTGTTGAATTGGGTGGTGGCGTTAATCATCGCATGGGATTATATGATATGATAATGATTAAAGACAATCATATTGATTTTGCTGGAGGAATACAAAAAGCTATTAAATTAACCCACGATTATCTTAAGAAAAACAATAAGCAATTAAAGATTGAAATAGAAGCAAGAAGCATAGAAGACGTTAAACAAATATTATTAATGGGTGGCGTTGATCGTATTATGCTTGATAATTTCAACCTCCAAGATACAAAAGAAGCCGTAAAATTGATTAACCATAAATACGAAACTGAGGCATCTGGAGGCATTACTAAAGATACAGTTCGCAAAATTGCCGAAACAGGCGTAGATTTCATCTCGGTTGGGGCATTAACACACCATATCAACAGCTTAGATTTAAGTTTGAAAGCTGTTTTATAATTTATTTTTTAAATAAGAAACCTATCTTAAAATTATTCGTATTAGTTACCAAGTGTTTTGAAAAAATTTATTCAAAATACTCAAATTTATTTTGGTATTCTGATTTTGTTTATTAAATTTGTCGATTAAAATTTATATTTGTAAACCAATTAAATGAATGATATGAAAAAATTTAACTTTAAAATTTTGGGCTTAGTTGCTTTAATAGCAATAGTAGCAACCAGTTGCGGACTTAAGAAAATGGTAAAAAAATACCCTAATGTTAAGTACGAAATTCTTCCGAACCAACCTCTCGAAACTAATGGAACTTCTGATTATACTCAGAAAATTAATGTGAAAGTTAAAGGAACAATTCCTCCTAAATACTTCCATCCTAAAGTTACTGTTGAGTTTGTTCCTGTTTTAAAATATGATGGGGGCACTACTACATTAAAAACTTTAACCATCGTTGGTCAAAAAGTTAAAACCGATGTTACTCCTGTTACTGTTATTAGTAAAAAAACTGGTGGCACATTTGAATATAACGATGTTATTGTTTATAAACCAGAAATGAACAAATCTGAATTAGTAGTTAACCCAACTGCTAAATTGAAAAAGAAAAGCCTTGGTTTAGGTGAAAGAAAATTGAATGATGGAGTTATTTATACTTCTACCAGAGTAGGACAAGATGAAGACCCTTCTTTAGCTGAACATGGTTACGAAAAAGAAACTTTTGTTACTAAAAATGGTAATATTTATTTTGCATACAATGATGCTAAATTAAATATGAAATTAGCTCAAAACCAAAAACCAGAAAATGTTACTAAATTAAAAGAATTAACTGATTTTATCAGCTTAGGTTTGAAGGTTAAAACTATTAACATTAATGCTTGGGCTTCACCAGAAGGAGAAGAAACTATTAACCAAAAACTTACTGATCTTCGCTCTAAAACTGGCGAAAAATGGTTAAAAGACCTTTATGATGCTGCTGCTAAAGAATATGCTAAAATTAATAAATTAAAGAATTATAAAGCTACTTATCCTGTGGTTAATCTTTTATCAAAAGGTGAAGATTGGGACGGTTTCCAAAAAGAATTAGCTGCTTCTAACATTAAAGACAAAAACACTATTTTAAACGTTATCAAAAGTCAAAACGATAAATTTAAAAGAGAAAAAACAATTAGAGATATGTCAGTTATCTACAAAGAAATTGAAGACAATATTTTATCATTGTTGAGAAGGTCTGAAATATCATACAACTGTTATGAAAAGAAAAAAACAGACGAAAAAATTGCTGCCTTATCAACTACTTATCCTGATTCATTAGATGTTAAAGAATTATTATATTCTGCTACATTAACCAATGATATGGATACCAAAGTAAAAATCTATAAATCAGCTACTACTAAATTTGCTAACGATTGGAAAGGTTACAATAACTTAGGTTGGGCTTATTTAATGAAAAAAGATTATACCAATGCGCTTGTTAGTTTAGAAAAAGCTAATACTTTAAATCCTAATAATGGTATGATTCTTAACAACCTTGGAGTTGCTAATTCTTGGAAAGGTAATTTTGTTGATGCAATGAATTTCTACAAACAAGCAGAATCTAAAGGTGTTAACACTACTTACAACCAAGGTGTATTATTAATTAGACAAGGCGATTATAGTGGTGCAATTACTAATTTTACTGGTAAATCTTGCCGTTATAATATTGGTTTAGCTCAATTATTAGCGCTTAAATATACAGAAGCTTCTTCTACATTAGAATGTGGTCCTAAAACTGCAGATGCTTATTATCTATTAGCTGTTATTGGTGCACGCACAAACAACACCTCAATGATGTATGATTATTTAAAGAAAGCTTGTCAAGCTGATGCAAAATTTAAAGTACAAGCTAAAGATGATAGAGAATTTTTGAAATATGCAACAAGTGGCGATTTCACTAATGCAATTCAATAATACTTTAAACTATTAAGTTTATTAAAAGAGGCTTCCATCAGGAAGCCTCTTTTTTTGTACTAAACAATTGTCTTTTTATTGGGTTGTTTACAAAATACAATATCAACGCAGATGGTTGTTGAAATTGTTTTTGACGAGCTTAAATCCGAACGATTATCGAGCTTTCTTAGCTTAAACCTAAATTAATCAATAGGAAATTTTTTAAATGAACTATTTGTTTTAGTTGGGTATAATCGTTTGCTCATTTTCTAATGAGCAATCTGGGTTAATCTCAGCATACACTTGTATACTGCCACGATAATTGCGTATTGTTAATTGCGAATACCTGTTCGCTAACAAGTAAGAGATTTGTTTCACTTCGTTTATAAATCTCTTACTAATAGTATTTGTTTTTTGTCCTAACAAAAAATAAATTATCCTGACTTGTCGGGAGAATAATCTGAATACGCAATCGGTATTGCAATTTTAAATGCCGATGCTATATGAATTTAGTTCAATAAGAAGAAGTCGAAATTGAACTATTAAGAATGTGCAATCGGTAACAATTGTTATTCTGCTGGCATTCACAAAACCAGCCATAACATTGTATTTTGTATTTATTGTTGGCGGTTTAGTGAAAGATGCAAATGGAATGAAGAAGCTAAGAAGCATTGGATAATAATAAAGCGGGTGTATAAATTATACACCCGCTTTGTTTTAAGCAAATAAACTGTTCACAATACTATTTATTAGAGAAAGTTTTGATATTATTTTTTTGTTGTGATTTGAAGTTTAATACTTTCTTTTGCAAGCCACCTGTTTGCTTTTCGTGCATCAATAGCTTGGTGATTTCTTTTGTAGAATAAGTATTGGGATGAGATGTGTTTTTTACGGTGGACATATTCGTCATTAAAGACTTATATCCTCCTTGTATTATACCATTGTCTATATGTAAAGGGTCTCCATTGCTTTGGCAGTAATAAACGTAATTATTTGTTTCATCAGTTTCTGGAATTACATCAAACCCATCTGCGATTAAAACAAGGTAATAATCACCATTGACAGAAGAAGGCATGCTGTAACTATATTGAAATCTTGTACCAGTTGCGGGAGGGTTTTGATTTTGAGCCCATATTTCGAAAACGCTGGAACCACCAGGAATATTAAGATAATTATACCAATTGCCTGCTGAACCAAGAAATTTACTAGAATCTGTTTCAACAGTTGATAAATCTCCATCATCACCAAGAGAACCATATTCATTAGTATAATAATCATAAATTAAAATTCCATAATCGTTGGCATCATAAGCATTGTAATATAAATATAAAATGCTCCATTTTTTACTTGCAAGAATTTCGTCTGAACCTATATTGTTTACATTATACAGACACTGCCTATCTAATGGATCACCAGAGTTTGCATTATCTCTATCCACCATTTCCCAACCAACTAAATCATAACCAGTAACAGTAGTGTCTGGTAATATATTATTATTATCATCAGCCCCCACAAAAGCGGCAAAACAGAAGGTGCTGCAAAAGAAATCACAGTCAACCCAAATGTAACCTTGGTCGCCCCAAGTAGTTCCCCAAGAGTTTACAACGCGAAAAGCACCATGAGGACCTTGGTTATTGTCGTAACCAGCAAGAATCATCGCATGATTGGCATGTTGACCATTATAAGTGGTACCATCAGTGGTTAAAACGGAACTGCTATTCCAGCCCATAAAGTTGTTTCCAAGTCTTGCACCAATAATTACAGGTCTATTATCAGCTAAATAGCCCTTTATAACATTTTTGTCAATATTAATATCACGGTAATTAGAGATTTTGTAATTTCCAGCATCTAAAGTCCAGCTAGAAGGAGGCTGAGAGGAGCAGTCACCTAATCCTGTATATGGAGCTGTAGCCAAAGTGGTAACACCACGCGAAACAAGAATGTCTAAAGCAGCTTCAAAAGAAGTTCCATTACAATCGGCACCTTTTAAACTACTTGGTACTGACCAGAATAAATCTATAGGACTAAATTGATTGGAAGTGCTGTTTAAAGCGGAAGTAGAAAGATTGTTTTTCATAGCATTCAAGTATGTTCTGAAATTATAGCCTGTTGACCAAGCTACACAAGTTCCGTATTGTCCTTGATTGCCAATTGGTGGAAATTTAGGAAGCAAATTAACTGAAGCAGGAACAGTACCGGTACCTAAGTTAATGTCATTAGGGATAGTAGCGTTGTTTTCATCGCCAAACCAGCCTAAATTCTTAAGAGTGTCATCAATTTTTTGCTGATCTTCTTCTTTACACGCTGTTAAAGTGATAAAAAAAGACAACAATAACAGTAAGAATAAATTTTTTAAATGTTTCATAATAATAACTCCTTTTTTTAATTATTTAAAATTTTCAAGTTTTTGGGATTCAATATAAATGGTGTTTTCTAATGTAAAATCAGTATCTTTTGTTGTAATTATATCTTCTGTATTTGGTTTACAATTATAAAAAACAGAATTATCGAAGAACGTTTTTCCTCCGAAATTTGCTTGCGTAAACTTCGTTTTTCCATAAAAAGTATTGTTTTTAAATTCGGCGATGTAATGAAAAATGCTTTGAATAAATTCGAATCTACCAAAGAATGTGCCATTATCAAAAATTGCTTGTTTAAAAAATTCGGCATAATTAAAATAAACGGCTCCATTCACTATTATATTAGTAAAATCTGCGTATTGCTCAAACTTTGTGGCTCCAAACTGAGCATTCCCTTTTAAAACGGCACTTTGAAAACTTGTAATGCCTTCAAAGGTGCATTTTAGAAATTCAGCATTTCCTTCAAATACGGTTCTTTGAAACTTAAGTTCTTTTTTAAAATTCGATTCTGAAAAGAATGTTGATTTACTAAAGAAAACAGCTCCTTCAAAACTGGTAATTTCATCAAAAGTGCTACCAGCAAAGTTGACAATACCTATTATGTTGCTTTCACTAAAGTTTACTTCTGCTTTGAATTCAGAATTAATAAAAGTAAGGTTTTTACTAAAAGTAACATAGTGATTTGCTTTGTTATCAGTGTCTTTGCGACTGGCAATCAATTTTCCCTCAAAGGAACAGTTGATAAAAGTAATGGAAGAGTTAATATAGGAGCGATATTCGCCAATTGATTCGTCATTTTCGGCTTTAATGGCAGTAAAATCTAAATCACCTGAAATAACAGCATCTTTGTAATAAACGGGCTCGTCTTTCTGGATTTGCTTGATGATTTTATCAGCGGTAATTTTGCTTTCTTTAGAATTGTTTTTTATATTGTCTTTTGTATTTGGCGTTTTATAAGTACAAGCTGTTGCAATTCCATTAATAATAAAGAGAAGTGATAGGATAAACAGAGTCTTTTTCATTTTTATATAATTTTGAGAGCAAATTTAAATATTTTTCACGAAAAAACAATCTACTTTCACAAATCAAGTAAAAACACCTATCAATTGATTAGAGGTTGATATTACTTTTTACTTTGTCAATTAAATTAAAGAAATGTCCAATTCCATTTTTGCTTACATTTTTTAGTTGTTTATAAACAACCTCAGAAACTACTTTGGGCCAAAATAAGGCTGAATCTACATTTCCTGTTGTTTTTTCTACTTCTGCAATGGTGGTTTTTAGGGTAGTTCTAATTTCTTGGGGAACAGAAGGGTCGTCGCTTAATCTTTTAATTTTTTGTAATCCTGTTTTAATGTTTCCTTGGTTTACATCACCCATCGCATCCACAAGCGTATATGTCCAATCAAAACCAGTAAGAGCGGCAAAACCGGCAAAATGGAATTTAGCTGCTTCATAATTTTTTTCATAAATACATAAAGAGCCTA
>Ga0210016_1004142_pt1 | contig 12460 bp, 10 predicted proteins | sample CryGeyCG2014_300_FD_185454 | JGI IMG/M metagenome (GOLD analysis project Ga0210016, IMG submission 185454) | Groundwater microbial communities from aquifer - Crystal Geyser CG02_land_8/20/14_3.00 (SPAdes) (version 2) | ecosystem: Environmental > Aquatic > Deep subsurface > Groundwater | place... | reverse complement strand
GAGGCTGGCTTGATGAAACTACCGTTTCATCTCGCCGCGTCGCTGGCGCTCGCGTGGATAATATAAGAGGAGTGACAGTTTCTCAGAGGGAAAAAGAATACGCCCATGATTACAGGTATTTTCCCGAACCCGATTTACCAATTTTACATTTAGGTCTGCCAGAATATTTAAATGAAATCAAAGCCGAAATCCCCGAACTTCCTCAACAAAAAAGGGGGAGGTTGAGCCGGGAATATGAATTGGACGAAAAAAGCATCGAATTTTTTGTTTTTAATAAAGATTTGGGAGAATATTTTGAAAAAGTAGTTTCAGAGTTTGATCCAAGACTTCCCCATGAAAAACTTTTTAATTTAATAAAACTAGCCTCAAACTATTTAATCACTGATTTGCAGGGACTTTTGAAGGGAGCTTCGGTTTCTGGTGAGGATTTTCTCATCACCCCTGAAAATTTTGCCGAATTTATTACTTTAATTTATGATGGAAAAATTTCAAGTAAAATGGCAAAGATGATCTTGGAAGAAATGTTTAAAACCGGGGCTGACCCTTCCCATATTATTGAAGAAAAGGGTTTAGTTCTAATCGCTGATGAAGCCGAAATTGAAAAAATTGTCAAAAAAGTAATCTCTGAAAATCAAAAAGCAATTCAAGATTTCAAAAAAGGAAAAGAAAACGCCCTCCAGTTTTTAATAGGTCAAGTAATGGCTGAGACAAAGGGTAAGGCCAATCCAGAAATTATTAATAAAATTTTTAAAAAGTTGTTAAAAGCTTGACAAATTTTTTAAAATTAGCTATAATCAAAGTATTCGAAGTGATCGATAATGAACAATCAGTTAAGGAAAAAGCTTTTGAAGCTGATAGTAGATGGAGCACCTGATGAAGAGATTGAAAAAGTCAGTGAGGAACTCCTGAAGCAGAAGACAACGGAAGAAAAAGCTGAAGTTGCACAAATTCTCCAGGAGGCGAAAGCTGAGATCCACGCTAAAAAGCCGCCACCAAAAGAAATGTACGTTTAAAACTGAATACAAAACAAAAGAGGGGGACAATATTCAAATAATCTTATCTATTCCCCTTTTTATTTTTTAGAAAATTAATTATTAACCTTTCTGCCTCGTTTTGATTTTTTACCCAATGAATTCTTTTATCACGTTTAAACCAGGTTATTTGGCGCTTGGCATAATTTTGAATCTCCCTTATCGAATTTTCAATCATTTCTTTATCTCCTATTTTATTTTGTAGATATCGAGCAATTACTCTATAATGGATTCCAAAATCTTCAATTCTCTTCCAAGAAAGGCCCAATTTCTTTAAATTCACCACTTCTTTAATTAATCCCTGTCTTAGCCACTTAAAAAACCTTTTTTTTATTAAATTTTGAAGCTCTTTTTTATCCCTTTTAATTCCGATCATTAAAACGGGGTAAGGTAGAGGTTGAAATTTCAATGGTGGAACTGGTCTTTTTGTTTTCATTACAATTTCAATTGCCCGAATTAATCTTCGGGGATTTTTTCTCTCAATTGTTTTAGCCCTCCGGGGATCAAGTTTTTTTAAGATTTTGTAAAGCTCCACAACCGATTTCTTTTCCAATTCTTTTCTCAATTTCCAATCTGGTTTTACTTCTGTAATTACAATTCCATCCGCTACTGCTTGAATATAAAAACCAGTTCCGCCAACTAAAAATGGAATTTTCTCTTTCTTTAAAATTTTATTTATTGTTTTCGAGGCTAATTTTCGATATTGAGCAACGGTAAACTTTCTCTTTGGGCTAGCAACATCTAAAAGATAGTGGGGGATACCTTGCCTTTCTTTTTTCGTTACTTTTCCCGTACCAATATCCATACCGCGATATACTTGCCTTGAATCTGCTGAAACAATCTCGCCGCCAAATTTTTTAGCCAATTTTATTGCCAATTCCGTTTTCCCAGAAGCCGTTGGACCAAGAATTACTATTAATTTTTGTAATTTCCTTTGCATTATTTCATTTTATTACTTTAAATTAAATAAAAAAGCTGAGTTTCCTCAGCAGTTTATTCAGACCCTTTGCATTTTTTGTTTTTAAAGAACCCTGATTATATCCGATTCTTTTTTGACTGCAGGTGCTTTTCCAATTGCATTGTCGATTTTTTCCTCTAAACTCACATCTTCTTTTATATTCTGGATTGCAATAATATTTTTCTTCCAATTTTTACCCTCCTGTTTTTTATAGCAAATATTATTTAAATTCGTCAAGCAAATTGACATCTTATTTATATTATGGTATTTTAAATTAGTGGAGGGAAATAAAATTGAAGATCTTTGAGATCCTTAGTAAATTAAGAAAGAAAAAAAAGGAAGAAGAAAAGCTCCCCGAAGTCAAAAAGGCAACTGAATTGGAAATGCTTTGCCAAGACGACAAAGAAACATATGAAGCGTTACATCACACGATGTTTCTTGACCCTAGAAAAATCGGAACTTCGATGAAAGAAGCAGAAGGAAAGGCAAAAGAATCTGAAAAGTCTGGCGATTTAATAAAAGCGAGGATGAACTATGAAATTGCTGGTGGCTTGGCAATTTATGAAGGAAATGTAAAAAAGGTTGTGAAGTTTTTCAGCGAAATCGAAAAAATTTCACCAGACACAAAATACCCGATCTTGAAAAATCCAGAAAAAGCCATCGCCAAAGCTAAAGAATACTACGAAAAATATCTAAAGGAAACAGAGAAAAAAGAAGAAAAGAAAGAAGAGAAAAAATAATTTTTGCCAGTTCTAATTCCCATTTTCGGAGGTAAAAACTGGTCCTAGTTCAATTTAAAAACTAGGACTTTTTTATTAAATTTCCTTTTAATCCCCAAGGTAAAGCATCAGTGATTTTTATTTTAACAAATTGGCCAATTAAATTTTTTGGACCAATAAATTTAATAGTTTTATGATTCCGCGTTTTTCCGCGTAGATATCCGCCTTGTTCCGCTTCTATCAGAACCTCTATGGTTCTGCCAATGTATTTTTTATTTTTTTCCAAAGCAGTTTCTTTTAAAATTTCAGTTAAAATTTTATATCTTCTTTCTTTTTCTTTTGGCGAAACATTATCTTTTAATTTTGCCGCTGCTGTTCCAGGTCTTGGAGAAAATTTGGCAATATAAGCCATATCAAACTTTATTTCTTTAAAAAGTTTGACTGTATTTTCAAATTGTTTTTTTGTTTCACCGGGAAAGCCAACGATGATATCTGTCGAAATGGCTATTTCTCTTTCCAATCTATACCCCGTACCGAACTTGTTCTGGTGCGGGGCTTTTCTATATTTTTTAAAAGTAGCCCTAATTTTTTTAACTAAATTTTTATATTCTCCCATTGTATAAGGTCGATTCATTCTTTTTAAAATCTCATTATCTCCCGATTGAACCGGCAAATTTAAATAAGGAGTTACTTTCTGACACTTTGCCATCGTTTCAATTAATTCATCTGAAAAATCTTTTGGATGAGGAGAGGTAAATCTTATCCAGAAATTTCCACGAATATCATTCACCATTTTTAGAAGTTTTGCAAAATTAATGAACTGTTTTCTGTTTTTTGGTTTCTGTTCACTGCGATAGCTGTTAACGTTTTGTCCTAAAAGCCAAATTTCCCTGAATCCTTTATCGATTGCATTTTTTACTTCTTTTAGGACGTCTAAATAAGAACGACAAATTAAGGGACCGCGAACAAAGGGCACAACACAATAAGAACAAAAATTATTACATCCATTTGAAATCGGAATAAAAGCCGAGAAATTATTTTGATATTTAGGAACAATAGATAAATAGTTATTACAATAATTATGCCATGGCTTTGTTAAGTAAATACCTTTGGATGAAAGATAATTGGGCCAATTTGGCAAATCTTTAATATCCAAAATTAAATCAAAGCCCTTAGCGAATTTCTTTCTATCCTCTTTCAAAATGCAACCAGTTAAGATAGTTTTTAGTTTTGGATTTTGAGCTTTGAGTTTTTGAAATTTTGGCATTAATCCAAAAACCCGATCAACCGCCGATTGCCTCACCGAACACATATTAACCACGATTAAATCAGCCTCACTTTCTCTTGAGGCGGGTAAATAACCTTTATTTTCCAGAATCATCACAATTCTCTCGGAATCTGCTTTATTCATCTGGCAGCCAAAAGTAATGATATGATATTTCATACCCTCTATTTTAACTAAAACTTCCCCCTTTTTCAATCTAAAACCCCGCTTTTTTGCGGGGTTTTAAAGCTCAAAAAGAAAGCGTTAATTATTCTTTCGCTTCTTCGCACCCACCCTTGTAAGCCACTTCTACCCCCGCCAATTTAGCAAAGCACTCGTTAGAGTAGGTTTTTCCATCTTTTCCACAAACCGGATCCCACAAGGTAATACAAGCCTGGGGTTTTTCTACCTCTTTTTGTTTAATCCTTTCTAATATTTTATCTCTAGATTGGATAATTTTTTTCTGAATTTCCGGGGTTTCTTCTAGTTTTTCTTTTAAATTTTCTAAAATTTCCATTTGTTTTTCTTTTACTCCGCCAATCTTATCCAAGTATTCTTCAAATTTTTCTTGATCTTCTGGACTCATTTTTTCCAAATCTCCCTGTAATCTTTTTAGAGTATTTTCCTCCGCCTTTCTAATCGCTTCTTTCGCTTCCTCGGGCACTTTCTCTTCTAAATTCTTCAAAACTTCCAAATTTTTGAATTCTTTAAATTGGCTACCTTTTTGTTCTTCCAGAATCTTATCTAATTTTTCAGTGATTTTTTCTTTTCTGTCTTCGAGTTTGAGCATGACGTCTTGAAATCTTTCTAAATGTGCTTCTCTTGCTTCTTTTATTTTCTCAAGGGCTTCTGGCGGAACTTGGGTTTCAAGTTTTTGCAAGAGTTTTTGATGGAGGATTTGCTGGTGAATAAATTTATCAAGGAAACTTTCGACTCGCGGGTTATCTTTGGCTTTTTCTTTTATCTTCTCAACTTGGTTTTTAATCTTTTCCACTTCCTGCTGATAGTTTTCAGTTGCTTTTTTAATTGTTTCCGGATCTTTGGTTTTTTGAACTATTTTCTTTACTTCCATTAGTTTCTCATTAGCAAATTTCATTCTTAATTCAGCTTTTTTTACCGGATTAATTGTTAGTAAACCCTGAATTCCCCTCGCCCAATTTTTCAAGAAATAAAAGGGATTATCGGGCAAAAGTTTGGGTTCAGAAACCCCTAAATCCTGAGGTTGAACATCCTCATCGAGAGCAATTGCCTCTTCGACAATTGTTTCTTCGGTAGGTAGAGTTTCCTGGGCCAAAGCAACCATTCCTATTCCAAACACTAAAACAAAACTTAAAATAATTATCCCTATTTTATTTGTCATATCTCATTTAGTCATGTAGGTTTATTTTCGACCTTTATTTCTTTCTCTTTATTTCTATTTTGACTTTTTCCAAAAATTTTTTCAATTTCATTACTCCAATATCACCCTTTCCTCTTTCTCTTACCCTGACTGATTTCGATTTCATTTCTTTATCGCCAACCACTAACAAATAGGGAATTTTTTGAATTTCCCCCTCCCGAATTTTTTTAGAAACAGTTTCATTCTCACTTCTAACTTCAGCTCTAAAGGACTCCAACCCCCCCGCCACCCTCCCGCCGAAGGCGGGCCCCTCGCTAAGCCCCTTTTTTACTTTTTGGGCGTATTTTTCGTGACGACTGCCAACTGGTATTATCCAGATTTGTTCTGGGGACAACCACAAGGGCAGGCTGCCTGCATAATTTTCAATTAAAACACCAATAAATCTTTCGATTGAACCCAAAAGTGCTCGATGAATCATTATCGGTTGCTTTTTTTTACCTTTTTTATCAATAAAAGTTACATCAAACCTCTCTGGCAGATTAAAATCAACCTGAATAGTTGTGCATTGCCAGGGTCGTGAAAGTGCATCTTTTATTTTTATATCAATTTTGGGCCCATAAAAAACCCCCTCTTTTGGATCAATTCGATATTTTAATTTTAATTTTTCCAAAGCATATTTTAGAGAATTTTCGGCTTTTCGCCAAATTTTTAGCGTTCCAACGTGTTTTTCTGGTCTGGTCGAAAGAAAAATATCATATTCTTTGAAGCCGAAATCTCTCAAAATTTTTAGAGCCAGTTTTATAACATTTACTAATTCAGTCGACAGTTGTTCTGGCGTGCAAAAGATATGGGCATCGTCTTGGGTAAATCCTCTTACCCTAGTTAATCCATACAAAACTCCCGATTTTTCATAACGATAAACCGTTCCCATTTCAGTATATCTGAGGGGAAGTTGGCGATAACTTTTTATACCTTGTTTATAAATAGCGATATGGAAAGGACAATTCATTGGCTTTATTTCGTAATTTTCTTTCTCTTCGCTCCCTAGGCGCATTGGGGGGAACATGTACTCTTTGTAAAAATTTGTATGACCCGAAGTTTCCCAAATGTTTATTTTTGCGATATGAGGAGTACTAACCAATTGATAACCTGCTTTAAGATATTCGCCGAGGGCATAGTCTTCAATAATTTTTTTCAAAATAGCTCCTTTTGGATGCCACAAAATAAGGCCAGGCCCAATACTTTCATCAATATGGAAAAGACCCAATTTTTCTCCTAAAATTCGATGGTTTCTTTTCTCAATTTCTCCCAAAGTAAAAAGATAATTATCTAATTCCCCTTTCGTTTTAAAAGCCACTCCATAAATTCGCTTTAGCATCGGATTTTTTTCTGAACCTCGCCAATAGGCACCGGCAATTTTAGTCAATTTAAAAGCATCTGGATTTATTTCTTTTGTTGATTTAACATGGGGTCCGGCACATAAATCAATAAAATCCCCACTTTCGTAAATTGAGACAGTTTTTTCCGGAATTTCTTGGATCAACTCTAATTTATATGGCTGCCCATTAAATATCTTTTTTGCCTCTTCTTTTTCAACAATTTTCTTTTTGAAAACAATATTCTTTTTAAGGAGTTCCCTCATTTTCTTTTCAATCTTCGGCAAATCTTCATTTGAGATTGGATTTTTAAAATCGAAGTCGTAATAAAATCCATTTTCAATGGCCGGTCCAATTCCAAATTTCACACCAGGGTACAATTCTTGTACCGCATATGCCATTATGTGTGATAGTGAATGTCTGATTGTTTCGATTTTCATTTTATAAAAACGCTGATTAATACGGATTTAAGCTGATTAATGCTGATAACTATCCGTATAAATCAGTAGAATCAGCATAGATCGGCGTTCATTTAACCTTCCACAATTTCTTCAATTATTCGAGCGAGGCGAAGCCGAGCGAAGAATGAAGAAGAAATTTTATGTTTCTTCTAAAATTTCTTCGACTTCTTCACAAATCAATTTTGGAACACCATCTTTTACATCGACTTTACCAGAAATGAAAACAATTTTATTTTCTTGAAAGGCAGAAGGATTTCTTTCAATCACTCCGGGGAAAACAATAACCTCAATTTTATTAGACAAATCTTCCAAGTCCATAAAAAGCATGGGTTTACCATTTTTGGTAATAATTTTTTTAATTTTTGAAATAATTCCCCCGATTCTGACCTGATTTTGTAAATTCCGGCGCCAAAAAAACTGACGTCCTTTTCGGTCAGTTAAGTTCACAGTTAATTCAGAAATTTTCACCGCCTTTTTTTCCAAAATTTTTCTAAAATCCTCTAAAGGATTGGAACTAACGAAAAGACCCAGGAGTTCCTTTTCCCAGAAAATTTTTTCGCTTTTTGTAGCCGGTTTTGCTTTTGGAAGTTGAATTTTATTATTTAATTTTATTCCATCAAAGAGTCCTTTCTGACCCGTTATTTTTGTTCTGTGATTTTCTCGATTAAATTCTAAAAATGTCTCTAAACTCATCAAAAGTTGATTTCTCTCAGCCAATTTATCAAAGACTCCGGCTTTTATTAAACTTTCTAAAGATTTTTTATTCAAAACTCGAGGATCGATTCTGGAGATAAAATCTTCGATTAACTGAAAAGAGCCCCCTTCTTTCCTTTCTCTGACAATTGCTTCGACAATATTTTCTCCAACATTTTTAATTGCCAAAAGCCCAAAACGAATTTGGTTTTTTCCTGGTATTACGGTGAAGTTTTTTAAACTCTCATTTATATCCGGAGGCAAAACTTCAATTCCCATTCTTTTACATTCTTCAATCAAAAAACCAATCCTTTCGACATCGGCTTTTTCGGAAGTTAAAAGAGAAGCCATAAATTCAACTGGAAAATGGGCCTTCAAGAAAGCAGTCTGATAGGCAATCAAAGCATAGGCACAGGAATGGGAGCGATTGAAACCGTAACGGGCAAATGGCAAAACCCATTCCCAAATTTTTTGCGAAATTTCTTTTTTAACTCCATTTTTTTCACAGCCTGAAATGAATTTCTCTTTTTGGGCATCCAACAAACTTTTTATCTTTTTCCCAATTGCTTTTCGCAAAGTATCGGCTTCGGATAAAGAAAAGCCGGCTAATTCTCTGGCAATTTGCATTAATTGCTCTTGATAAATTCCTACTCCGTAAGTTGATTCCAAAATCGGTTCTAGCTTTGGATGTAAATATTCAATCTTTTTCTTTTTATGTTTTCCGGCAATATAATCAGGAATAAATTGCATTGGGCCAGGACGATAAAGAGCGACCATGGCAATAATATCTTCCAGTTCCGTTGGTTTTAATTGTTTTAAATATCTTCGCATACCTTCGCTTTCGAGCTGAAACACGCCTATGCAATCTCCTCTTTGTAATAATTTATAAGTTACTTTGTCGTCTAGGGGAATATTTTCAATATCAATTTTTTTATTTTGAACTACGTAAATCCTCGATAATGTATCTTCAATAATTGTTAAATTTTTCAATCCCAAAAGGTCCACTTTCAAAAGGCCTAAATCTTCGATTGAATGCATCCCGTATTGAGTAACGATATTTAGATCATCTTGGGTGGGATGTTGCAAAGGCACGATATTATCTAAGGGTTCAGCGGAAATTACTATTCCACAGGCATGAGTTGAGGCATGCCTGGCCACTCCCTCTAGTTTTTTTGCAAAATCAATTAGTTTTCTGGCCCTTTCATCAGTTTCATAAAGTTGACGGAATTCGGGAATTTTTGCTAGGGTTTCGTCTAAAGTTTGGCCAAAAGGAATCATTTTGGCAATTTGATCGCAGAAAGAATATGGATATTCAAAAGCCCTGCCGACATCACGGACAACTGCCCTGGCAGCCATTGTTCCAAAAGTGATAATTTGGGCAACTTTATCTTGACCATATTTTTGCCTGATATAATCAATTACCTCATTCCTTCTTCGGTCAGTGAAATCTAAATCAATATCAGGGGGTGAGATACGAGAGGCGTTAAGGAAGCGTTCAAAAAGTAAATTATATTTTATAGGATCAATATTGGTGATGTTTAAAAGATAAGCTACTAAAGAACCGCCCACGCTGCCTCTACCTGGGCCTACAACAATTCTATTTTCCTTCGCCCAATTAACAAAATCTTGAACAATTAAAAAATAAGAAGCAAAACCGGTTTGTTTGATCACTTCTAATTCATAATTTAATCTTTTTAAAATAGGGGCCCACTTTTGTGGGAGGGTGGCGGGTGGGTTGTAGTCTTCACCGGGGTTCCCTCCGTATTTTCTTTTTAACCCCTCAAAACAAAGTTCTTTTAGGTAGTCATCAAGCGTTTTTTCATTTGGCACTTCAAATTTTGGTAATTTAGTTTTTCCTAATTCGAATTGGAAACTACAGAGATCGGCAATTTTTTGAGTATTTTCAATAGCTTCGGGGATTTCTTTAAAATCTTCAATCATTTTTTCTGTTGACCTCAGAGAGAAATCATCGGCTTTTAATGTTAATCTTTCCGGGTCATTGGGGTCAGCTCCGGTGTTAATGAGCATCAAAACATCTTGGGCATCGGCATCTTCAGGTTTTAAATAATGAGAGTCATTTGTTGCTACCAAAGGTATCTTTAATTTTTCTGAAATATTAATGAGAGCTTTATTGACAATTTTTTGTTCTTTTAGATTTGGATGATGCTGCAATTCTAAATAAAAATTATCTTTGCCAAAAATTTCTTGATATTTTAAAGCGGTCTTTTGGGCTTCATCAATTTTTTTTGCTAAGATCAGTTTGGGGATTTTTCCTTGAAGACACGCTGAGAGACCAATGAGACCTTCTGAATACTGGGCTAAAATCTCTTCATCAATTCTTGGTTTATAATAAAAGCCCTCTAAATGCGAACGTGTTATTAATTTAACTAAATTTTTGTAACCCCGCTCATTCTTTACTAATAAAACCAAATGATATCTTTTATCATCGATATTCGGTCTTTCTTGAGTCATTTTCTCAAAAGCCAAATATGCCTCGCAACCGATTATTGGTTTAATTCCTCGCTCAATTGCCTTTTTGTAAAACTCAACCGCCCCATAAATATTTCCGTGGTCGGTCAAAGCAACCGAATCCATCCCCAATTTTTTGACATAATTTAAAAACTCATCAATTTTTGGAAGGCCGTCCAAAAGAGAGTATTCACTGTGGCAATGCAGATGAGTAAATTTCATAATCCCTACGAATTAGATTATTTTACCCCGTTAGAGATTACAGGGCAAGGGTAAGACGCAAAATCTTTTACATCTTAATCTCTAACGGGGTTTACTTTTTTCAAAAGATTAAGTCAATAAAAAACCGAGGGAAAACCCTCAGGCCTGTGAGATGATATTTTGGGAAGGAATGTAGATTACTTTCCTTTGTGATTCTATCTCTGTTTCTAGTAAGAGCTTTATTTTCTCTAACTCTTCAATTCTTTCTTTTCTCCAACCGCTTGGCCATCCCGCTTTTAATTCCTTTATTTCCTTGTTTAATTTCTTTAGGGCAATTTCTGCTAGTTCCAGTTTTACTTTTGGCGAGTTTACTTTCTCTCTTATTTCTAAGATTTCTTCGGCAGAACGCTCTTTCAACGAGAGCATCCTGCTGGCTATTTCACTTCTTATTTTCTCCGGATTCTTGCTTATCAAATGAGCGTTATCAAAGACCAACTTTAACTGATCATCATCTAAACTCTCCCTTCTTTTGAGCCACAATTCTCTCAAGGAATCTCTCTTTATATTTTGATAATTTGTATATTTAGCAATATCTATCAGATCTTCGTTTTCCAAATCATCCATCCTTTTTTCCGCTTTGATTCTCCGCCAGATAATTTCTGGTATTATACCTTCGGATATTAGGTAAGCCATGTCTTCTCCGTCCATTTCCTTAAAGTATTTATTTAGGGCTTCGATTCGGATTTTTCCTTTTCCGTATTCTATGACGATCAAATAATCGTCTCCGCCTAGATTTTCTCGATGCCAAAGTTTCTCTATTGCTCTTTTCCTCAAAGAAGGAAGCATTTCGATTATCTTTCTTAATCCATAATTAGTTACTTTGTCGCTTTCTAAATATTTCTCTCCAGCTAATTCTTTTTTGTCCAGCCCTATTTTATCTTGGTACAAAATACTCAAGAGAATCCTTTCGCTTAAACCCTGATTTATTGCTATCATTACCACTCTTTCTTTTATTTCCTTTACCTCTTTCTCTGTTTTTGGCGATGGTTTAAATTCTAAGATAGAGCAAAGATAATTGTTGATGTTTGAATCTCCCCTCTCAAATCTTAAAAGCATTTCTTTTGCTGCTTCTATCGCAAACATTCCTTTCCTTCGGATCATTCTGAGTAATTCTTCATTACTCACTTTCCCTATTTTTTCTATCCACCTCCTTTCCATTTTTCTCACCTTAAAATAATGTAATATGCTGTTTCTAAATTACCAAATTTATTTTCATTTGTCAATGATTTTATTTGAGATAAAATTAATCTAATATGACTCCGAATTTAAGAGAAGAAAAAAAATTGTGGAAAAAAAGATATAAGAGAGTAGTGGGTCTAGATGAGGCAGGGAGAGGGCCACTTTCCGGACCAGTTGTAGCAGCAGCCGTTTTAATAATTGGAAATTGGAAATTGGAAATTGAAAATTTTAAAAAACTAAGGGATTCAAAAAAATTGAGTCCTAAAAAAAGAGAGGAGTTTTATAAACTCCTAACAAAAAATCCAAATATAGGGTGGGGGATAGGCAAGGTTTCAGAAAAAGTGATTGACAAAATCAATATTTTAGAAGCGACAAAATTGGCAATGGAAAAAGCTGTTAAAAAATTAAAAAGAAAACCTGATTTTTTAATTTTAGATGGGAACTTTAAAATTGATGTAAAAATCCCTCAAAAGTCAATTATCAAAGGAGATGAGAAAGTTTTTTCCTGCGCCGCAGCTTCAATTTTGGCGAAAGTTTATCGAGATAGAATAATGGAAAGATATGATAAAAAATATCCCCTATATGGATTTTCAAAACACAAAGGATACCCGACAAAATTCCATTTAAAAATGCTAAAAAAGTATGGATCGTGTAAAATCCATAGAAAGACATTCGGACCAGTGAGAGGCTTGCAAAAATAAAATTTGTTT
>Ga0210016_1004140_pt1 | contig 12462 bp, 14 predicted proteins | sample CryGeyCG2014_300_FD_185454 | JGI IMG/M metagenome (GOLD analysis project Ga0210016, IMG submission 185454) | Groundwater microbial communities from aquifer - Crystal Geyser CG02_land_8/20/14_3.00 (SPAdes) (version 2) | ecosystem: Environmental > Aquatic > Deep subsurface > Groundwater | place... | reverse complement strand
CCTCTACCATTAATACAGTTTTCAAGTTCGGATAATGTATAACCCCTAACTTTTGCATTTTAATCACCAATTTATATTAAGTTATATAATGATATATACACACTTATATAAATATCTTTCGTTTTTACTGTTTTTTTTCAAAACTCTATTTCCTTTTTAATGTTTTTCACATCCTTTAATGTGATTCCTTTAATGCTCAGCAGTTTGTCAGGCGAAGCAGCCCTTAAATCGGAGAATGATTTATATCCTGCATTGTATAATGATAATGCTTTTTTAATCGTGATTCCTGGTATTTTTGTGAATACAGTAACAGCTTCCTCTCTTGATAATGATACTGGAGCAGGTGTTACTAATGGGGTTTCTACAGGTTTAGGAACTGTTGGAGGATATGTTTGTGGGTAAGCAGGTATTGTAGGAGTTTGTGCCTGTGGTGGAACAGGAACAGGGGCTGGGGCAAATGTTTCCTGAATATCTGTTCTAACTACTGTTGTTCCTGCTATCCTATCCAAAAATCTCTGACGCGGGTCTCCTTCTGTGACAAAACCGATTATAATATCAATTAGCAGGAAGATGTTTATGAGGGAAAGAATTAGGCCGAAGCTACCTAAACCGCCGAATATTATCATAGTAAGTCCCATGCCGAATATTTTTGAAAGGTTTCTGATGAATGCTTTTCCAAAATCCATCTCCCCTGTTGAACTTGCCACCCTCAGTTTCAGAAAATGTTTACCTGGTGTTGTGCCTTTTTTTCCCTCAAAATACGCCCAGTAAACAACGCCTATGAGTAATGAGAAAACCACACCCAGGATCATTATTGCTGTGCCAAGGAATACACCACCAAGAATGCTTCCAACATCTCCTGACATTGCAGAGCCAACTATGATGCCGGTGCCTATTGCTGTGAGTAGAAGTATGACTACAACCATGGCTACTATTATAATTATTGCATCAATAATGTATGCTATAATTCTTTTAATCCAGTTATTTTGCAGGTTTTTGTCCTTACCTATAATATCCATGCCTTTTACCATCCTTTTCACCAAAAAGTTATTGGTCTCCAAAGATTTAATATTTTGGTTTGAAAAATTCTGTTTTCTCAGTATAACTACGCAGAAAATAAAACATAATATATAAATCAGTATTCCATTATCCTTTTGATGATATACATAACCTCTCTGCCTGTTTCGCTCCTTGTCTTCCTGCTCGGTGTACTTTTTCTTTACAAAGGCGCAGATTGGCTTGTTGACGGCACATCAAAAACAGCAGTGCGTCTTGGTGTGTCATCATTGATTGTTGCATTAACGGTTGTTGCCTATGGAACATCAATGCCAGAGTTTGCCGTTAGTTTTCTCGCAGTGCTGAGAGGGCATCCAAATATATCAGTAGGAAACGTGCTCGGTTCATGCATAGCAAACCTGCTTCTTGTTCTTGGGATTAGCGCAGTAATAAAACCGATAAAGGTAACAAAATCTGTTGTGATCAGGGAAGCTCCAATAATGGCTCTTTCATCTTTTCTGTTGCTGTTGCTTTCTGTTGAATATGTTCTAAACAGGATTGACGGCATAATTTTGTTGCTGTGTTTTATTGCATATATTGTGTTCTTTTTATGGGTTGCAAAAAAAACCAAAAACAAATATGAGATAAAATCAAGTCCTATGTGGAAAAACCTTGTTTTGATTGTTGCTGGCATAGGGGGTGTTGTTATAGGAGCAAAATTTCTTGTTGATTCCTCAGTTTTTTTTGCAACCACATTTGGGGTTAATGAAGCAGTTATTGCCTTAAGCCTTGTTGCGATAGGCACCTCCCTACCTGAGCTTGCAGTTTCAGGTCTTGCATCCTGGAAAGGAGAATCAGACATAGCCATAGGAAACATCATAGGCTCAAACATCTTCAACATACTGCTGATTCTGGGCGTCTGCTCAGCTGCTGCATCACTTATCATTGACCAAAAATTGTTTATAAACATGCTTCTTGTATGTGTTGTAAGCGTCATTATAATACCAATGCTTTACACAGGATATGTACTTTCAAGAAAAGAAGGAACTGTTTTGCTAATAGGGTATGCTTGTTATATTCTGTGGCTTTACTTGTAAAAGTTCTTTTATTTCATTAAAAAGAAAGAACACCCTCAGACAAGAAAACTTTTCTAAAGAAAAGTTTTTGAGTGTATGCGACGGAATTCCAACAGGAATTCCTAGCATTTTCGGAAAAGCCAAAGGCTTTTCCGAAAAATGGAAAGTTATACTTTTCATACAATGGAAAAATGAGGATTTGCAAGGACTGTTCAAAATGTTTATAAACCCACATGTTGTTTCAAATATGTGATACTATGAATCGGGTGTATGTATTGGTTAATGTAAAGAGAGGAACTGTGAAGGATGTTTTGAAAGAAATTTCCAGGTTGAAAGGTGTTTCAGAGGTCAGCATAGTAAGCGGAAGATATGATATGTTTGCAAAGATTGAGGGTGAAAGCCTGCCTGTAATTACAGACACAATAATAAACAGGATTCATAAAATAGTGGGGGTTGAAAGAACAGAGACACTCATAGCACTTGACCTTGACATAACTGGTGAGGAAGGACCTGCTGTAAGGGCATTTTAACCTATTTTACATCATACACCAGGAAGTCCTCAGCAACAATCGAGTTTGGAAAAACTTTTCTCGCATCCTTTTCCAGTATAGTTGCATCCTTATATCTTGGGCTGATGTGTGTCAAAAACAAAAGTTTTACACCTGCTTTTTCCGCAGTCACAGCAGCCTGGCGTGCAGATGAATGCCCATATTTATTTGCTTTTTTCTCTAAGGATGAATCTGCGGTAGCGTCATGAATCAGAACATTACTTCCTTTTGCAAAATCAGCAATCGCCTCAGAAGGTTTTGTGTCAGGTATGTAAACAATTTTTTTTCCTTTCCTTGATTTACCTAAGACCATGTCCGGCGTAACCTTTTTCCCATTTACCATTATGTTCTCGCCTTTCTGCAATTTCCTGAAAAGAGGACCTTCAGGTATCCCTAATTTTTTTGCTTTTTTCACATTGAACCTGCCTTGGCGTGTGTTTTCCTCAACAGCATAAGCCAGCGTTGGAACATTATGCTCAGCCGTTTTTGCCTTTATAATGTAACCATCGCATTTGACAGTGTCGTTATCCTTCAAATCCTTTACAACAAAATCAAATGTTGGGGTGAAATATCCAAGATTGATGATTATATTTACAAGTTTTACTGTACCATGCGGCCCATAAATCTCAAGTGGGTTTTTTCTATTATTAAAGCTCATGCTTTGAATAAGCCCTGGCAACCCTAGAAAATGGTCTCCATGAAAATGTGAAATCAGAATCCTGTTAATTTTCATAAAACTCACATTTGAACTCATTAACTGTCTCTGTGTGCCTTCACCGCAGTCAAAAAGAAGAACATCACTGCCTATTCTCATGGCAACCGCAGAAACATTTCTGTCCTTTGACGGCCAGCTACCACCTGTTCCAAGAAACACAATTTGCATAACATCACCTGAAGATAAAATAAAAAATAGGGTTGAACAGCAAACAACAAGTCTTTTATTCTTCCTCTGCCTTTTCTTCTGGTTTTTCCTCTATTTCCTTTTTAAGCGCTACTTTTGCTGGGAAGTATTTCAGTAGTATGATATCCCCTACTGCCTGAATCCATCTGTACGGAACATTTAGATTCACACCATCTTCAACAAGTATTGGGTTTGTTCCACTTATGTACAGAGCGTCGACCTTGCTGTTTGTTACATCCAGCACAACATTCTCCACAGTGCCAAGCTGTACACCCTGATTTGTGTACACCTGCATATTCGAATATCTACTAATTTCATCAAGCATTTTTATCACCAAACTATTACCTAAATGGACTAACTATATAATAAAACTATCCCTGATATAAATCCTTTTTTTGTTTCATTTTTGTTCTTTTTCGTTTTCTTTGCTCTTTCCAGACCCTATTTCCTTTGAATCCTCTACAGTTTGTTTTTCTAATTCAGGTGTTTTCTCAGTTTCTTTTTTCACGCCCGTTTCTTCGAACGCCTCTTTCGCTGTTTCTGAGGATTCTGTCACAGATACCGCATCAGGTGTAGGTGCTATTTCAAATGAAGGTGCTGTTTCAGTTTTAGAGATGAAATCAATCTCAGATGCCCTGATCTCCACCTTCTTTAGAGGATATATATGTTTACATTTGCTGAAGATATTAGCAGAAAGCCCACCTGAAATCATTTCATTTATAAAATCTCCTAATGGTTTGTTTCCTGCACTTTCATTGATTGTGTCTTTCATTACGTTCCTTATAGCTGTTCCCTGAGATGGCTGAATCTTTTTTTCAGCGAGAGCCAGTGCTTTCACCGTTAACTCAAAACCATCCTTTGTAATTACAGGGTAGGATTCATCAATCTGCGACCTTCTTTTTCTGCTAAGCCTTTTGATATAATCACTCGCTAAACTATGCCCTATAAATTTTGTGTGGGCATCACTACCTTTTACATCGCTTACCTGAAACCTCAGTTTCAGATGTGTTTTTGAAACATCCCCTTTTAATTCTCGCATTGTTGTTTCAACAATTCTACCTATAAGTTTTTCAGGGGCATCAGCCATAGTTTCCGCTATCAAGGCATTGTTGAACATTTCAGGTGCCATTACCCTGTACCATTCCTTCGCCTTCCATTTATCTTTCACTTTACCGGTTCTCTGTTTCGCCAATCACTCACCCACCCGTAATAGTTTTTCATATTCATATATCCTTTGTATTTCCAACTTGTTGGAAATGCGAGGAGTTTGCGATAGCATGCGACGGAAAATGCTTCTGGCATTTTCCTAGCATGTTACGGAAAAATACAGAGTATTTTTCCTAACATGTTACGGAAAACCGTTTTACGGTTTTCCTAACATCCTAGGAAAAATCTCCGATTTTTCCGTCGGATCTTAGGAATTTTCCCTGAAAATTCCGTAATATCTTAGGAAAAGCCTTTGGCTTTTCCGTAAGAAATTCCGAAGGATAGTCAAGAACATAATAAATTATGCTACAAGAATGTTCTTGAATAGAAGTGGAAAACCATGTTAATAATGTAATGTAGGGTTTTCTACTGTAATCTTGTCCATATTCATGTACTTTTTTAGTACCTCTGGAATATTAACAGAGCCATCCTTATTTTGATAGTTTTCAAGAATGGCGGCCATAGTTCTTCCAACAGCCAAACCAGAGCCGTTCAGGGTATGCACGTATTTCGCCTCTAAATGCGGTTTTTCCCTGTATTTTATTCTGCTTCTCCTTGCCTGAAAATCTGTGCAGTTAGAACACGATGAAACCTCTATATATCTGTCCTGATTTGGGAGGTATGCCTCAATATCATAGGTTTTTGAGGCTGCAAAACCAAGGTCGCCTGCGCACAACCGCATAATCCTGTACTCTATTTTTAACAGTTTAAGAATTTCCTCGGCATCATTAACAAGTTTTTCCAGTTCATCATTTGATGTTTCAGGTGTGGTTATTTTCACAAGTTCAACCTTGTTGAACTGATGGACCCTGATGATGCCCTTAGAATCAGCATGCCTACCTGCCTCCCTTCTAAAGCAGGGTGTGAAGGAAACATACTTTTTTGGGAGTTCATCCTTCCTTAAAAACTCGTTGGAATGCAATGCCACCAATGAGGACTCTGCTGTTGATATCATGTACATATTATCCCTTTCACATTTGTAAAGGTCATCCTCAAACTTCGGCAGGTTTCCTGAGCCAAAAAGAACCTCTGGATTAACAAGAAGCGGTGGAAACACCTCCTCATAACCCTGTTTCAGATGTGTTTCAACCATAAAGTTTATCAAAGCCCTCTCCAATCCTGCGCCTGCGCCTTTCAGGGCATAAAAACCTGAGCCGGAAAGTTTAATACCTCTCTCAAAATCAATGATTCCAAGTTTTTCACCTATCTCCCAGTGCTCTTCTGGCTTAAAATCAAACTTTCGTGGTTCACCATATTTTCTGATTTCAACATTATCCTTTTCACCCTCTCCAGCAGGGACAGAAGGGTCTGGGATATTCGGGATTGAAAGCCCTAAAAGACGGATTTTCTCCTCATATTCCATGAGTTTTTCATCATTTTCCCTGATTTTTTCAGATACTTCAACCATTTTTTTGATTTTTTCCTGTTTTTCATGACCTTTTAATGACTTAATCTTTTCGGCACCAACATTTTTTAAATGTTTCAGTTTATCAGATTCAACCCTGATATTTCTCCATTCCTTATCTGCACTTATAAGCTCCTCTAAAGTAGTTTTTAGGCCTCTTTTTGCTAATGCATTTCTGACAAAATCCTGTTTTTCCCTGATAAGTTTAATATCGAGCATTGAGGATAGAGTATGCTCAACCCATATATAAAGTTATCTACACCGAAAATTCTAAATATTATACAGACATATACATTTTTTGATGTTCGGGGGCTTCTTTTTTATTTTTAACACCTCCTGAAAAACCATCTCCAACCCCGGACGTCACTTATGAATCTTGTTATGATGTACTGCTACGCATTTCGTTATCCGTACATCAATCTTAACACAGTGTTACCATTGTTCAGTAACCCGCTCATTTATTATCTATCCTCACTGCGTTTCTCACAGGCTCCTCAACTAATGAGTTTATGTCTATTTTTCGCTCCTCATTCAAAACATTCTCCAGCCTCGCCATTGTAGCAGGTTTTTTTGGGACAATAGAGCAGGGAGAAGCAGGCATTATAGAAATTTCATAAAGACCCGTTTCCTTTGCTATTTTTTCTATCTCTATTTTATCAAAACCAATCAAAGGTCTCAAAACATGGATTCTCACTGCATTGTTTTCAACATAAATGTTTTCAAGTGTCTGGGATGCTACCTGCCCAAGGCTCTCACCGGTGACAAGAGCGTCAGCTTTCTCAGTTTCTGCTATTCTCTCACCTATTCTAAGCATCATTCTTTTGCAGAGAACACATTCAAGGTTTTTCCTGCAGCTCTCAGCAAAAACTGACAGGTTGTTACCATGGGGTACACTGTACATTTTTATTTTTTTGTTAAACCTCTTTTCAAGTTTTTCAACAAGTTTTGTTGTTTTTTCCAATGATTTCTCATCACAAAATGGTCTGTTGTCAAAATATATTCCAACAATGTCTGCGCCCTTTTTCATCATGAGATATGTTGCAACCGGTGAGTCTATCCCTCCTGAGATTAATGATACAAGTTTCATAATCCTTCATCCATGCTTCCAGACCTATAACCCTGAAGGTCCAATGTGATATATGTACACCCAAGTTTTTTTAATTCATTTACAATTCTTTTTCTTGTTTTTTCATTCAAAATTTTTTTAATTTCTTTTTCCTGAACCTCAATTCTTGCGATATTTTTATGATACCTGACCCTTACTTGGGTAATTCCTGCGTTTCTTATGATTTCCTCTGCATTTTCAATCATTCTCAGTTTCTCTTTCATGATTTTTTCATTATATGGTATCCTTGTTGCTAAACATGCGTTACTCGGTTTATCATGTACCGATAACCCCATTTTTTTTGCAAGTTCCCTAACACCATTTTTTGAAAAACCGAACTCTGAGAGAGGATGCCAAATCCTCATTTCATTAGATGCCTTTATACCAGGTCTGTACTCCCTGTAATCAGAAAATGTTACACCGTCAGCAATGCATTTAATGTTTTCTTCATCAGCAATCTTTTTCAGTGTTTTCATCATTTCCTTTTTACAGTAATAACATCGATTCCTAGTGTTTTCTGCAAACCTTCTATTACCAAAAACCGAAGAATAAACAATTCTGTGTTTTATTCCTATCCATGATGCAACTTTTTGCGCATCCTTTAACTCATTCCTAGAAAATGTTTCAGAATCAATTGTAACAGCAAGCGCATTCTTTCCAAGCATATCATATGCAGTTTTTGCAAGGAATGCGGAATCCACACCTCCTGAGAAGGAGATTAAAATATTATGTTTTTGCTTTATTGCGTTCCTTAGTTTCTCAACTTTTTTCATTGTTTTCCCTTTTTGCTCAGATAATCCTTTATAGCAGCATGCAATCCATCAGCTGCAAGATTCGAGCAGTGCATCTTTATAGGAGGCAGGCCATCTAATGCATCAGCAACATTGTTTCTGTTAATCTTCAGTGCCTCATCAATTGTTTTCCCTTTTGCGAGCTCAGTAATCATTGAGCTTGTGGCTATAGCAGCAGCGCATCCGAAAGTCTTGAATTTTACATCTTCAAGCCTGTTATCTTTGACTTTTATGTATATTGTCATGAGGTCACCGCAGTTGTGAAGAATTACTGATTCCGAGACATAAGAATGTGTATCCTCTATCCCAAGATTATGAACATAACCACTGTAGTTCCAAGTTTTCACTTCTGTTATCGGTAGATAATATTTGTTATTCTGTTCTGTATAGAGAAGTATATCTCCTTTTTTAAGTTCATTTGCATGATACCAGAGATCTACCATTTCATCTTTGTTCTTTATGAAAAAAGATTTTGCAGCAAGTACATGATGCTCTGGTGTTAAACTAATTTTTCCAAGTTTGTTTTTTAATGTTACAACCATGCCCCTATATTTTCTTTTATATGTTCTTATAACTCTATGATATCCTCCATCATGAGACAAAACTATATCCTTTGTTGTGATCCTGGCTATATCTTTCCTGCCATCATTTGTGATTATATCCGTCTCCGGCAAAACACAAATAGGATTTCCTACCGTTCCAACACCATCAGGGTTTTCTATCTCGCCCATGTTTTTCGGATGCCTGAAATGCTCCATCATTTTCTCAGAATACATTTTTATACCTCTTTAACAATCCTAGCGCCTCTTCTAAGCATTTCTATCTGATATGCAATCTCCAGTCTTTTTTCAGGACTCAGTTTTCTGAACCATTCTGCAAGTGATTTCCTGCTATGCCAATTTTTTTTATCTTTTCTTTTTTCTTTCACCTGAAATCTACCTCTTTTACTCTTAACTTTCAACTCAGTAATATCCTGTTTCATCTTTTCTTTTTCTTTCATCTAAGACCTGCCTCTTCATTTTTTCATTTTCTTTTTCCATTTCTCAATCTCAAGTTTTTTGCCCCAGAGAGAGGACATTTTTCTCAACTTTTCAACAATACCCGGCAGTACATCAATCACATATCTTACATCCTCATCTGTGTTTTCCCTGCCGAGCGTAAGGCGCAATGAGCCATGTGCCTCAATCTCATTCAAACCGATAGCCATCAGAACATGCGATGGAAGAAGTTTCTTTGATGAGCAGGCTGAGCCTGTTGATGCAGCAATACCTTTTTCATCCATACTCAGAATCAGGGCTTCGCCTTCTATTCCAGTGAACCTGAAATGTGCATTATTAGACAATCTCTGTTCAGGGTGCCCGTTCAGATATGTTTCCTCAATAATATTCAAAACATTTTTTATGAGTTTGTCCCTTAAAATTGTTAAATGCTCTGCATCCTCATTTAACCTTTTTTTTGCCAGTTCGCAGGCTTTACCAAAACCAACGATCCCAGGAATGTTTTCAGTACCTGACCTAAGACCTTTTTCATGCCCTCCACCATGAATCATAGGCTCAAGTTTCACACCTTTTCTAATATACAGTGCGCCAACCCCTTTTGGACCATAAATCTTGTGTGATGACATTGAAAGCAAATCAATCCTTATTTTTTTAACATCAACTGGTATTTTTCCAGCAGACTGAACAGCATCTGAATGAAAAACAATATCATGCTCTTTTGCTATTTTCCCGATATCATCAATGTTTTGTATTGTTCCAATTTCATTGTTTGCATGCATAACACTGATAAGAAATGTTCCTTTTGATATTGAGTTTTCCAGCTCATCAATGCTTACAATGCCATATTTATCAACAGGTAGATATTTTACTTTAAAACCCATTTTCTCAAGATGCCTACAGGTTTCCATTACCGCAGGATGCTCAACAACACTTGTGATAATATGGGGTCCCTTGTAGTCTGTGATTTCCTCTTTCATTTTATAGGCTATTCCTTTTATTGCTATGTTGTCAGACTCTGTTCCACCTGATGTGAAAAATATTTCATCCTTATCTGCATTAATCAAAGATGCAATGTTTTCCCTGGATTTTTCCATTGCATTATATGCTTCTCTGCCAAATGAATGAAGTGATGAAGGATTCCCATATTTTTCTGTGAAAAAGGGAAGCATCTCCTTTACGACATCTTTATCTACGGGTGTTGTTGCCGCATGATCCATGTATATCCTTTTCATAATGCATTCCCCCTGTTCTGTATTATCTTCTCAAGTATTTTAATATATTCCTCTGAAATTTCAGAAGGTTTTTCAGATGAAAAAACACACTTCAGACATTTTTTTGCATCAAACAACTGTGTTGTTAAATATTTTTCACCACCGTCAGGCAGCATCACAACAATTAATCCTTTTTTCATCTGTTTTGCTTTTTGCAGTGCAGCATACATCGCAGCACCAGAGCTCATGCCTGAAAATATTCCCTCCTTAATACCAAGCAGTCTTGCAGTTTCAAAGGCATCCTCATCCTTAACATTGATTTTTTCATCAATCCTTGAAGGCTCGTATATTCCTGGAACAATGCTCTCATCCATGTTTTTCAGCCCCTGAATCCTGTGATCAGGATAAGGTTCAACACCCACAATTTTTATATCCGGTTTGAGTTCTTTGAGTCTTCGTGAAACACCCATAAGCGTACCTGTTGTTCCCATTCCTGCAACAAACATAGTTATCTTTCCATCTGTTGCATCCCATATCTCATTTGCGGTTGTCTCATAGTGCGCAAGCCAGTTATATTTAGTGTCATACTTTGACATAAAATGTTTCTTTTCCTCACCCATTTTTTTCGCCAGACTTATAGCACCATCCATATCATCCTTGCCAGGCGTGAAAACAATCTCAGCACCAAGTGCGGTAAGCATCCTTATTCTCTCCATGCTCACATTGTCAGGCATAACCAGTTTCAGTCTGTATCCTTTCACAGCGCAGACCATTGCAAGTCCAAGCCCTGTGTTCCCTGATGTTGCTTCCAGAATAATGGTGTCTTTTGAAATCTTTCCTTCCTTCTCAGCGTGCTCAATCATGCTTTTTGCGATTCTGTCCTTCACAGAGCCCATAGGGTTTGTTTTCTCCAGTTTCCCGTAAATCTCAACATTTTTGTTAGGATTCATTTTGTTTATTTTAACGAGTGGCGTATCACCAACAATATCCAGTATTGTGTTTGCTATTTTCGGCATGTCATACCCTAATTGATTTAACTGCTCTAAAAACTTTTTGTCGGCTCAATCTCATAATGCCATGAATGAAAGCATTCATAAATTAGAAAACCATTACATTCTTTAGTGATAAAATGATAAACGGCGCAGTAAATGCCCTAAAGGTTGTCCTGAGTTTGAAGTCGGGTGAGAATGTCCTTGTTGTGTCTGATGAGAAAAAAAATGAGATTGGGAAGGCATTCATGGATGGGGCAAAACAGCTGGGTGCAAATGTAAGAAATTATGTTTTGCCAGAGGACAAGAGACCGTTAAAAGAGATACCGGATGAACTTCTAAAAATGATTGATGATAATAACATAATAATCAATGCTTTTGAGGGCTTTCCTGAGGAGACACCTTTCAGAATAAAACTGATTAAAAAAGAAATATCAACAAATGCCAGGGTTGGTCATGCACCAGGAATAACCAATGCCATGATGACCAGGGGTCCTATGACTGCTGACTATGAAAAGGTTGCTGAGAACGCATACTCGCTTATTTCAAAATTTAAAAATGCAAAAAAGGTTCATATTACCGCGCCTGGTGGAACAGACATAACCTTAGATATAAAAAACAGAGGTTTTGATTCTGATGTTAAAATAAAACATGGGACATTTGGAAATTTACCAGCGGGTGAAATCTGGTGCGCGCCTGTTGAAAACATGGCAAACGGCATCATTGTCACAGATGGAAGTATCGGTGATGTAGGTCAGGTAAAAAAGCCGTTAAGGATAGAGGTTAATGATGGAAAAATTGTTAGCCTTGAAAGTGAAGATGTATCACTTGTTGAAAAAATAAAAAAACTTACATCTGTGGACAGGATGGCATCAGTTATAGGTGAACTCGGCATTGGGCTGAATCCAAATGCAAGAATAACAGGAAACCTTCTTGAGGATGAAAAAGCAGGGAAGACCGCGCATATCGCATTTGGAAACAATGAGGAAATGCCTAACGGAAAGAATAATTCAAAAACGCATCGGGATTTTCTTTTCTACAAACCCACACTAAAAGTAACATATAAAGATGGGAATGAGAAGATAATAATAAAAGACGGGATTGTGATTTATAGTATAGGCAATTAATTTTCGTAACTTATATATACCACCTCACCATAATATATAATTGAATAATCTGAGGTGATTTAAAATGACAATAGTTCCAAAAGGCAAAGATTTTTTACCAAAATATTCA
>Ga0210016_1004135_pt1 | contig 12469 bp, 9 predicted proteins | sample CryGeyCG2014_300_FD_185454 | JGI IMG/M metagenome (GOLD analysis project Ga0210016, IMG submission 185454) | Groundwater microbial communities from aquifer - Crystal Geyser CG02_land_8/20/14_3.00 (SPAdes) (version 2) | ecosystem: Environmental > Aquatic > Deep subsurface > Groundwater | place... | reverse complement strand
GAGGTTCATGAAGATAGTAGCATTTTTTAACTAAGGGCAAAAGGTTCTCTGAAACAAAACAATGGTCATATCGATAGCCGTCGCCAGTACGTCCTACCCAACTGTATTCTTGAATCGATGGATGAAGATGTCGAAAGGCGTCTTTAAGTTGATATTTCGCCAAGTTACAATAGAAATCGTATTCCCATTCTTCAAAGAATGGATAATGAGGAACATGATTGGGTTCAAGAACATTTAGATCGCCACAGAAAATCCGCCTAGAAGGACGGGGAGCTGTTTCTAAAGCATTGGATAGACTCTTCAAAAAACGCTTTTTCTTGTCAATTTTTTCATGGCTTGAATCACGCGAAGGAACATAGATCCCAATAATTTCTAACTCATCGCTCGAAAGACTTAATTTAGTAGAAGCCACTCGTGATCGAAGAAAATCGACGTAGTCTGAAAAACTACTTGAACCTAGCGGATGTTTGCTAACAATAATTACCCCAAATTCTTTTTTTTCCGGCTTTGGAAAAACAACGTTATATCCATAAGCCTGGAAATAGCGTTCAAGAAATATACATCCCTCGCTCTGTTTGGTTTCAGTAAGAACCATAATATCTTCAGGTCTCTTGCGAAGCCATTCTGCCTGCCTGCCAGCACGTGTGATTGAAGGATTAGCAATATTCCAACAGAAAAGTGAGAAATTATTTGCTTGGCTTACGTTTTTGATTTCCATATTTTATCCACCTCCTTTTTAAGTTTATCAAAAAAACTTCCCACTGGGAATAACAAATAAACATTTCCATTTGGGCCTTCGAAAGTGACAAATATTCCTTTCTGTCTATTAATTCTATCCATCTTTATCACCTCCCGGAAAGTTAGCCATTGGATATATGGGGTCAAGGCCTTCGATTCGTTGCCTAGAAGCAATAATAGCTGCGGGACAACCCTTGCCACATTGAAAACTCAGAGAGCAATTTTTGCAAGTTGGATTGTCTCCAAGATAATATCGCTCATGGAATTTATATGCGTCAAGCTTATCCGCAACATCGGCTTCCTTGAAGATATTTCCAACGATGAATCCTCCCGGATTGTATAGACTCTGTGGGGTTTTGGCAGCAAAAACTAAATAGGGACAAACTGTAAGTTCGCCATGAGTAAACACATAGATGATATTTCCTGTCTCACAAGAAATTAAAGGAAGTTTTTGGTCGTTTGGAAATCTGATATAGATAACTTGAATACAGTCAGAAAATGGAGAAGTAATTTCTCTAATCTGCCGCATTACTTCATCTGGAGCCTTGAGTCTTTTTTGAGCCTTTACTTCTCTGCCCATACTAGAGAGGGGATTCATCAGTACATAGATAGCGTCATTTTGAACTGCAAATTCACAAAGTTCTGCATATTCACTGATTTCAGCAAGGTTATTTGGGGTTACTAACAATCCTTGAAGTAATCGATACTGTTTCAACTGACGAATGGTCTTTATGGTTTTTACAAAGGAAGTTTTATCCCCGCGAAATTTTCCATGACTTTCTGGCCTAAAGCCATCTAAACTCACATTGAGATGAATATTGCCAATTTTAGCCAATGTTTCCATTTGGTCTTGGCTGACAGAGGTACCGTTTGTGCAAACGCCCACTCTAATATTAGCATTTCTCAATAGACGCACTATCTCAATAATTTCAGGATGAACAAATGGTTCCCCACCTGTCAAAGTCACACTAATAACCCGGCAGTCTTTCAATTTTGGAATTACCACATTACGAATAATTCCAATCGGCAAAGTACATTTTCAACCTCAGTTACAATTTGAGATTGATATTTTATCATAGAATAAATTTTTAATTCTGTCGATCTTAAATAATTTTTCCTGCCCGCCGCCCACGAAATAGCTTTTGAAAAACCGAAAAGTATGATTTTGGTGGGCATGGCAGGGATCGGACCTGCGACCCTGCGCTTATAAGGCGCATGCTCTACCACTGAGCTACATGCCCATGTCGAAACCCCAAATTCTAAGCGCCAAATTACAAATAATATCCAATTATCAAGGGTTTAAATTCAAAATGTTTATAATCTTGAACGCTATAATTTGGAATTTAAACGCTTATTTGTTTTAATTTAAAGCTTTTTATAAGGTTGTCGAACTCTTCGCGTTCAAGCGTTTCTTTTTCCATTAATTTGTCGGCGATGGCCCTAAGAACGTGTTTTCTGGAAGAAATTATTTTTTGCGCCGAGATAAGCGCTTTGTTCATAAAGTTTTTCACTTCGCCGTCGATTTCAGCCGCGATTTTTTCGGAATAATTTTTCTCAATTGAAATTTCACGGCCTAAGAAACCCATTTCTTCTATTTTACCGTAAGTAATCGGTCCGAGCTTCTCGGACATTCCGAATTTTGTAATGAGTTTTCTGGCGATTTCCGAAGCGCTTTGTAAGTCGCTTGATGCGCCGGTTGAAATATCACCGAAGGTCGCTTTTTCTGAAACATAACCTCCCAAGAGAATTGTCAAGTCGGTCATGAATTGGTTTTTGGTCCGCAAATTTTCGTCTTCAATCGGTATTTTTAATGTGTATCCTCCGGCTCGTCCGCGGCTGATAATTGAAATTTTATGGACCGGGTCGGCATTTTTAAGGCTTGTGGCGATTAGGGCGTGTCCGGCTTCATGGTACGCCGTAATTTCTTTTTCCTTGCTTGAAATAATTCGGCTGCGGCGTTCGGGTCCGAGTAAAACTTTTTCAATGGAATCAAAAACATCTTGCTGTTTTATTTCTTTTTGATTTTTTCGCGCCGCCCAAATCGCGGCTTCATTCATTAGGTTGGCAAGCTCCGCGCCGGAAAATCCGGGAGTTCTTTCGGCCACCCGGCGAAGATTGATATCTTTAGTCAAAATTTTTCCCCTGGCGTGAATGGCTAAAATTTCTTCGCGGTCGTTAATTCCCGGCATGTCTAAAATAATCCGGCGGTCAAATCTTCCGGGCCGCAGAAGCGCCGGGTCTAAAATATCGGGCCGATTGGTTGCCGCTATGACAATAACTTTTGTTTCTCTGTCAAAGCCGTCCATTTCAACTAAAATTTGATTTAAGGTTTGCTCTCTTTCGTCGTGGCCTCCTCCGCCGACTCCAGCTCCTCTTTCTCTGCCGATAGCGTCTATTTCGTCAATAAAAAGTATGCTGGGAGCGGCTTTTTTCGCCGTGTCAAAGGCGTCGCGGGTTCTTGCCGCGCCGACTCCGACAAACATTTCAACGAACTCCGAAGCGGAAATATGGAAAAACGGCACTTGGGCTTCGCCGGCAACCGCTTGCGCCAGAAGAGTATTGTGGTTAACAAAGCCGTTCGCAACAAATGAGTGGTTGCACGGAACGGTAAAATCGTAAACATTAGCAATTCCATTTTTAATTTCAACAACGGGAGTAAAAAAATGTTTTGATTGGCTTAGTTTTTCAAGTTGATTAAAAGCGGGCAAGTTAATAATTGATTGATTGACGGATTTGGCAAAATCTAAAATTTTTACAGTAGACGAAACAGATGGATTTCGTTCTCCCCTGATGTATCGAAAGACGTTTTTATAGAAAGAATTTCTGTAAAATTCACGGTCGGCGGAAAATCCTCCCGCCTTTAACGTTAGCCATAAATCTTTAAAACTTTGTTTCTGGCCGTAAATCAGGTTATTATTGGTATTTCTGTTTTTTTTGAGCGTTATATCCAACAAATCGCGCTTCCTTGAAAGTCCGAATCCGATTTCGTCATGAAATGGTTTTAAAAAATCTCCACCGACAGAAATATAATATTGGAGTTTATTGTTATAAAGCTTTCTTTTTTCATAAATTCTATTTATTACTCCGAAATTCATCAATATTTGGTGGACCGAAAAAATTAAATCTCGGCTAGCGCTCGAAAATTCAACAACGCCATTTTTTTTGTCGCAATAGCCGTCGGTGTCAAAAAGTCCTCGCAGATAAGCGGCGACGATATTTTTTGGGGCTAATAAAATACTCTCCGGAACGGTTTTGTTTTCCGAATAAACTTCGTTTAAGCCGTATTTTACAACGTCATTTTTCACTTCCAAGCTAAAAATGTGGTAATCGTATTTTCCCTTTAGGGATGGTTCATATTGCCAAATTTTTTTAACGATGTCTTTGAATTTAATAACTAATTCCTCATCGGCCGAGGTAAAAATTATACGCCCCCTTACGGTTAATCCTCCATCTCCGGTCAAAAGCCCCATAAAATAGGCGATTTCTTCACATGGTATTTTTTTATAAATTCCGAAAGATTGGTTGTTGTAGGAAATTAAAACAAGATCTTTCTCTTTTATTTCTTCTAATTTTTTAAACTCCAGTTTGCCATTTTGTTGATTTAGAACAATTAGCGGGTGTTCGGGCGTGCCTTCAATTCGGGTGCCTAATTGAGTTTTTATTTTTATCGTTTTGGACAATCCTAAATCAAACCAATGGCTCGGTTTCTGCCATTCAAATTTTTGAGTATCCTGATTGAGACTCAAGACTTGCGCTCCCTCCACGCGGCTGTCTTCAACTGAAAAGTATTTTGGGATATCGGCAATTGGCACAGGCCCTTTGTTTGTTAAAACCAAGCTTTCTCCCGTTATACATTTTCCCGTGCCCGGACTGCCCAAAAGTAAAACTCCCCGAGGAATACGCGCGCCGATTTCAAGATATTTTTTTGGATTTTTTAAAAAATCAACAACTTCAAGCAATTCTTCTTTCGCTTCTTTAAGGCCGGCGACATTATTGAAAGTTATTTTGTCTTTAAAGTGGGCGAAGAGTTTTATATTGGCTTTGCCGAAAGTGAATGCCTGGCTCATCCCCGTTTTTGCCTGACGGAAGGTGAACCAGAAGAAAAAGCCGATTATTAAAAGCGGAAGAATGGAGGGAAGTAGAATACTTGCCCAAAATTTCCAGCCCGATTCATCTTGGATTTCAAAGTTTACCTTTTGGAGCGCTTCAGAATCAACGCCGTAATTTTTTAGAGTTTCTGTCATTCCCACCTCAATCTCTTTTTTTGAAGTCGCCGAGGAATTGTCTTTTAACGTTATCGTCAAATTGTTGCCATTGACGGCGATTTTTGAAATTTCGCCGGAATTTATTTTTGAGACTAATTGGTCGATACTTAAGACAACGGGCGTTTTTTGTTCGGCGTAGAAAAGCGAAAAAATAAAAGAAACTACCAAAAAAGTGGTAATCGCCCAAAAGATATTTTTAGACAAAGACTTCATATATAAGTATTATACTCGTTTTTCCGAATTATTACACAATTGCGCAAAATAAATCTATAGAAAAGATTTATTTCTTAGGCCATCTTCAGGGAGATCCTTCTTTCCTCTGTTTTTATGGAGTCAATGAGGAATTTATATTTTTTGCCGAGTTCCAAAACCTTTTTCATTTCTTCGGCTCCGCCGAAATTAGTAATGTGAATCATCCCCTGCAAATTGTTCTCAAGGTTGATATACGCGCCGAACGGGTTAAATTTATAAACAAGACCTTCAACTTTTTCGCCTTCTTTTATTTTATCGTTTATATTTTCCCACGGGTCGGCTTTAAGGGTTTTAATTGAAAGGAAAACCCGGCCATCTTTGATTTCGGTTATTTTGGCCTTTATTTGTTCGTCGATTTTGACGATTTCTTTCGGACTGTCTATTACTTTATATTCAATCTCGGCGATGTGAACAAGGCCTTCAATTGCCGGATTATCTATGAATTTCACAAAAACTCCGAAATCGGCGATGCCCGAAACAATACAATCGACAACGTCCCCCGCGTTGTATTTAGTAAGAAGCTCTTTGAGGTCGTTTTCAAAAGTGCCTTTCTCGGAAATAATTAATTTTTCGCTTCTCGGGTTAATGTCTAATATCTTGACTTTTATTTCTTCGCCGACGAGTTTCCGTAATTCCTGGAGAATTTTTGATTTGTCGGCATCGTCAACTCTCGGATAATGTTCTCCGGCAAGCTGTGAAACCGGAAGGAATGCCTTAATTTCATTAACATTGGCAATCAGCCCGCCGCTGTTCGCGCCGATGATTTTTACAATAATCGGTTCGTTGCTGTCTTTAACTTCTTTAAGTTTCTGCCAGTTTTTCTGATGATGGGCGCTGGCTAATGAAAGTTCTACGTGTCCGTCTTCATCTTCGGCGTTCAAAACTTTTGCCGATATCGCCTCACCAATTTTGAGTTCTTTTAGAATTGATTTGGCGTTTGAGAATTCTACGCCGTAAACCGCGCCGGTGCCGAATTTGCCCAAATCAAAATAGGCCAAGCGGGGATTTCTTTGTAAAAGTTTGGCTTCCACGATTTCTCCGTCTTTTAAAAATGGAATGGAATCCGGATCGTTTTTCAAGACATGGGCAATGTAGGAATTATTCTTTTTTGTCGCGTTTAATATCATGGTATTTAATATGATAGATAGAATAGTAATTGTTAAATTCAATTCAGTCAAGAGATAAGTTGACTAAATTTAAAATTTAATTATTATTAATGCGTTATGTTAACTACGCGTAAAAAGCAAAATTTAATAAAAGATTTTCGGACCCACGAAAAAGACACCGGCTCAAACGAGGTTCAAACGGCTCTTTTGAACAAGCAAATTTTGGAACTAGTTGACCATTTAAAAAAACATCCGAAAGATAATCACTCAAGAAGGGGGCTTTTAAAAATGGTTTCGAAAAGAAAAAAGCTTTTGGACTATTTGGCAAAAACAAATCTCAAGAGCCATGCTTCAATGATAAAAAGCCTGGGCTTAAAAAATAAATGATTCATAAATCTCAAAGAGTCGGAATTTTTATAGATATCCAAAACTTGTATCACTCCGCGAAAAACCTTTATTCCGCGCGGGTCAATTACCGCGAACTCCTTAAAGAACTTCTCGCCGGCCGCAGCCTTATCCGCGCAATGGGATACGTGGTTAAAAGCGAAACGGCTTTTGGCGAGGCTTCATTTTTTGGGGCTCTTGAAAAAAACGGAATCGAGCTCCGCGTGAAAGATTTGCAAATCTTTCCCGGCGGAATGAAAAAAGCGGATTGGGACGTTGGAATGGCGGTCGACGCCATAAGAATGGCAAATTCCGTGGACGTCGTGATTCTGGTTACCGGAGACGGAGATTTTATTCCTTTGGTCGAATACCTCAAATGGGGCTTGGGCAAAGAAGTTGAAGTCGCGGCTTTCAGCAGGAGCGCCTCCGCGAAATTGAAGGAGGTGGCGGATTCGTTCGTTGATATAGAAAAGAAACCAAGAATAATATTAAAGAAATAATAATAAATAATAAATAATAAATAAAAAATAATAAATAATAAATAATAAATAATAAAACGCGGCGTTGGTATACTAATTCATACTAATGATACGGATTCGCGGACATTCGTATCATTCGCATGCATTCGTATATTGGCCTCGCGCTAATAATATGAAAATGAGCTTAAATAGAAAACAATTCACTATAGAAATAGCGGGCAGAACTTTAACCCTTGAAACTTCGGATTTGGCCGGACAGGCAAATGCCGCGGTTTTGGGTACTTACGGCGACACTTCAGTTCTAGTTGCCATTACTATGGGCAAAGAAGATAGGAATACTGATTACTTTCCTTTGATGGTTGATTTTGAAAAAAAATTTTATGCCGCCGGGAAAATCCTTGGCAGCAGATTTGTCCGGCGTGAAGGCAGGCCCTCGGAAGACGCGATTTTATCGGGCAGATTAATAGACAGAACATTGCGCCCGCTTTTCGACCAAAGACTTCGCAGAGATGTTCAAGTCGTCATTACGGTTTTATCTTATGACGAAGAAAATAACGCCGAATTTATAGGTTTAATAACGGCTTCGGCTGCTTTGGCGATTTCAGATATCCCATGGAACGGCCCGGTTGCCGGAGTTCAGCTCGCCCGCTTTAAAGATGGCAAAACGGAAATTAATCCGTTGAATTCCAGCATTAAAGAAAAAGAAAATCTTGCGCTGGAAGCCTTTGTTTCGGGAGCTCACGACAAGATAAACATGATAGAACTCGCGGGTAACGAAGCGCAAGAAAAAGAGGTAGTTGAATCTTTCAAAGTCGCCCACGAAGAAATTAAAAAACTTGTTGCTTTCCAAAAAGACGTAGTTTCAAAAATTGGTAAGAAAAAAGTTGAAATTGAATTCGCCGATATATCGGAATTGAAAGCTAAGGTAAAAGAATTTTTAAAAGGCAAACTCGAGGAAGCGGTTTACCCCGTTAGAAGCGGCTCGCTTTCAAACCCTTCTTTTTCATTAAATGCGGGCGCGGCTTCTAACGGGGTTTACGTTTTCGGAAAAACCGAAAGGCAGAATAATCTGGATTCTCTTAAAAAAGATTTGAAAGCTAAATTGACCGAATGTGGAGTTGAAGATTCTTTTATTGGTAAAGTGGACGCGATATTTGAAGAAGAGTTAGACGCGCTTGTTCACGCCAAACTTCTTAATGAAGGGAAAAGGCCAGACGGCAGAAAAAACGACGAGCTTCGGCCGCTTTACGGCGAAGTTGGTTTATTTAAGCGCCTTCATGGTTCAGCGCTTTTCCAAAGGGGTAACACTCAATCTTTGGCAGTGGTTACACTGGCTCCTCCTGGAGCGGAACAGCTCGTTGAAACAATAGAGCTTTTTTATAAGCGCAGATTTATGCTTCATTATAACTTCCCGCCTTATTCAACCGGCGAAGTTGGTAGATTGGGCGGTCCGAGCAGGCGCGAAATAGGTCATGGCGCTTTGGCGGAAAAAGCTTTACGTTCAATGCTGCCTTCGCAAGACGAGTTTCCTTACACCATTCGCGTGGTCTCGGAAATTCTTTCTTCAAACGGCTCTTCTTCAATGGCAACCACCTGCGCTTCTTCTTTGGCTTTGATGGACGCGGGCGTGCCGATTAAAAAACCGGTTGCCGGAATAGCGATGGGTTTAATGAGCGACAAAGAAAAATACAAAATTCTCACTGACATTCAAGGTCCGGAAGACCATTATGGCGATATGGATTGCAAGGTTGCCGGGACAACGGAAGGCATTACCGCTATTCAGATGGACGTTAAAATACAAGGCATTGCCGCCGATGTATTGGGAGAAGTTTTTGAGCAATCAAAAAAGGCTAGGCTTGAAATTTTAAGCGTTATGAAAACCGTGATTGAAAAACCGAGAGCCGAGACTTCGGTTTACGCGCCGAGTATTATCTCAATGCAAATTGACCCGGAGCAAATCGGCGAAGTTATTGGCCCGGGAGGAAAGGTGATAAATGGCATAATCAGTTTAACCGGCGCTTTGAGTATTGACGTTGAACAAACCGGAAAAGTTTTCGTTGCCGGCGCCACAAAAGAAAGCGCCCAAGCGGCGGCAAAACAAATTGAAAGTATTACGCGCAAATTTCAACTCGGAGAAATAGTTGAGGGCGAAATAATAAAGATTTTAGACTTCGGCGCGATTGTGGATTTGGGCGGCGGACGGGACGGGATGATTCACGTGTCCGAACTTAAAAACGGATTCGTTGAAAAGGTTGAAGACGTGGTAAGGCTTGGAGATGTTGTTAGAGCGAAAGTGGCGAAAGTTGAAAATGGGAGAATCGGATTGTCACTGAAAGCGATGGGAGAAAAATAAAATTTTTTCCCGCCTGCCGGCAGACAGGGCAGACAGGCCTGCCGGCCGATTTTCAGCTCGGCTAAATTATCTATCTACTTGTGGTTAGTGTCCAGTCAGACGATCGTCTAACTGGACATTTTTATAATTGAAGGATGTGGTTTGATTTTCGGATTTATTTGTAGATTCACCTGCCTGCCGGCAGGCAGGCCTGTCTACCTGTAGGCAGGCCTGTCTACCTGTAGGCAGGAAGCGAGCGAGCGCGCTGGGCGAGCGAAGCTGGTTGAGGGAATAATAATTTTATCGCAAAAAACCCCGCGCAAGGCGGGGTTTTTTACTTAAGCATTTTGGAAAGCCGGGATTTCATTCTGGAAGCTTTGTTTTTCTTTATTAATTTGCTCTTGGCTGTTTTATCAAATTTCTTATAAACGTTTGAAAGGTATTCTTTGGCTTTGTCTTTTTCTCCCGAAGCCACTAATTTTTTGTATTGTTTAACAACCGTTCTTAATTCAGTTTTCTTTTTAACGTTTGCTTTGCGACGGCGGACATTCTGTCGCAGGGCTTTTTTAGCTGATTTGATTATTGGCATAATAGAATAGGATTTAGAATATAGAATTTAGAATATAGGAGACGACTTTTAATGTCAACAGCCTTGGTATATAATACTTCAACATCCTAAATCCTACATTCTAAATTCTAAATACTATATTTAAACAATGATTTATTCAATTTCGGGAAAATTAATCGTCAAAACCCGCCAGTTTGCTGCGGTTAATGTCGTGGGTTTAGGCATTAAGGTTTCAATAACCCGTAAAACTTTTCAAAAACTCCCCAAAATAGGGGGAAAAGTAAATTTGCTTTGCCATTTTTACAGTTCACAGAATGGTTTCGAGCTTTATGGTTTTTTTGACCAAAAAGAACGTGATGTTTTTGAAATGCTTAATTCCATAAATGGCATCGGGCCGAAAGCGGCTTTGAAAATTTTGTCCGAAATAAAAGCGGAAAGTCTTTTAAGCGCCATCAGCCGGGGCAAAAGTGAGATTTTAACGAAAACCGCCGGAATCGGCGCCAAAAAAGCTAATAGAATAATTTTGGAATTAAGCGACAAGATAAAAAACCAAAAATTTTCGGAAACGGACGACAATTTTGAAGTTGATTTAGAGTTGGAAGAAGTTTTAAAAACACTTGGCTACAAGCAAAAGCAAATTCGTGAGGCAACGGAAAAAATTTCCCCGAAATTAAAGACCTTACAAGACAGGTTAAAAGCCAGCCTCAAAATATTAAGCGGAAGATAATGGAACAAATTTTACGCATAATAAAAAAATTAATCCCGACGAAAATTTTCGGGCTGGCGCAGCCATTGTACCATTTTTGCTTGGCGTATTTCGGCGCGTTGATTTACAGCTTTCCCTCCCGCCTTCACCGAGCCTGCCTGACCGGTAGGCAGGCCTGCCTGACCGGTAGGCAGGGTTTCGGCGGGCAAGCAAAAAAAATGTATGTAGTGGGCGTTACGGGCACCAAGGGCAAAAGCACGACCTCTTATTTAATAGCCCAGATTTTGAATTCCGCCGGAATAAAAACCGGCATGGCGACAACGGTTCTTTTTAAAATTGGTGAAAAAGAATGGATAAATTCTTCAAAACAAACAATGCTCGGCAGATTCCAACTTCAAAGGTTGCTGGCGAAAATGGCAAAAGAGGATTGTAAATATGCGGTAGTTGAAACGTCTTCCGAGGGCATTTTGCAGTACCGCCATACGTTTATAGACTATGACGCGGCGGTTTTTACCAATTTGTCGCCCGAGCACATTGAGCGCCATGGCAGTTTTGAGAATTACCGCGACGCGAAAGTGAGATTATTTAAAAAAGTGGCGGGAAAGGAAAACGGTGTGGGGGTTTATAATTTGGATGATGCGAATATCGGTTATTTTTTAAAGCCGAAAATCCCGAACCAGTACGTTTTCACTTCAAGCTTTAAAATGTCGGGAGGCAGTGTAGGCAATCTTTATCAAATAGCTAAAATAAAATCCAGCCCAAACGGCGCAAGCTTTGCCCTTAACGGTGAAGAAATAAAAATGCCATTAATAGGGAAATTTAACGTTTATAACGCCACAGCCGCGATTTGTTTTGTTTTGTCGCAAGGCGTGGAGCTTTCGGAAATCAAAAAAGCGATGGCGCAAATAAAACCGCCGCCCGGCAGATTGGAACTGGTTAAGGCGAACGGTTTTAATGTGGTAGTTGATTACGCTCATGAGCCGGCAAGCCTGGAAGCTGTTTATAAAGCGGTCATTGAATCAAAAATAAAATCTTCAAAAGGGAAAATGATATGCTTGTTCGGTTCCCAGGGAGGAGGCAGGGATAAATGGAAAAGGCGGGCGATGGGCAGAATTGCGGCGGAATATTGCGATAAAATTGTTTTAACCAATGAAGACCCATATGATGAATCGCCAATTGAAATAATAAATCAAGTGAGTGAGGGAATTGTCATTGCCGGAGAAAAATCAAATAAGTTGGTGGTATATAAAATTATTGATCGTAAAGAAGCGATTAAAAAGGCGATTTCTTTGGCGGAAAAAGGCGATGCCGTTGTCTTAACCGGCAAGGGCGGAGAGGTTTGGATGTGTGTTGAAAACAACAAAAAAATACCATGGGATGAAAGAAAGATAGTTGAAGAATCACTTGGAAACTAACCAAATCGCTAACGCCGAAACAAAAGACAATATTATCGGAGGAGCGTTTTCCTTTAGCCATTTTTTGGAGGTGGCTAATTTGTTTTTTGGGAATTTTTCTTCAAAAAAATCATCAATTATATCTTTTAACTCTTGGGCGTTTTGAAGCGTTTTAAAAGATTTATCCCGACAGATGGAAACAGTTCCTTTTTCTTCCGAGATCGCTACTATTAGGGCGTCGGATA
>Ga0210016_1004130_pt1 | contig 12478 bp, 5 predicted proteins | sample CryGeyCG2014_300_FD_185454 | JGI IMG/M metagenome (GOLD analysis project Ga0210016, IMG submission 185454) | Groundwater microbial communities from aquifer - Crystal Geyser CG02_land_8/20/14_3.00 (SPAdes) (version 2) | ecosystem: Environmental > Aquatic > Deep subsurface > Groundwater | place... | reverse complement strand
ATTTTTGGACGTTTTCGAAAGGTAGATATCTCTGAACGATTGTTGCCTTTGGCGGAATATCAGGAGCGAAAGAGAAAAGGGTGAGCGATAATTATTGTGGGGGAATATAAGCTGGGTCTAAGGGCAAGGTAAAAGTAAAAGTAGAACCCCGACCAGCTACTGATTGAACCCAAATTTTTCCGCCATGACGCTCGATAATATTTTTTGCCAAATATAGACCTAAACCAATACCACTGGTTTGTTCCTTTATTATTTTTTCAGCTCTAAAAAATTTCGTAAATAATTTAGATATATCTTCTGAATCAATACCCATTCCTGTATCTTCGACGGAGATACCAACAAAAGGCTTATTAGCTATCGATGCGATTTTAACTTTTACTTCTCCATTTTTCACATTATATTTTATGGCATTGTCAATTAAAATTTCTAAAACTAATTTCACCCTCATAGGATCCATCACAAATGGCTCTAGCTTAAAATTGGACCGATAAAAAATTAATTTAATATTATCTTTTTGCGCTGAGGGCTCGAATTTAGTGAAAACATCTTCGATAATTTTGCTCAAATCAGCCACAATAAATTGAAAACCGAACTTCCCTTCTTCTATTTGAGCGGCGTTTAATAAATCTTCCACAGTCTTTAAGCTCTCAGTCACTGCTTTTTTCCCCTGGTCAATAACTTGCTCTTGCTCAAGTGTTAAAGGACCAATTTCTTTTTTAGCTAATAATTCAAAAACCCAGGATAAGCCGGAAAGAGGAGTTCTTAATTGATGAGCCGCTACTGTGATAAAGTCTTTTTGGATTTTTTGCAAAACTTCTTCTTTTGTCAAATCGTGAATGACTTTTAAAAATCCAAAAACATTTCCCCGCTCATCTATTACCTTGGTTGTTACTATTTCTAAGGTTAATTCTTTAGGCTCATCAAATTTTACTTTAATTTTCTGAGGATAAATATCGGCAGATCTTTCTAAAACAATCGGAGCTAAACTCGGAAAAAATAATTTGGTGCAAAATCCATAACGGGAGTCATTACTTAATTCTGGTTTAATAATTTTCCCTATTAGCTCTTTTCTTGATAAACCAGTAAATCTTTCCATAGCTGGATTAACTAGAATAATCTCAAAATCATTACTATAAGAAATAGCCGGATCTTCGATGCTGCGAATCATGGCATTGATTTGGTTCCTTTCTAAATCCAAACGGCTACTAGTATCAATCAAGTTGATAACAAAAACAACTGCCCCTAACCAAAAAATTATTAAAAAGCCACCCAAAATCATAGCCAAAAGTTTATCTGGTAAGAGCAGCCAATTAAAAGCTATTTGGGTGAAAATAAGCAAGCCTAAAAAAAGAAAAGGCAAAAATTGAGTAGAGAAAAAATGCTTTTTAATTTTTGTGAAAAACTTGGACATAAACAGTTTTAAATCCTCATTTCGAGCGCAGCGAGAAACAAGGTTCTGCCGAATGAAGTGAGGCAGGTTCTTATTTCGAGCAAAGCGAGAAAAAAGGTTCTGCTGAACGAAGTGAGGCAGGTTCTTATTTCGAGCGCAGCGAGAAACAAGGTTCTGCCGAATGAAGTGAGGCAGGTTCTTATTCTAATTCTCCCCAATTTTTGCCAATAGTTATTTCAGCTTTCAAGGAGACTTCCAAATCAGCAACTTGTTCCATTATTTCTTTTAACTGAGGAGCTATTTCTTTTATTATCGCAGATTTTACCTCTAAAATCAATTCATCATGGATTTGCAAAATTAGTTTAACGTCATCTTCAAGGTTCTTGCTTTTAATAAAATTTGAGATTTTAATCATTGAGAGCTTGATAATATCAGCCGCCAGCCCTTGAATAGGCATATTAATGGCTATTCTCTCTTCTTGCCGGCCTATCTGGCCTAAAGAGCCAATCAGAGGTAAAAATCTTTTTCTGCCAAAAATTGTCTCGGCATAGCCTAATTTTTTGGCCTGTTCTAAAGAATGCTCTAAATAGGTTTTTAATCCTGAGAAATCAGAGAAATATTCTTCTTTAAATTGTTTCGCTTCTTTAAGGCTTATCCCTGCGGTTTCGCTTAAAGCTTTATTTCCCATTCCGTAGATAATGCCAAAATTTAAAATTTTGGCTAATTTCCTCATTCCCGGAGTAACTTTATCCTCAGGAATATTATTAATATAACTGGCGATTAAAGTATGAATATCTTTATCCTCTCTAAATGCTTTCACTATTTTTAGATCTAATGAAAGATGAGCCGCGATTCGTAACTCAATTTGAGAATAATCTAAAGATAAAAAGGAAAAACCTGGAGCTGCTTCGAAGGCTTTCCTTATCTTCTCTCCCCATTCTCCTTTTGAGGGAATATTTTGAAGATTGGGCTTTTCAGAAGAAAGGCGGCCAGTGGCTGTGCCAGTTTGTTTCCAAATAGTATGAACTCTTTGAGTTTTAACATTAATAAATTGAGGCAAAGGATCAAGAAAGGCTGTTTTTAATTTTTCTAATTGACGATAATCAATAATTAGAGGAATAATAAGGTGGCTTTCTTTTATTTTACTTAATTCGAAAATATCAGTGGAAGGCTTACCAGAACTAGTTTTTTTCAGAATTGATGAATCTAATTTTAAATCTTGAAATAATACTTCAGCCAGCTGTTGATAAGAATTAATATTAAAAGTTTTTTGAGCTAATTGATAAATTCTGCTTTCTAAAATTTTTATTTCTTTCTCAGCTTCTTCTTGTAAATGTTTAAGTATCTGTTTATTCACAAAAATGCCGTTTATTTCCATCTGAGCTAAAATAGGAATAAGGGGTTTTTCTATTGTTTCCCAAATATTATCTAAACTTAAACTTGAAACTTTGACTTTAATGGTTTCAGCTAAATTCAAAAATTTTCTTAAATGATCTTCAGGAAATAAGAGGTTTTCTTCTTTTAAGAAAAATCTGGTTAAACTTTCCAGGTTATAATTTTTTCTTTCCGAATCAATTAACCAAGCTAAAATGCCTATATCTTCAAGACTTAATTGAGAAAATTCTCTTATTTCTTCGGCTATTTCTTTCGCCCCAAGAGTAAAGATAGTTTTACCCTCAATAATTGTTATCAAATTTTTTAGCTCTTTGAAAAAATTCTGAGGAAGATAAAAAATTTCTTCGGGAGATAGGATAAAATATAAACCAAAAATTTCTCTCTCACCATATTTATGACCTTGATAATCTAAAAATACGCCTAGGGTTGAAGTCTTTTCAATTTTATTTTGCAAAAGATTAAGTTTTTCTTGAGAATCGATTGTTTCAATAACCACCTTCTGTTTTTCTTTGATGGTTCGGCTTTGCCCTTCGGCAGTGAGCTCAGGGCCGAACTGCTCACCATGGCTTCGACTGAGCTCAGCCGAATGTCCAATCCTGAGCATAGTCGAAGGATTGATGGTTCGACTACGCTCACCATGGCTTCGACTGAGCTCAGCCGAATGTCCAATCCTGAGCATAGTCGAAGGATTGACTGTGTTCTGGTGAAAATTAAAAATTCTCTTGATTAGACTCTGAAAACCCAATTTTTGGAGAAATGGTGTTAGTTGTTCTTCAGAAGGCTGTCTAAAAGCACCTTCTTCTAATTGAAAATTAAGGTCAACGCCTTTTTCAATAGCGACTAAGTGACGGCTGAAATAAGCCTGATCTTTATTTTTTATTAACCTCTCTTTTAATCTGGTGTTAAGATTTTTAATTTCTGGAGATTGGTTTTCTAAAGCAAAGTAAAGATTATCTAAACTGTTAAATTCTTTAATTAATTTTAAAGCAGTCTTTTCGCCTACTCCAGGCACTCCTGGTACATTATCTGAGGGGTCGCCTTTTAAAGCTTTAAAATCAAGCAATTGAGCTGGCAAAAGGTTATATTTCTTTTTTATTTCTTCCACATCATAAATAACTCTATCTTGTAATCCTTTTCTCAAGGTATAGACATGAATATTATCGTTTACTAATTGAAGAGTGTCTAAATCGCCAGTTAAAATTATGATTTTAAGATCGTTCTTTTGAAATTTTTGAGCTATTGTGCCAATAATATCATCTGCTTCAAAGCCTTCTTTCTCTAAAATAGGAATCCCCCAAATTTTGAGGATTTCCTTAATAATCCCTATCTGTTCATAAAAATTTTCCGGGGCCTTGATTCTTTTAGCCTTATATTCTTTATATTCTTTGTGACGAAAAGTAGGTTGGGCTAGATCAAAAGTCGCTACTAAATAATCTGGCTTGAGTTCCTGAAGCATCTTTAAGAAAACTAACATAAAGCCATAAACGCCGTTCACTAAAATCCCCTCTGGAGAAACTAAGGGAGGAAGAGCGTGATACGAGCGATGAGCCAAAGCAAAACTATCAATAATAACGAATTTTTTCATAATGAAACTAAGTTTCAATATATCGAGCCTGTAGCTCGTTATAAAAAATATTACAAATTAAGGAATTTCTAATTCCAGCAATCTTTTATTTTCTCCTTTTATCTTAAATTTTATCATCCAATGATTTTTTGGAAGAAGACGCTTAATTTTGTCTCCCCATTCAATAAAAATAATATTTTGGTGATTTTTGATTATCTCTTTAAAATCTAGTTCTCTTATCTCAGAAATTTTCTTCAAGCGATAACAATCCAAATGCCAGAGAAATTTAAATAGTTTGCGCTTTAAAGTAAATCTCTTCATAATCAAAAAGGTCGGGCTAAAAATCTTTTCTTTTAATTTTATCCCTTTAGCTATACCCTTAAGAAATTCGGTTTTTCCGCTGCCAAGATTACCTTCTAAAGAAATAACTAAGGCCTGCCTGCGCAGGCAGGCTTGCTTACACTTCAAATCTTTTTGTTGCAAGATGGTATTAATGAATAAAGAGGCAATTTCTTGAGTTTCCTCTGGACTTTCGCTAATAATTTTAATTCGCATTTTATCTGCTTTAATTTTACCACAAATTTTCACTTTTCTAAAGTAAATTTAGGTGGTATAATAACTTCTATGGATGATCTAACTCAAAAAAGAGAAGAAAAAATTAAAAATCTTTGGCAAGAATCCAAAGAAAGAATAGCTGAGGACTTGGCTCTGAAACATAATCTTTTGTATCTTAATTTAAGAAAAGTAAATATTGCTCCGAGTGCTTTAGAAGTGATCCCAGAAGAAAAAGCTAAAAAAGCCAATCTGGCGGTTTTTGAAAAAATCGGTAATTTAATTAAAATAGCGGTTCTTAATCCAGAAAATCCAGAAACAATCAGGGTTATCGAGGAGCTAAAAAGCAAGGGTTATAAAATAGCCATTTATGTTGTCACTGAAGAAAGTCTTCTTTGGGCTTTAGGTTATTATCGCTTTGTCCAGACCCGTTTAGAAAAAATTAGCAATTTTATTGATGTTTCCCAAACAAAGCTGGCTAAATTTTCTAATCTCAATCAAGAACTTTTGAATTATCCCTCGGAAGAAGTCACTGCGCTTGTTTCTTTAATTCTCAGATCAGCTCTTAACATTGATGCCTCTGATATTCATCTCGAACCCCAAGAAGAAACAGCTTTGATTCGTTTTCGCGTCGATGGTGTTCTTTATGAAGTAGCAGAAATAGAAAAAAAGAAATATCAAACCATTCTCTCCAGATTAAAGCTTCTTTCAGGATTGAAATTAAATATTACCAACGCTTCTCAAAATGGCCGTTTTACTATTCAGGATAAAAAAAATAATAATATAAATCTTTTCGATGTCCGAGCCTCAAGTTTACCTGGACCCAAAGGCGAATTTTTAGTTTTCCGTCTTTTAAATCCCAAGCGAACAGCTTTTGGTATGATAGATTTGGGGTTAAAAGAAAAAGAAATAAAAATTCTTAACGATATTCTTTCAAGTCCCAATGGCATGATTTTACTCACTGGCCCAACTGGCTCTGGTAAAACTACCACTCTCTACGCTTTGCTCAAAACTAAAATTTCTCCGGGTATAAAAATCATCACCATTGAAGACCCCATTGAATATCGCTTATCAGGTATCAATCAAACTCAAGTTTCTAAAGATTACAATTTTGAAAACGGTTTAAAATCAATCCTTCGCCAAGATCCGGATGTGATTATGATTGGCGAAATGCGAGATAAAGAAACAGTAAAAACTGCCCTCCAAGCGAGTTTAACCGGTCATTTAGTTTTCTCTACCTTACACACCAATGAAGCTGCTTCAACTATCAACCGTTTAGTAGAATTAGAAGCAGAAAGAACTCTTCTTCCCGGAGCTTTGCGGGTGGTGATTGCTCAAAGATTAGTCAGGCGTTTATGCTCTCACTGCAAAGAAAAATATGAACCGACTGAGAAAGTAAAAGAAAAAATTATGGAAGCTTTTTCTATTCTTTCTCCAAAAAGTGGCGTCAAAATTCCCAAAAATATCTCTTCTCTTTATCGGGCTAAAGGATGTGAAAACTGCCATTGGTTAGGCTATATTGGTCAAATTGGTCTTTTCGAAACTTTACCCATCACGCCAAAAATTTCTAAAGAAATTATCCGCGGGGCTGAGGAAGATGAAATCAGAAAAACCGCCATTGACGAAGGCATGGTGCCTCTTTTTCATGATGGCTTGTTAAAAGCTATTGAAGGCATCACTTCTTTAGAGGAAGTCTTTCGAGTGGCTGGCGATATTGAATATGTGGAGAAAAATTATCAAGATTTATTTGCTCAAACTCTTCTTCGAGGATTAAAAATTAGTCCAGAAGAAGAAAAACAAATTGAGCCTCTGCTTTTAAAAAAGCAGAATTGGTCAGAGTTCCTGAAAGATAAACCAACTGTAAAACAAATTAGTTTTTTAATCTTGGGAGCCATTAAATCTCGGGCTACTGATTTACATTTTGAACCAGAAGAAAAAGATATAAAAATCAGGGAAAGAATTGATGGCGTCCTCTACGAGATGACTTCCTTTGATCTTATGGAAGCGCCAGGATTGATTAATGAAATTAAAAATCTTAGCGGCCTAAACACTGAAGAAACTCAAAAAGTCCAAGAAGGAAGATTCCGGGTAGTCTTTAGAGAAAAATCATATGATATTCGTCTTTCCATTCTTCCTTCTGGATATGGGGAGAGCGCTAGTTTAAGAATCTTAGGTAAAGAAATTCAAGCTTTAGATTTAGAAAAAATTGGTTTGCTTCCATCAAGCCAAACTATTTTGGAAAAGGTCCTTCAGGATAAAGTTGGTTTGATATTAGCCAGCGGTCCCACTTCTTCCGGAAAAACCACTACTCTTTTTGCTTTATTAAAGAAATTGAATCAACCTGGCGTAAAAATCATCACTGTCGAAGATCCAATTGAATATCGCTTAACCGGAGTTAATCAAACTCAAATCAACGAAGAAAAAGGTTATACTTTTTCTAATGCCTTAAGAACTCTGCTTCGCCAAAATCCTAATATCTTTCTAGTAGGAGAAATCAGAGACAAGGAAACTGCAGAAATGGTCTGGCAAGCTTCTTTAACTGGTCATTTAGTTTTATCAACTATTCATGCTAATGACAGTTTAGAAATCATCCCTCGTTTAAAAAGTTTGGGTATTAGTTCTACTGATATTATCAAAGCTACTCGAATCATCATAGCTCAAAGATTAGTTAGAATTTTATGCCCTGCTTGCAAAAAAGAAACCCAAGCTCCTCAAGAAATGATTCCTTATATTAAAAAAACTTTAAAACTCTATCCTGAATACCAAGAACAATTTAAGCCTCCATTTAAGATCTATACAGCTTCCAGTTGTTCTCAATGCAATTTTACTGGTTATTTAGGTCAAACTGGAATTTTCGAAATTGTAAAACCTGAACAAATAGAGAATTTAGAAAAAGCTCAGTTTCCAAAATTAATCGATGATGCCATCATTAAAGTTCTTTTAGGTATCACCTCTTTTGAAGAAGTCAAAAGAGTTTTAGGTATATAACAATTACTCGGAGAATATATTGCCTTTCGAAAACGTCTAAAATCCCCAGCGAGGATTTTAGACTCGCGCAAGCTCCTCGCTCCCCCCTCTTTTTGCGCGTTGCGCGAAAAAGAGGGGGACCTTGCCCACTCGTCGCTTGAGCGTTTCTCAAGGTAATATGTCTCTTCGCTCTTAAAACTCTTAAAATTTATTTATAATATCGCTCAAAAAAATTCGCTCATTAATTAAGAAAGTGAGCTCTTGTTTTTGAGCCGACCTCAGGGGAGGGATCCAAAAAGGGTCTGCTTTAGCAGACCCAAAATAAATCCCGCACCTTTAGAAAATTGATTTCATCAATATATGCCATTGGCATTTATCTTCTAAAGGTGCGGGATAAAAAGGGAGAGGTGTAACATGCTCCTCCCCTGTGAAGGCGAAAAAATAAGAGCGAACTTTATTAAAAAAACCCATTAGCCTGCAGGCAAAGTTTCCTCATCAAGAGGAATTAAGGATTCAATCAAGAAATATCCCAGTCGAAACCAGAATACCCGTTGAACAAGAATCCCCTCAAGCCATCCACAAAATGTTTAGCTTGTTTGCCCACAGACTAATGGGTTTTTTGTTTAAAAAATACCTTGATTTTAGGTATTTTTATAATAGCAAATTATTAAAGAAATGTCAATAGCAAGGAGGTGGAAAAATGAAAAAAATGCTAGCCAGCAACATTATCTATTATACACTTGCCTCACCTGTTTATCAACTTCAAGACTAATTCTTGTAGCTTCTTCAATTTCTTCCCAAGGAATTAACCATTTTCTTTGATGCATCGCTTTAGCTAATTCTTCTAATTCTTCAAAATGACCTTTTTGACTGTTTATTGTTTTCATGCCAGTTTTCAGTCCGTAGGCTGATAGTTTTTTAAAATCATCAAGGATTAAAGTTGAGCCCTCAGAATAAAGTTCAAGGTATTCTTTAGAAAATTTCTCTGACCCTTCAGTAGTATAAATCAAATTAGCAATGGAACCGTCTTTAAATCTTAAGGAAGCAATAAAATTATCAGTAGTTAGATAAAAAGTATCTAAAGGATTAATGGTCACAGCTGTAATTTGAGAAGCTGAAGAATTGGTTAAATAGCAAAACAAATCAAACATATGGCAGGCATTGCCTAAAATCCTGCCGCCACCTTCAGAAGTATTAACCCAATGACTAGGGGGTAAATAACTATCGTTGACCCGATAATTAATTATTAACGGGCTATGGCGTTCTTTAATTTCTGTTTTTATTTTCTCAATAAATGGGGAAAAACGACGGTTAAAACCAACAAATAGCATCGGCGAATAGCCAATGGTTGGATTTTTCACTACTTCTCTAATTTCATTTAATTCTCCTTCAGTTAAACACAAAGGCTTTTCCACAAAGACGTTTTTCCCTGCCCTTAAAGCATCTATGACCATTCGGCTATGAAGATGATGCCGAGTGGTAATCATAATTAAATTAATTTTTTGATCATTTAATAAAACGTTATAATCAGTGGTAGCAATATTAGCCCTATACCTTTGAGCGAAATATTTGGCTTTGACTGGGTCATGAGTGCAAACTCCTCGAAGATGATAATAATGCTTCAAACGACTCAGATTGGGCAAATGGACGACTTGAGCAAAAGTGCCAACGCCAATAATACCAACTTCTATTCTTCCTTCTATTTTTTGAGGTTGAGGCAGTTCGAGGCTAGTTAAAGTTTTTTCCTCAAGGCTCAAAGACGGATAGACCAAAATGACTGCCAAGGGTTTTTTCTTGGAATTCAACAATTTATAAGCTAACTCAGCTTGTTCTAATTGATACTTGCCTTCAATTAAAGAAAGAAAGTTAATTTTTTTAGCCTGCAATAATCTTAAATAAGCATCTAAGTTGCGGCTTTCTGTCCAACGGACATAGGCACAAGGGTAATCAATGCCTTTCTTTTCATAATCCTCATCTCCTCTGCCTGGACCATAGGCAGAAGAAATCCGTAAATCAATCTCTTTTTCATACCAAGCTAGCCTTTCTATTTTTAAACCGACATCTCCTACAACTACAACCTTCCCTCTTTTTCGAGTTAATCCCATGGCCTGATTGATAATAGCATTATTTTCTGTGCCAGAAGCAGTAATAATGGTCGCATCAGCACCCTGAAAATTAGTTAAACGATTAATTTCATTAATTAAATTTTTATTGGTCAAAGAAAAAGCAAATTGTAAGCCATTTTCCTGGGCTTTTTTAATCCTTGTTTTAGAAATTTCAATTCCAATCACTTTTACTCCACTGGCTAAAAGAATCTGACTGGTTATTTGCCCAACCAATCCCAAACCAATAACTACTGCGCTTTCACCAACCCGCAAATCTGCCTGTCTTACTCCCTGGAGAGCAATCGCTCCTAAAGTGATAGAAGCTGCTTCTTCTAAATTTACTCCTTCAGGAATTCTTACCGCTAAATTTCGAGGTACAGAAACTATTTCCGCATGTGAGGCCAAATTAGCGCCGGAACAAGCCACTAAATCCCCTTCTTTAATATCTTTAATATTTGTTCCCACTTTAATAACTCTACCACAAGAGCTATAGCCTGGCGTTACTCCAGCTTCTAACATTCCACTAACTATTTTATAAGTTTCAAAAATGCCGCGCTCTTTAATTAAACGCATTCCTTTAGCTAATTTGGTAGGATATTTTAAACTGGACATCTCAGTGCCTGAAGAAATCAAGGAATATAAATTTTCCACTAAAAGACTGTTAGCTCCACTGTTTGGTGCTGGTACTTCTTCAACAACTACTTTCCCTTTTTTAAACAAAACTTGGCGCATAATTAATCAGGAATTTCATCCCATTCTCCTTTTTCAATTAATTGAATAAAGTTTTCACTCGCTTGTTTTAAATTAGGATCTAATTCAGCTGCTTTTTGGGCATAATAAATAGCTTTTTCTTTATTATGCATTTTACCATAAGCAGCTGCTAAATGAACATACATTTCCGCATCTTTAGGATCTAAATTAATTGCCTGGAAATATAATTTTATTATCGTCTCATAATCTTTTTCTTGGGCTAAAAGATTAGCAATATTTAAAATCGTGTTTTTATCCTTAAAAGGATAACCGTATTTCGCCGCTTGAACAAAATATTTATTCGCATTTTCGTTATCTTTTTTGTCTGAATAGTACAATCCTAAAATATAATAAGGAGTCGGCTCTTGAGGATAAATAGCAATTGTTTTTTCTGCTTCTTCTTTGGCTTTTTCTAAATCATTTTCTAAAAAATAAACTTTAGAAAGAAGCATATGGGTTTGAGGAAAATAAGGGGCTAATTTTACTAAATCCTGTGAAGTTTTCTCGGCTTCTTTCATTTTGTCTTTATCCCAAGAAGAAGCAAACATTTCTAATTCAGCTTTATCCATTAATAATCTGTAATTCCAAGGCTCTTTATTTAGTAAATTAGTAGTTTCTAAAAGAAGAGACTCGATAAAGGGCTTCGAAACTTCAGTGGTAACTGAGTAAAAAGAATAACCCTTTTTGACGCCTATTATGACATCCTCTTTAAAAAATCCGGCATTTTGTAAAGTTTGACGGAGCAATTGAGAAGCTTTTTCGTTATCTTGCTTTGCTAAAGCTCTAATTGTCGAAATAATATTTTTACTTGTAAAATATGGTTTTATCACAAATTGAATTAAAGAATAAAAAATCAAGCAAAAAGAAACAATCAAAATAAAGCCTCTTGTTAATTCTGGAGCAAAATCTTTTGTACTCTTGTCATTCCGACCCTGAGCTTGTCGAAGGGGAGGAATCTCTGAACTTGTTTCAGAAACATTTCCCATCACGCCAATAAACCCTAACACTAAGAAGAACATTAAATAGCTTTCATGAAAATCAAAAATAAAAACATTTTGAATAAAATAACCAATTAATATCGCTTCGAAAGTTAAAGCAGTTAAAAATAATCCCTCTTTTCTTTTTGTCTTTTCTAAAATTTTAAAAGCAAACCAGAAAATGGCCAAATAAGAAAGAAAACCGAAAATGCCAGTAGTGGCTAAAACTTCCATTGGCTTATTATGCGCCCTGTCAAAATAAAAATCACCTGGTAAAACCTTAATTACTTGAGGATTAAAGTTTGTAATATAAGCGGCTTCATAATTTTCTGGCCCCCAGCCAAAAAATGGTTTCTCTAGAAAGCTTTTAAAAGCAGTGCCAGCTGATAAAGTTCGAGAAACTGCAGTTGGGTCTTTTAAAGAAATTGAAGTTAATCTTTCTAAGGCAAAATTATTTTTAACCAACGAAGTATTTTTTAAAGAAAAGACAGCACCAATAAAGATAACTCCTGCTATTAAAGCGAAAAGAGAGAATTTTTTTAGTAAAGGATATTCTTTAGCCTGATGAGAGAAAATCAAAGAAATCAAGATATATAAAGCTCCTAAACTAAAACCCATCATTCCTCCCCTGGTGCCGCTAATAAAAATTAGCGAGGCTTCAAAGATAAAAATTAATAGCCACCACACGCTGTCATTACGAGGAAAGAGCGAAGCGATTGACGAAGTAATCTTATTATCATTCAGATTGCTTCGCTTCACTCGCAATGACATAAAACTT
>Ga0210016_1004129_pt1 | contig 12480 bp, 12 predicted proteins | sample CryGeyCG2014_300_FD_185454 | JGI IMG/M metagenome (GOLD analysis project Ga0210016, IMG submission 185454) | Groundwater microbial communities from aquifer - Crystal Geyser CG02_land_8/20/14_3.00 (SPAdes) (version 2) | ecosystem: Environmental > Aquatic > Deep subsurface > Groundwater | place... | reverse complement strand
AGAGCTTCTCGAATGATGATAGAATATCGCGAATATCACGAACTGGGACAAGAATTTTTGCCTTCTTCTCAAGTATCATTTCCGCCATTTCGATGTAAGCAAGCCAACCCCGCGATTTATCAAAGCAGATAGGTTCTTCTCGATTAGCATAATAGCTTTCAAGAATGCCACGAAGAACTCGCTTCTTTGCTTCTTCATCAGGATTAGCTTGAAACTCAATGAGTTGATCCCAATTATTTCGCACTGAAAAGATGATGTCGAGAATACCACTGGTCGGTGAAACATGGAAACAAGGATTTTGGTTTAGAATATTACAAAGTAATTGCGAACCACTTCTTGGCATTCCTGATATAAAATGAAAAGTTTTCATTTACTCATCCTCAATTAACATACCTTTAAAATAAAATCTTCCTAGCATGGTTGTCGCTGTAGCCGCGACCGTAATTGCACCAACGAGTGAAGTTTCACCATCTTCTGGTACTAATGGAGTTTCTATTTCCCTTTTGAAAGCAGCAGTAAGAGCAGTTGTAATTGCAGCAGCACCATGTTTGGTGGTATTTCCTGTAATTCCATAAGATACAGTAGGTTGAACTGTCATTCCCGTTACCACAGTTGCCTCTAATCCCATCGCATCTATCCAAAAATGACAACCCGCTGGCAAAGTGATGGTGTGCCCCGCGACAACTTTCAAATCCACTTCTTTGGTCATTAGAACGACTTCGACGCCGCAGAAACTTTCAAAAGCTACTCCAGCAGCTTCGTTATTATCTTTGCGGTTTATTTGGGGGCCGCAGATACTGGTCGTGCGAGCTATTCTTGCTCTCGCCTTGTATCCGATTGCGGTGCAGCCCTCTCCGCTTGCGGTGCTGTAGTATCCGCTTGCGGTGCTGTTGGCTCCGCTTGCGTTGTTTGAGTATCCGCTTGCGGTGCTTTTGGCTCCGCTTGCGTTGTTTTGGTATCCGCTTGCGGAGCTTCTGGCTCCGCTTGCGGAACTGCCGACTCCGATTGTGATGCTGTAGGCTCCGCTTGCGGTGTTGTTGATTCCGACTGAGACGCCGAGTGGGCCAGAAGCGACTTGTGATGCTGTGCTTCTGGAGCTTTGAATATCAATTGCAAAACCTCCACGAGCATTTCCTGAAACATCTCCTCCGACTAAAGCTGTCGCAGTACCTATTTTTACCATGCTTAATACATTCTCATCCAGATTGACTTTACTATTCGCATTTTGAAGAGTGAGGGTAGATTGAAGGCCAATTCTCAAGAAGCACAAGCATGAAACATTATTATCAATAACAGCTTGTAAAATTTTGGTCGATCGTGGGTCAACCGCGATAATATCCACACAATCCTTCAAAGTAATAGCTTCATCATATTCACCCGGATAAACTGACACAGTTATAATTGACTTTACCGCATAAGTCGTCGTCGCATCAGGATTTACCGACCAGTTACTGTCAACAGTAGCAACCTTCGTGCTTCCGACATAATCAATGATAGTACGAATTTGCCCGCTACCAGTTCCACCAGTCAAGCGAACTTTCTTTCCATTATAATAGTCATCAACTGCCGAAGCCGCCGCGGCAAGCGTAATCGTATCCGCCGCGCCTGCTTGCGCAGTGCCGCTATGGACGATGGGGTTGGCTGAATCTATCGAGGCTTGAATTGTGGTGAACATTCCGCCAGATTTTGCAACCGTAATTACGTTTGCCTTAGGAACATCAATGCCCATTACATCGCTAATGAGAGTAACGTTATCGTGTTTTTCTCGATTAGCATTGAGATTGCTAACATAAACCTGCCTGGCATTATCAGCATAAATTGAGTTGGCAGAAGCATGCAGACATTCAATTTTCACATCTCGCAAGAAAACATCTGCAGTTCCTGCTCCTATACAAGCAATTCCGTGTCCAATAGCATTATTATAATTATTTATTATCTCGGTATCGAATATTTTAACCGTGCTGGATGGAATACCGCCATTGCCTATTTCTAAATCTATTCCATATCCTACGGTAACTTCAATCGTACAATTTTTGATTTCGATATTGAATTCGCCATCATCATTATAGGCACGTATGCTGCGACCGGTTATCGTACAATTATCAATTTCTACATCACCTATTGCGCTCAAAATAGCATAACTATCTGGGTCTGTCGGTGAGAGAATACAATTTCGTACAAAAGCAGGACCAAATTCAGAAGAAACGAAAACCGTTGGGACACCGTTATTGCCTGCTTTGATACACGTAAGATTTTCTATACCACTATTGGAATATACTGAAACCAGTTCTACCGCTGACGATGTTTGGATTATACAACCATCTCGGCTCATGCCACATAGATAAACATATTGTTTCATTGTAATGTCTTCAGCATAAACCCCAGAATAAACCAATACAAGATACCGCTTATTAACAGCCGCATCTGTAATACTATCAACCGCATCCTGGATTGTAGTAAAATCCCCGCCACTCTTCGCAACTGTAACCACTTGCTGATAAGCACCGCCGCCACCGCTCACTTCAGCGGTAACAACAAAATTATCAACGGTTGCATCTGTTAAATCATATTCACCAACACCCGCCCCCAACGTGTCAGGATAACTTTGACCTGATTTGAATTTGTCATCATTTGTCAAGGTTAAACATACCGAGCCATCGCCAGGGTCTTCACCGCGCAAACCTTCCCACAGCAAGTAATTACCATTGGTATCAACTAATTCAGCGCGGAATGTAATAAACGTATCACCCGCAGCATATAAATTCCCATCGCTATCTTCAAAACCACCTAACGATTCAAGAAATTGCAGTTGTAAACTCGTAGCTGTCGCGCCACTGCGGATTGGCATCTGAAATTCCGTTTCAAATTGATATGGTATCGCGTCTGGCTGAGGCGCACCTGCCCCCGAATAATCAATTATTTCACCAGCCACAAGTGCCGCGGCTATTACCGCACTGTTATCATAAAGTGTTTGTGAGATCCATATAACTGCACCCGGTGCTATGTATGCGATACCAGTTAAATTATAGTAATTATTGGCATCTGCATTTTGGATATAAGGCATTATTCCTCACCTTCTTTAATTTGTTCAATTTTCTGAAATCCTGTAATTGCTTGACGTTCTTCATCCCATATTGGTATAACTTCAATCACGTAGCCTGCATCAATTGCTTCTTGTAAGGCTGGCGTCATAATCATTTGCCTTACCGCGTCTGGTGCCAAATTAATACCATGAAGCCCGAATTCATGAAGGGATGTGAAGCTATTTCTGTTTTCTTTTATCCATATTTTCGACATATTCAAAACTCCTGCCTGGTTACAGCTTTGAGGGAATTTATCACTTTTGATGGTTGGTGAGTAAGTAGGTAGGTGGGTAAGTGGGTAGGTGAGTAAGTGGGTAGGTGAGTAGGTGAGTAAGTGAGTAGGTGGGTAGGTGGGAATAAAGAAACCCACTCACTCACTCACTCACTCACTCACCCACTCACTCACTCACCCACTCACCCACTCACTCACTCACCCACTTTCGTTTATCTCCTCTTGTTTTCTATAACTTTCCGTTCAATTAAGTCCATGACATAGTTTCGGTTGCTTTCTATTAGTTTGGTTAGCTTAGGACCTGCATTGGAAATAACTGTCGCGAATGCTTGCATTTTGATTTCCTCTGCCTTTTCTTTCGTCAGCCCGCCGTTTTGTTTGAGGACGTCTACCACGTTTTGGTTTAGAGCTAACACTGTAGTCTGAACTACGTCCTCAATATCCTCCCAGATTAAATTAGCTTTTTCATGACTACTAATCTGGAATTTATTTTTCAGCCATGCAGAAGCGAAGCCGATTGCTATAATAGTGAGGAAAATGAGACAAGGCACTAGTACCTGGTCGCTTAGAATATTCAAGATATTACTCATTTTACCAACCTCCTAAAAGACTTCTGAAGTTTGCACTCCTGGGAAGTGCATAAAGTCTTCGGATTTCATTTAGTGTCAGTTCTTTCTTAAAGAAGAAGACATCATCAAAGAAGGCATCTGCCTGACCGCTGCTATCATAGTTACTCCCGACATAAATATTATTTACTCCCAATGAAAAAGCAGTCAGAGCAGCTGTGTCGGTTCCGATAGAAACACCGTCTATGTAGAAAGTATATCTGTCGGATACAAAATCGTAGGCAAAGACAAAGTGATGCCATGAATAAAAGTTGCTATTGTTGACTTGTGCCGCTGACTGGATACGATTTGCGCCGTTCAAATATAATGTGAATTTGTCGTCTGAAGCCTGGTAGAAAATCTTCACTCTGTTATTATCATCTGCACCTCGAGCGTCCAGAAATACCTTATTTTCCGCCGCATTATAAGGCGACTTTATGTTTGCCCAGAATGCAATCGTGCCTCTATCTGCTACGATATTTGTGTTAGGATAAGTAAGCGTATCGAGACCATCCGCCCTGAAGCTACCTGAACTATCACTCCACTTGCCCGTGCCAAAACTATTAGCCGATGTTGAAGGCGTTGTCGCCCCAGTCGTCGTCGGGTCGTCTTGGTCAAGTTCAATCAGGGAGATGTCATCAATGTAAAACTCTGCCGCACCGCTTGATGCTCTGACAAAAACTACGGGAATACCACCTATCGGGCTGTAAGTTGTCCAACTTACTTTTTGCCAAGACCCTGTGGTGTTTAAAGTTTTAGAAATTGAATTTAATTGATTGCTCGCGCCAAAAATAACAGGACCGCTAACAATATAAATCCAGGCAGAACCAGTATAATATTTGTTTTGCACAACAGCAAATGCATCAGATGCAACCCCTTCGAAAGAGGCATCAGCGTTTGTATAAATAGAAAATGTGCCACTATGAACCTTACCTGTTCCACCATTAGATGCTGTATTTGCTTTAAATTGTGATGTTGGTGTTCCATTAACCTTCCAATTGCTTGGCAAACTAACATCAACGGTTCCTCCTGTCTCCATCCCGCCGTTATTCACCAGATTTTTATGTATCTTCACATTATCCCAATAGCCAATCTCCGCGTTGGTTATTGACCCGGAACCCAAGTCAATTGTCGTTGCCGTGTCCGCCGCTTCAAAAGTAAAATCAATCTCATTCCAGCCAGCAGACAGATTAGCTTGAGTTGCGGTAATTCCCAAAGCCGCAGTCAAGTCAACATCAACTAATTGGCTTGCTCCGTTTGGAGTTGTCGGAGAGTAAAACCAGCCGTGAAATAGGTAATCCTCGCCAGCCGCAGTCGTGATTGTTTGTCTGGCAAACGCTTGCGTTGCGTCGCCGTTGGTTATTTTCAAACTATCAGTATCAAATTTAACTATGGTTTGGTCTTTGGCTAATGTGGTTTGAGCATCGCCTGCTGTATAAGCATTAGCATTGCTATGTTCCATATTCGGGTCAACAATTAGATTTTTAGAAATCCATTTATTTGTTCCAGTTACTGCGGCGGCGCTATCTGTTAAAGTAATCGTTGAGCCAGAAGGCGTGCCGTTTATTGTTGTTTGCACTACATTAGGAGTAGTTGCATCATCATAAACTATTACTCTATCTTCGTTTTTCCAACTTCGCAGTCCAACTGCTTGTGAAGTAGTAATAGTTACCGTGCTGATTGATAATATTTGTTGTCCCCTGTGCCAAAACACGCTATCGGTGTCACTGTCGGAATAAGTTCCGAGCCAAACCGTGTCTGGGGTAACGGTGAAAGTGTCGGTTGAGCCAGCGCCGGATGCGTATTCGGTAGTAATCGTAGAAGAAAAAGTAGGCGATGCAAGTAAAAATAGTAAGATAAGTAAACCAATTAGGACGTTACTACGTCCTAAAATATGAAAGGAAGTCTTTTTCATGATGGTTCGATGCTCCTTCTGTTCTAAATCATTAGAACGCAATCGTTTTCGTATCAACAAGACTGAACATCACTTTTGCAATAGGCAATGCTATGCAAATTGGAAATACCAGCAATCAAACTCTTCTATTACTCTCCGTTGCGATAACTGTGGCTTAGAATTAAATTTGATGCCCCATGAAACTAAGCGAAGCAAACATCACTTCTGTAGTATGAAGTGTTCTTCTGAGTGGCGTGTCAGGCATAGAATATTTACTGGTTCTAAGAACCCAGCGTGGTGCGGAGGTTTTGATGATTATTATGGACCAAATTGGCAAGAACAACAGCGCAAAGTAAAAGAACGAGATAATTATACCTGCCAAATTTGTCAGGCTACACGCCTCAATAACAAAAATAAAGAATTATCAGTTCACCATATCATTTCTTTTGATAATTTTGGCTATGTCCCAGACCAAAATACTAACTATATTCAAGCTAACGAACGGTCCAATTTAATCACTTTATGTATGCGCTGTCATCGAATAATTGAGAATGGTGTTTCTCTCGAGCAAGCCAAACTAATGGATTTAGAACCACTACCGCAGGAGCAATCCCCTAAACAAGGCGATTACGAATGCTTAATCTGCCATCGCTGTTTTTTACGCCAGCGAGACGTTTATTTCCATTCTAAGCGAGTTCATAGTATCAGAAAAAATGAATACATCATTAAATTCTTTGGTCAGCCTGTCTGCGCTTGTGGTTGTAGCAAACCGACACAATACAACATACACACAAAGCGCTTCCCGCTCTATATTAACGGTCATAACTTGCGTGGTAAATCTCATTCGGAAGCAACTAAACATAAAATGTCGGAAAAGCGCAAAATATGGTGGCAAGGTCAGTTAAGAGACATCTCTTGATTGTCAATTCGCAATGTCATTACTCCATTCATAAGATTTGCATTTGAATAATCACTACCTATATGAAAGATTGTTTCAATATTCGCCGGAGGCGATAAAGCAGGTGTTGCTGTATAATTATTTAGTATTCCTCCAATTCCCACCGCGATATGATAGGTATCCGCTTTGAAGTTTCCGCCTGCATTGATGTAAACCCAGGCACCAGCGTTAAACGTTTGAGCTGCCGACGCAACAGCAACCGAGCCAGTGCAATACAACTTAAACTTATCATCTGCCGGGTCATAATATATTGATATTCTGTCACTGCCGTAACCCCTCATATCAAAGAAGTAAAAGATATTACCTGTCGTGTTATTCTCATTCGGTCTCCACCAAATACTGAAATTAAATTGATTCGGGTCAAAGTTCTCGTAGACAACCCCAGACCCGTCCCCACCCTGCAAAGAGCCTCTCGTGTATTGGAGATTGTCGGATTGAGTGATTGAGATACCTTTTTGAGAAGTGAGAGCCGAAGGCGTCAAAGAACGAAACCCAAAACCAGGCGTGAAAGTGCCTTCAGCAACAGAGCCGCCTGACCGAATTGGATTGAGTGAATTGTTGAAACCGATTAAAGATAATGCAGGATTTTGTTTCCACCAGTCCCATCGGAGAAACTGGGCTGAAATATTTGTAGAGACTAACAGAGATAGTATTAGGATAGAAACAACATTTTTCTTCATGCTAAACTCCTAACAAAGTGATGGTGAAGCATGCTGCCCCGTGGGGTGAATAAGTGGGTGAGTGGGTGAGTGGGTGAGTGAGTGAGTGGGTGAGTGAGTGAGTGAGTGGTTTTCTTTATTCCCACTTACCCACCTACTCACTTACTCACTTACCCACTTACCCACTTACCCACTTACCCACCTACTCACTTACTCACTTACCCACTTACCCACTTACCCACCTACTCACTTACTCACTTACCCACCTACCCACCTACCCACCTACCCACTTACTCACTTACCCACCTACCCACCTACCCACCTACCCACCTACCCACCTACCCACTTACTCACTTACCCACCTACCCCCTTGCAAAAGCAATAAGCCCCCCAATTGGCTTTAACACGCTATCCTCCTAAAAAACTGCATAATTATATGAATGTGTCCCCCCGGCGAACACACAATAGACCCAAATTACATTGCTATTTGTTACCGGCAAAAGGGGTGTCGCTTCGCCTGGTAAAAGTTGTTTAAAATAAGTTGCATTTGTAACTGCGTTGGAGAATCCGAGATAGACAATATTAGCTGCATCGTTTAGTTCATTCGCCACTATAAAAACACCTTGTTTTGCGACATTTGAAGGCAGTTGTTGAGCAGTAGCTGATGCCGCGATAACAACTACCCCAAAGGGAACCGAAGCTGCTTGTGGTAAGGTAACAACATCAACTTGCGCTTCATTGCCACTTACTACATTGTCAATTATTTCAGTTGCTGTTTTGATAGCAATCAAGGCAGTCACAAGCGGGTCAGCTTCATTAGAAGCCAAAGTCACCGGCAGCGAATTTGCCATTGTTGCTTGACCTTTTGCAATGATGCCTAAAATGGATGCTATATCCGAGCTTAGTTCGTTTGCGCCAGTAGTGATACCTGCACCGAGCACAGTAACTGAAACTACACCTACCGTATCAGAAATTCGCGCGCGGAATTCTGACAAAGCACCAACACAAAAATGAAATAATCCATTTGTTATTGTTGACGATGCTTTAGTAGTATCTAAAATATTTGTGCCTTTTATTGCAGTCCAGTTCATATTATCAAGCGAAACTTCAAAATTGACTTTTGTTGTCCCCGCACCAGTAATTAACACCTGTAATACAACTGTACTAAGCCCTGTGATATCAAAAAATGGTCCATTCCCATCTGCTGCTGAAGCACTTTGTAATGTTTTAGTTTCAATATTTGTTATTAGATTTCTCATCTGTTTTTGATGGCAGAGACCTCGACTGATTGTTGCAATCAGTCGAGGAGGAAGCCGTCCTCTCGTTTGGAATAATGGAGGATTTGCCGTTAGGCAGGCTCCTCCTGGCAACAACCGATTTCGCGGGTAATGGTCACCCCAGTACGTTACAAATTAGTACACCAAAGGCTTATGGATATTCGCTATAACATAGTCCCAAGTCGTTGGCGGGGCTCCCACACCATAAGACACTTCGTCGTTGGCGGGGCTCCCAAACCATAAGACTTGCTTCGTCGTTGGTGGGGCTCCCGAACCATAAGACCTGCTTCGCCGTTGGTGAGTACGTTACAAATCAATACGTTAGTACGTTACAAATCTTTGCTCTACATACTTCCGAGGACGTGGGGTAGGTGTGGTGCTAATTGATTTCTGAAGCTCTGCACGCCTGAAGGCGGCAGGTTCTTAGACCTTTATACCTCTACCGGGCTCTCGCAGTCCAACTACAACTATTAGAATAGCCACAGTTGACCTGTTACAACATCCCGGTCCTTGGCATCAGGTATTCCCGATATTATCGGGACATCAGAACTTCGCGGGCGAGCCGCTCTGTCTCTGGATGGTTCAACCAAAGGGTTGAACATACCAAAGCTGAAAGGCAGTTGCCTTCCATTCGCAACTTGGGAAATATGGGACACCGCCCGCTGGAGAACAGCTTCCGTACTCCGCCAACGTTGATGCACGTCGGCTGTATCCAAGAAGTAGTAGGCTTTGCCTACTACTTCATTATTTTCAACGACACTGCCTGCAAGAAATGCAGAATAGATATCTCGTTGAATGTTCAAATTGCAGCAAGTATGAACTCGCTGCGAAAGGGGTTTAGGTTTGTACTTACCGCACTTGTGGCAATATTGGGAAAGTTTAGTATCTTTGGTTGAAAACTCATCTACTCTTCCACCAGCATTTTCGGCTTTGCGGCGGAGTATCTCCATGAACATACCGGGTGCTCTGTCTTTAACAGATTTCCCATAGTTCCTTTGAAATGCTCCATAGCTGAGTTTCTCAGTCTTTATATCCTTTCCAGTTTTCAAAATACGGTTAGCAAGATTACCGTGTAGAGATTTACGATGGGCAGCAAGTTTACGTTGGAGTTCAGCGAGTTTTGTTTTCGTAATCTTTAATCGTGTTGATTCGTGCCATGTCTTTTTACCGGGCTTAATTGTTCCGTCGGGATTGTAGTTTTGTGGATTGTTTGCTCGGCGTTGACGTTCTAATTTTCTTTGCAGTCGTCGGATTTCCTTTTGTTTATCTTTGAGTTCATCGCAGAAGCGTTCAAGGGTGGCATTATCATCTGTAACGTACTAACGTACCGAACAAGTTTAGAAACTAAACTACGCTGCAACAACTGCGCCATCTGCACTTAAAGCTTCATCTAAAATCCCCTTTCTTCTACCAAAAACGCTAAATCTATCTGTATTCCTCGGATAAACGGAGACATTAGTAATCTTTGCACATTCAGAACGGAAGGTTGCCCAACGCGCCGAATAGTGAAATCACGTACACCAGGCACATCAAAATGGCTAACCTTCTTTTCCCAGAATACGTCAACTAAATCACTCGCAATATCCTGAATGCCTTTGTTTACATTTGTCCCATCACCAACAATAAGTGTAGTTGGGTCGCCTTTATCGGCATGTGTCATAGCAACGACATTTACAATATATTCATAACGCCAAACAGCCGACGAGCGCGCCCATTCTATTGTATTCATTCCACCCATTTCGGTAAAAATCCAGGGAAATATGGCTGGTACTAACAAAGTTTCTCCACGTGGATAAAATCCCGATTGTTTGGTTTCAAAATAATTTAACCGACTATCGGTATTTATTAGCTCATTGACTTTGTTATAAATGCTATTTGGTATTACAAACATTTTTCAAGTTCTCCCATTTAGTTTTTCCAATATCTTTATCATCTGTTCATGTTCTATTTTTTGGTAGGTGTGCGTTTGCATGACTATTTCCATCAACCTCCGCAAATTGCCAGACTGTTCGCCTACAGACTTCAAAACATCCGATGATAACTCACGAGAAAGGGCAATTCCATTTTGAATAGCTTCTAAAAATTTCTCTCGTTCCGCTATCATTTGAGTATCACGTTTCTCTTGTGCTTTAAAAGAGACATAAATAAAGACCGCTAAAAGAGCTAGTATAGGAGAATTTTCGACAAATTTTACTAATACACCCTCCATTATGCATACCTCAACTTAAAATACTTTTTCTAGTTCTTCGCATACCCGTTTATCAAGCCACCTACCAAACGCATCAACTAAAGCATTTTGTAATGGTTCACTTTGTTCAGCTAACTCATATACTGCGCGTTGTGGATGTTTGCTTCCACCCTTTTCATGGACAATCGGATATGGAAAACCTGCAATGCTCTCAAAGTATGATAAATCCGCACCCCATTCCATATATTCTTTGGTATAGTGTGCGATATTTCCGCCCGCGCTCTTTTCCGTTGATGCTTTAAAATAAGCATCTGTTAATCTAAGTATTGTTTTACCAGGATAATGTTTTCTTTTCCAGGCTGCATACTTAGGGCTAAGAGGCGGCCACTGTCCGTAACCTTCAGTCGCAAATATTCGTGCTATTTCATCAATAACCGCGCGTGTAGCATAATCTTCCCAGAATGATTGCAAGTTTTGCATGACATTTTTTTCAACATCTACAATTGCTTGTTTCAGTTGGTTGAATGTTGGCTTCACATCTATTTCTATCATTCCGGTATTACTCCTTGTTCCATCGTCTTCGCGTATATCAATCGCTCATGTAAAGGAATATCGCGTTTGGCAACTCCAGTAATATCTGACTGGGTACGAATTTTGCGCGCCAGTGCAGAAAGCACTTCATTCTTAAATCTATCTGTCCAATCCGGCATACCTACACTTGTCCCCATGTGTCCGGACGCAATCGCTGCCGCTGTCCACTGAGCTGCTAACAACTTTAAATAGGCATCGTCTTTTTGTCCGACTGTAATTTCAAAAACGCTACTGAGAAAATCGACCATTGTACGCACAATAAGATTTTCCCATACTTGTGCTTTCGTACTTTCATAGTTATCACCAAGAATAGTTTCTGGATTAAGAAACGGTTGAATTTCTTCATCGGTAAGCCAAAGGTAAGCCATGGTTAACCTCTTGTTCCGTAAGCAAATTTATTGATTATGGCGTTGAATTTATCCATAGCGATTTGCGCTAAACTACTGTATTGTTTTGCAATGGATGTTCGACTGGTATAAGAAAACTGAGTTGTTTCACCACGAGCGTCTCTATCCATAATACTTGTTGGCATTGTAGTTATTTCGGTTTCACTGGTTGATAATGCGCTTTCAGCTTTGCTATCATAAACCGAAGCAAGAACATGATAGTACAATGCTTCCAATGCCGTGTCCGCAATGGAGGTCATATCATGAAGTAACGTATATTCAATGTCGAAAGTATCGTATCCAGTTACACTTGCCTGTGCTTCGGAACGGTTTATCGGCGAATCATAATAGTCTGCTTCAAGTAAATCGTGAAATGAATTAAGTTTTATGTTACCGAGCCGAATTTTATTCCCGTTGCCTTCATCGGTAAGCGCAAACGTAATTTCTTCGCCGGTGTCAGCATCGGTAACTTTGGTAATTGATTCTGCATTCGATGGAAAAGCATACAATTCTTGGTCACTTACAATTGCATTATCAGGACTTACTCGCAACTCAGGTAACTTTTGACTATATGCTCGAAGTGCAATATCAATAAATGTTTCAATTA
>Ga0210016_1004128_pt1 | contig 12483 bp, 9 predicted proteins | sample CryGeyCG2014_300_FD_185454 | JGI IMG/M metagenome (GOLD analysis project Ga0210016, IMG submission 185454) | Groundwater microbial communities from aquifer - Crystal Geyser CG02_land_8/20/14_3.00 (SPAdes) (version 2) | ecosystem: Environmental > Aquatic > Deep subsurface > Groundwater | place... | reverse complement strand
ATAAATTTATCTTTTTTAAGAATGATATTTTTAGCTTCTAAATTGACCGGTAAATCCCAAAGATAACTGTTACCAACATTTTTTAAAGTAAATTTTCCCTTATAAGATTTTTTGTCGGAAATTGTGGTTGGAAAATCCAAACCTTCTAATAATATCTCTTTTTTCTCCACTGGTTGACTTGTAACAGGTTTAATAAGAATATCGTGTGAGTTTTCAATCTTATACATTCCGGCGGCATAAGGATAATCGGAATTTTTCCCATGAATAACAAAAACAAGATGGTTCAAATCAAAAGAATCAAAATAATTTATTCCTGATGTATTTTCCCAAGTCGGATCAATGGCAACCCAGTTTTCAGTTTTTGTATCAAAATATTCCGGCCAGGCATGCAAAATATCAGAAGATAAGGATAGAGGTTGAAGTTTTGGGTCTAAAGAAAAACCGTAACCTTCAACTTCACGCGAATATATTCCTTTCTCCCTTGCAATCGCGATAAAAAGATCTGAAAATTCAAGGCAGACGGCTTGGTCAGGATTAGACATCACTAAATCCGCCCCAAGTCGTTTATTATCAGAATTAATTTTATTGTAATTATATTTAAGTCGATTGGTCACGAAATCATATATTTCTTTTGGGCTTTCTATATTCTTTATCAAATCTAATTTATCAAGTTGCCAATATTTTTTCGCTGTCAAAAGATAATTTTTTTGTTGATTGATAATATTTCTAAAATATAATGTCGAATCATCTCTTGTTTTTGAATAAACTTCAATTTGACTTTTATAAACAATTGTTTTTGTCTCAAGCGGTTTAAGAAAATATTTTCCTAAATAATTACTATCCTCATCTATACGGGTTGATTCCGGGGCGGGGCTAATTGATTGGATAAATATTTTTTGACTGGCGGTTTCGGGTGGGAAAGCCACTTCCGTAAAAATTGGGTATATTTGGTCGTTTTTTAAATGATAGGTTAATTCTGATTGATAAACTTGGACGTCCCCAAAAACAGCATAAATTGTTTTTGTATTTGGATTATTCCAAATTATTTTATTCCCGGTCACCAAATCAGGCTTTGGTTTTGAAATGGAAATTTTTTTATTAGTTGTCTGCGGTAAATTGACCGTCACCGCATATGATTCATCTTGCTTATTTTCTATAACCGGCAAGATCACCTCCCAGACCTTACCATTTACTTTAAATAAATTTGACTGATCAAAATTCAAAAAAAAGGTATTAACAGAATCTTTTCCAACCGCTGGATTTGAAAATTCCAGTTCGATTTTAGTTTTTTCTTCGTCTGTTGTCACTTTTGGTGTAATATATCCGTTGTCATCAGAGGCTTTAAGATTAGCAATCGAAAAAGTATTAGGAATACTGATAGCGAATTTACTGACAAACACTTCACTTTTTAAATTAATAATTTTAATTTTAAAATTTACTTGAGAGTTTAAGTTATTCTGTGATTCTGAGAGATTATATTCGACTTGATAGTCAGTTTTGAAGTCAGAAGCAAGAACAACATTAGATGATAGATGATAGATAATAAATGATAGAAGAAGAAGAAAAAAATATTTGACAAATTTTCCTACAAACAATGTCATCCCCTCGTAGGAGGAGATCCAGTCTATCAATTTCATTTTTATTTGGTAATTTTAGTCTGGATTCCCGCCTTCGCGGGAATGACAGATTTAATCAATATATTTATTTATTAATTGTCATTTTTCTCAAATATTCCCCCGTATAAGAAGATTTTACCTTAATTATGCCGTCAATTTCTCCCTGATAAATAACTTTACCTCCTTTATCTCCCCCGTCTGGTCCTAAATCAATTATATATTGACAGCTTTTGATAACGTCAAGATTATGTTCAATAACAATCACCGTATTACCCCGTTCAACTAATTCAGTAATTGTATGAAGTAATTTTTCTATATCATAGAAATGTAAACCCGTGGTTGGTTCGTCTAAAATATAAATAGTTCTTCCGGTATCACGACGGGATAATTCATTAGCTAATTTAAGTCGTTGTGCTTCTCCCCCTGATAAGGTTGGGGCAGGCTGTCCTAATTCAAGATATCCTAAACCGGTTTTTTGTAAAAAACTTAATTTGGAAAATACCTTATAATGATTATTAAAAAAAGTTAAAGCTTCATCGACAGTCATTCTCAAAATTTCATAAATATTTTTGTCCTTATATTTCACTTCAAGGGTTTCCTTATTATATCGGTTTCCCTGACAGACATCACAGATTACATAAACATCAGCTAAAAACTGCATTTCAATTTTTAAAACGCCGGCTCCCTGACACTTTTCACAACGTCCTCCCTTGATATTAAATGAAAATCTACCTTTTTCAAATCCGCGTTCGCGGGCGTCAACTGTTGAGGCAAATATCTCTCTGATTTCATCAAAAAAACCAATATAAGTGGCCGGATTACTCCGTGGAGTTCGACCTATTGGAGACTGATCAACCATATGAACCCGATCAAGATATTGATAGCCTTCAATTTTTTTGAATTCACCAATTTTATCGTGAAAATACCCATCTAAATAATATTTTAAAGCTGGATAAATGGTCTCTATGATCAAGGAAGATTTTCCTGAACCGGAAACGCCGGTAACTCCTATTAGATTACCTAAAGGAATTCTTACGTTAATATTTTTCAAATTATTATGAGTAATACCAGAAAAAATCAATTCACCATGGTTTTTTTTTAGGGAACAAATATTTTTGTTCCTTATGCTAATTGATTTTTCTCCATTCAAATACTGCCCGGTCAAAGATGCTTTTGTCTTTTTCATCTCTGAAATCTTTCCACTAAAAATAATTTTTCCGCCATTCTTTCCGGCTTTTTCCCCTAACTCAACTAAATAATCGGCTGCCTCAATTGTCTCCCGATCGTGTTCAACGACAATTAAACTATTCCCTAAATCCCGAAGATTTTTTAATGTCAAAATCAAAGCTGATACATCCTTTGGGTGAAGTCCAATCGACGGTTCATCTAAGACATATAGAACTCCGGTCAATCCACTTCCGATTTGAGAGGCTAATCTAATTCTTTGTAGCTCTCCGCCGGACAAGGTTCCTGACCTTCGACTAATAGTGAGGTATGACAAACCAACGCTGTTTAGAAAATTTAACCTGGTTAAAATTTCTTTTGTAATCGGTTTGGCAATTTGATTTTCATAAGGTGATAAAATTAATTCCAACTTTTCTTTAAAATAATCAGTTAAATGATCAATCGATAAATCAGAAATTTGGGTGATATTTTTTTTATCAATTGTAATTGCCAAAATTTCCGGTTTTAAACGAAGTCCTTGACATTTTGGGCAGGTTTCCTCCCTCATATATTTTTGAATTTCCATCGCTGAATAATCACCTTGAGTTTCAATATATCTACGTTCTAATTCGGCAATAATTCCGGTAAATTTTTCACTAATAGTCGTCGCTCGACCAAAGCGATTGACTCCGTCAACCCTATAAATCTTATTTGTTCCTTTTAATAAAATATCTATTTGTTTATTTGTTAATTTGTTTATTTGAATATTCATGTTTATCCCCTCTTCCAGACATACTTGTTTAATTAAACGGACATACCAAGTCTCATGAAAAAAAAGTTTATTAAAAGGAAGAATTCCTCCTTCAAGAAGTGAAAGATTTTTATTTAAAATTAAATCTCGGTCAACGGCAAAAATCGTTCCCAGTCCCCGGCAATTTTCACAAGCTCCAAGAGGGGAATTAAAGGAAAACATCCGTGGTTCTATTTCTGGCAAAGAAATATTACAAATAGGACAAGAAAATGTTTCTGAATAAAGATGTTCGGTCTCGCCCGATTTAATAATTACAAGGCCGTCTGAAAGCTTTAAAGATTGTTCTATGGCAGTTACTAATCGAGACCTTAGAGTTTCTACAAAAATTTTATTTTTCATTTCTTTATGACCAAAAGAAATCGTATCAATGATTGTCTCTATTCTATGTTTATTGGTTTTAATCAAATCAATCTCTTCATCGAGACTAAAAGTCTTCCCATCGACAATAATTTGAGTCAATCCTTTTGAACGGAGATTATCAAAAAGGTCCCGAAACTCACCTTTTTTATTTCTGACGATCGGAGAAATTATTAAAAATTTATGGGGCTTAATTTTGTCAACTAAAGTTTTATTTTCTATCTCTTTCATTACCCGGGAAACAATCTCATCGACTGACATTTTACTGATTTCCCGTCCACAATTTGGACAGTGAGGATGAGCAACTTTGGCAAAAAGTAAACGAAAATAATCATAAATCTCAGTGATTGTTCCAACGGTTGACCGAGGATTATGAGAAGTCGTTTTTTGGTCGATTGATATAGCAGGAGATAGGCCTTCAATTAAATCAACATCGGGTTTATCCATTATTCCTAAAAACTGACGGGCATAGGCAGAGAGAGATTCAACATAACGCCTCTGCCCTTCGGCGTAGATTGTGTCAAAAGCCAGCGAAGACTTTCCTGATCCGGAAATTCCGGTGACAACAACAAATTTATTTTTAGGAATATCGGCGTTAATGTTTTTTAAATTATGTTGTCGAGCACCACGTATTTTTATAAAATTATTCATTTGTTTAACTTTATAAACTTTGTAATTCTTTAACTTTTTCCCTTATCTTAATCGCCAGTTCAAAGTTTAAATTCTCAGCCTGATTTTTCATCTCTTTTTCCATTTTTTTAACTAACTTTTTTTTGTCAAATGGAGTCAGACTTTCGATATCAATTTCGTCTAAATATTTTGAGTCAAAATCACGATCATAAAATAAGTTTTTTTCGTCCTGATCAACGATTTTTTCTCGAATTGGTTTATAAATCGTCTTCGGGGTAATATTATTTTTTGTATTATACTCAACCTGATATTTTCTTCTTCGATTAATCTCATCAACCGCTTGCGTAATTGATTTTGTCATTATATCAGCGTAAAGGATGACTTGACCAGTGATATTACGAGCTGCCCGTCCCATCGTCTGGACAAGTGAGGTGCGGGACCTTAAAAAACCTTCTTTGTCAGCGTCTAAAATCGCAACTAACGTTACCTCCGGTAGATCTAATCCTTCTCTTAGCAAATTAACACCAATTAAAACATCGAAATTTCCTTTTCTTAAATTTTCCAGAATGTTAGATCTTTCTAAGGTCTTGACGTCACTATGAAGATAGGAAGAATTTATTTTCTTCTCTTTTAAATAAGTCGACAAATCTTCAGCCATTTTTTTTGTCAGAGTTGTGACTAGAACTTTTTCCTTTTTAATAACTCTCTTTTCAATTTCCAAAATTAAATCCTCAACTTCATTAGTGGCCGGTTTAATAATTATTTCCGGATCTATTATCCCCGTCGGTCGGATCAACTGTTCAATCACGCCATCGGCTTTCGACTGATTTATTTCCCATTCATTTGGCGTTGCCGAAACATAAACAATTTTTGATGCCATTGGATAAAACTCTTCAAATTTTAAAGGCCGGTTATCAAGAGCCGATCTTAACCTAAAACCATAATCAATTAAAGTATTTTTTCGGGAATAGTCACCATTGAACATGCCTCTGATCTGAGGAACGGTCATATGAGATTCATCGATAAACAGCAACCAATCTTTTCCATACTGCTGATTAAAATAATTTATTAAAGAATAGGGGGCGCCGCCTGGTGCCCTCCCGTCAAAATAACGGGAATAATTTTCGATACCGTTAACATAACCAACTTCTTTGATCATTTCTAAATCATAATTAACTTTGCGGACAAGCCTTTGCATTTCGACCAATTTATTTTTCTTTTTTAAAGCTTCTGCTTCTTTTTTAAGGTCGTCCCTGATCTGTTGTTCGGCGCTTTTAAACACTGACGGGTCCATCAAATAATGTTTGGCGGGATAAATGATAAGAGTGACTAGTGGATAGTGGTTAGTGATTAGTTTGCCAGTTAAGGGTTCAAACTTTATGAACTTTATGACTTTATGACTTTCAAACTCGATACGATATCCAATGTCTTCATAGGCGGGGTAAATATCAATTCTGTCCCCGCGAATTCTAAATGTTCCCCGCTTGAAATCAAATTCACTTCGGGAATATTGAAGTTCAATCAAACGTCGGGCAATACTTTTTATTTCTATTTTTTGTCCTACTTCTAATTCTAAAATAAAACGACCATACTCAACCGGTGAGCCGATGTTATAAATACAGGAAACTGAAGCGACGACGACCACGTCTTTGCGGGTTAAAATATTTGTTGTAGCTTTTAGTCTGAGCTTATCAATCAACTCATTTATTTGGGCTTCTTTTTCAATATAAGTGTCTGAAGAAGGCATATATGCTTCCGGTTGATAATAATCATAGTAAGAAACAAAATAAGAAACGGCATTTTCCGGAAAAAAATCGCGAAACTCTTGGTAAAGTTGCCCGGCTAAAGTTTTATTGTGGGAAATAATAAGCGCCGGCATCTGTAATTTTTCAATGACGTTCGCTAAAGTAAAAGTCTTTCCCGATCCTGTTACGCCAAGTAAAACCTGATCTTTTTTACCCATCTGAATACCTGCGACTAATTTTTCAATCGCCTGCGGCTGATCACCGGTTGGGGAAAATGAGGATTTTAGTTTAAACATATGAGCAACTGTTAATTTTAGCAGAAATTAGAATGATTTACTATGTAGCTATCTCTTCGTAAGAATTCACGGTCTTTGACAAAATAATGTTTTTTCCTGTAGTGGAACGATTCATCGTTCTATAAACATTCATATATGTATCAATCTATTGATAGATTGATACATTCGTAAAAAAAAGATAAAGACAATAAAATCAGGGCAATCAAAAATATTAATTGATGTATTACAATGTGGTTTTGTCAATAAGAGTGAGCTCTTTCATCTCTTCGTATGAGTTCAGGGATGACACAAAGAAACAACTGATATGTTGAGATACGGTTTTGTCAAAGACAGTGAGCTCTTACAAAAAAACACCTTGGTAGCTGGCAGGAAGGGACATAAACTAACCACTTAGTGTATCATGGAGTCTTTTTAAACCAGCAACTTGATTGTCTATTGGCCCAGCAAAAGACCATCTAACTGTTCTTTCAGCTATTTCACGTCTCAATAACGGATTTCCTTCTACATCCATCACATCATGGCCAAATACTTTGGCGGGTAATGTTCCTACGCCACATTCTTTTAAGGCAAATTCAAAAAATCCATCGGCAGTCATTCCTGTTTTGTCTATATCCAAAAGAACATAAAAAGCTCCCGCAGGATCATTGATTTTTATCCCTGGTATCTGCCTCATTAAATCGGTCACAATTTTCTTTTTTTGAATTAATTCTGATCGATGTGTTTCGATACTGGCATCCCCTTGAGGAAGAAAAGCTTCTGTTACGCCTTTGGCTATCAATATAGAAGTTCCGGCATAAAGTGCATTTGCCTGTGCGATGAGATTTTTCCTTAGCCTTTCCTGTCCAGGTGGAACTGCTATATAACCGACTCTTAATCCGGTACCTTTTGGTCCTTTTGATACGCCGTCGTTAGTAATTACTCTGTCAGATATTGCCGGAATTGTTGAGAACATTACCATATCTGCGGAACTATAATGCAACACTAAATCCTTATAAATTATATCTTGGACTATTATAGCTTCAGGATTGGAAAGCATATATTTGACGACCGGCCTTGCCTGATCTACCCTCCACACTCCTCCTCTAGGATTGTCAGGATTACATACCCAGATTACTTTTGGTTTGTATTTTTCTAAAGTCTCAGCAATTTGGTCTGGATCAAGTTCATATCCATTATCTGGATCTACTCTCATTCCGACTAATTGTCCGCCGTTCATTAATACTGCAGCTGCATGACCCGGGTATACCATTTCATTAACGGCAACTCTATCTCCTTCGCCTACCAGTGCATATCCGGTCATAAATCCAGCCATTTTACTTCCTGGTGTAACAATAATACTTTTCGAATCTACTGGTGCCGGGTAAATTTCTCTTCTGTTTAAATGACCAGCAATTGCTTCTCTTAGAGGTTTAAACCCTTCCGGTTGACCATAATCAAAAGAATCAGCCTCATCTAGGGCTGATCTTAGTCTATCAATCACTATGGCAGGTGGGTCACCTTCCGGTTCTCCAACCTGGGCATAACATGGAAGTTCTCCCTTATGTGTTTCTTGCCATATATTCATTCTATCTCTTATAATCTGACCATAACCATGAGCTCCTTCTGCTACTATCGGTTTATTTACTGGAATAATAATATCTTTATGCCTTATTGGCTCTGATAAACCTAACATGGCACTACTAAGTCCCTTATAGTCCCCCCATTGAGTTCCTTTTTCAAGTTGTTGTTCAAGTAATTGTGCTGGCATTATAATTTATATGAAAAAATATGATAATTGCTATAGGAAAGTCTATAATAAAATATATTTTTGTCAAGTTGAAATGAGGTTTCGCGTATGAAATAATGACAACTATGAATATAATTAAGTTTTTGATTGACTTCATAATTCACATTGACGTGCATTTGGGAACGATTATTTCTACCTATGGTTTAGCAACTTATGTAATTTTATTTTTAATTATCTTTATGGAAACGGGGTTAGTCTTTACCCCATTTTTGCCAGGCGATTCTCTCCTTTTCGCCGCCGGCGCATTTGCCGCTTTAGGTTCTTTAAATATTTGGCTGTTGTTTTTGCTTATGGCGGTTGCCGCCGTTTTCGGCGATACGGCTAATTATTGGATTGGTCATTTTTTCGGGAAAAAAATCGTCGCTCATCCAAAAATTCCCATTGATGAAAGTCATATTGAGGAAACCCAAAAATTCTTTCATAAGCATGGGGGTAAAACTATAATTATGGCCCGTTTTATACCTTTTGTTAGGACTTTTGCCCCATTTGTTGCCGGTATTGGGAGAATGAAGTATCAGCAATTTTTTGGATTTAATATAATCGGCGGTGTTTTATGGGTGGCAATTGCAACTTTCGCCGGGTATTTTTTCGGGAATATTGAATTTGTCAAAAAAAACTTTTCATTAGTAATTTTTGGGGTAATTATTATTTCCCTTTTACCAATTATTTTTGAATATGCTAAACATCATCTCAACTCCCATCGGCAATCTCGATGACCTGTCTATCCGTCAGGCAAAAACTTTGGCCACTTCAGATATTATTCTTGCCGAAGACACCCGCTCAGCAAAGACCTTACTTGATGCCATTAAAAAACGTTTTCCTGAATTAGTGAAAGGTCGGTACAAGACCGACCCCTACGCCGATTCAACTGATTTAACTGACCTGACCGACTACCAAAAACCGATCGTTTGGTCATACTATCTTGAAAAAGAATTTCAAAAACTACCGGAAATCATTGATCTCTTAAAAGAAGGAAAAAATATTTCCTTAATTTCGGAAGCCGGCACTCCCCTCGTCTCTGACCCGGGATACCTGCTTGTCAGTAGTTGTATCAAAAGAAACCTACCAATTACTGTTATCCCCGGACCGTCAGCAATAACAACCGCCTTAGTTTATTCCGGATTTAACCCACAGGAACATATGTTTCTCGGCTTTTTCCCAAGAAGGGAAAATCAGATTATTCAATTAATCGATAGATTGAAACAAATAAAAACCATTTTCCCGGAAATGGTTTTTGTACTCTATGAGTCGCCTTTACGAATTAAAGAAACACTTCGATGTATCGATACATCGAAGCTTAATGTTGAGGTTGTAATCTGCCGTGAAATGACAAAAAAGTTTGAGGAAATAATCCGCGGACCGGTTGAGGAAATGATAAAAAGAGATTATAAAGGTGAAATTACTGTTGTTATAAAATAGCAATTTCTTTCAATATTTTTACTGATTTTTCCATTAACTTTTTTTCTTCTTCAGATAATGGGACTTCAAGGATTTTTTCTACTCCGTTTTTTCCGATTACACAAGGAACGCTAATTGAAACATCCTTATAACCATATTGACCGTTAAGTGAAATGGAGACAGGATAAACACGTTTAGTATCTTTTAAGATTGCGTCAACTAATTGATTAATGACGACACCGATTGCATAATAAGTCGATCCTTTCGCATTAATGATTGTCCCAGCGGCGGTTCTCGCTTTCTGAAAAGCCTCTTGAATTTTTTCTGAAGAAAAATTATTCATAGTTGATATTGGTTGCCCGCCAATATCAGCATGCGAAATCGTCGGAAAAGAACTGTCTCCGTGCTCTCCGAGCACATAAGTGTGAATATTTTTTGGGTTAATCCCTAAAAATTCTGACAAATGAAATCTAAATCTGGCTGAATCCAAACTTGTACCGCTCCCAAATATTCTGCCTGGAGGTAAATTAAAAAACTTGCTTGCCTGATAAGTCAAAATGTCAACCGGATTTGTCACCATGATAACAACAGTATCGGAACAATATTTGATAACATCAGGAAGGATTGTTCTAATAACTTCGATATTGCTCTTGACTAAATTAAGTCGTGATTCGCCGGGTAATTGCGCTCTTCCGGCGGTAAAAACGATCACATCGCTACCCTTTAAATCTTCAGGTGATTCGGCAACAGTTATCTTAGTCGTTCCTAAAAATGTCAGACTATGTTCAAATTCAAGTTGCTCACCTTTCATTTTATCGGTGTCACGATCGAACAAAACTAATTCCCTAACGGTATTTTTTAAAATCATCGCAAAAGCCGCGCTCATCCCAACGTGTCCTCCGCCAATAATAGAAACTTTTCCGCTCATAAGATGAGTATACAGGATATCACTAATGCTGTTAAAATAAAAACAAATGGAAAGAGATAAAACAATCGATAATCTTCGTGGAATGGCAATGCTGGCGATGATTGTTATTCACTCAATTTCGTATTTTTTTAGTGATAAACTTTCATTTTTAATTTGGGATTATAGTCAGTGGGCCGTCCCGGTTTTTTTCTTTTGTTCTTTTTATCTTTTCTTTAAATCTTCAAAAAAAATTGGCTTACTTCAATATCTAAAAAAAAGATTTTTAAAATTGTTTATTCCCTATTATATTTTTCTCGGTTTCTTTTATATCCTTCTTTATTTATTTGAAAAAAAAAGTTTTTTTAATCTTAATTATTTAAAAGCTAATATATTTTTATATGGCGGACTTGATTTCAATTGGTTAGTTCTAATCTTTGTCTATCTGACACTTTTATTGCCATTAATAGTTTGGTTTAGAAAAAACAAATTTTTATATTATGGGTATTTTATTTTAAGTCTTTTTTCATCAATATATTTTATCTTTGTAAAAACAAACTATCGACTAACGATGTGGCTCCCATGGTCGGTATTGATTTATTTTACAATCTATTTTATCGAGAAGGAAAAAAATAAAATAAAATTACTCTTAATTAGTTTTATTTCCTTATTAATATTTTTAGTAATAAGAGTAGTCGAAATAAAAATAGGTCACAATCTTAGCCAATATGCTAATAAATATCCTCCAACTCTCTATCACCTTTCTTATGGAATTTTTTCAATAATAATAATCTTTTTGTTGTCTAAAAAAAATATTTTTAATTTTTTAAATTTTGATAAATTGCTTAATTTTTTAAGTATAAATTCTTATTCTTTATTTTTTATTCATATTCTTGTTATGTATTATTTAAACTGGAAAAATTTAAAAACAAGCAATTGGTTTACGTTTTTTTTATTAATATTTATAATCAGTTCTATAATCCAATTATCCTTAAATTATCTTAACAAATATTCTTTATTGGTTAGATATATCACTCATAAATGAATTGGCTATGGTATCGAATCTGTTGACAGGAAAAGTTTAAGATAGTAAACTATATGAATATGAGTTCATATAGTTGTTATTCAAAAAAAATTAATTCGCTGTCTTTACTTCTCAAACTTGTTTCTGAAGAAAGCAGATTGAGATTGCTTTGCGTTTTACAAAAAGGCGAGCACTGTGTCTGCGAAATAATGAAACACGTCTCTCTTTCACAAAGTCTTATTTCCCATCATTTAAAAGATCTTAAGGAAGCGGATATTGTCACTGATAAAAAGAAAGGCCTTCGTGTCTATTACTCATTAACTAAAAAAGGAAAACGCATTATTAATTTATTATTTAAATTATGAAAATCCAAGTATTGGGTAGCGGATGTCCAACCTGTCAGAAGTTATATGGAATTACGCAAAAGGCCGTTTCAGAGATGGGATTAAAAGAAAAAGTTGAATACTTAAGTGGTACTGAGGGTATGCAGGCCTTAATTGAAATCGGTTCAATGAGTAGTCCCGTCCTTGCCGTTGATGAAAAAATAGCAATGACCGGATTTACGCCTGATATTGAGAAAATTAAAAAATTAAAAAGGCTAAATCTTGTTACAAGGGAATAAACCATATACTAAAAGTCAATTTATAAAGTTTTTGCGTAAGTCAGGAAAAATTTTCTTGTGTGGATAAGTCAAAATAGTAGACTAAAATCACGTACTAAATGAACAAGTCGGGAGTTGGTGAAAAATGGTT
>Ga0210016_1004122_pt1 | contig 12492 bp, 10 predicted proteins | sample CryGeyCG2014_300_FD_185454 | JGI IMG/M metagenome (GOLD analysis project Ga0210016, IMG submission 185454) | Groundwater microbial communities from aquifer - Crystal Geyser CG02_land_8/20/14_3.00 (SPAdes) (version 2) | ecosystem: Environmental > Aquatic > Deep subsurface > Groundwater | place... | reverse complement strand
CGCGTCCACAAAGATTTTCCTTTCCCAGCTCGCGATCTTCAACCTGCTGGCCCTTTTTTGGCGCCAGCTCCATGGCCGCGATCGGGCCGAGGATCTGGCTTGGGCGCAGGCGCTTGTGGGCTTGCCGGACAAGATCCGGCAAGTGCTGGCCTTGGACAACCGGATCGCGGCGATCGCGGAAAGGTTCTGCCATTATCCGAATTGGCTTTTTCTGGGCCGGCATTTCAATTATCCGGTCGCATTGGAAGGCGCCTTGAAACTCAAAGAGGTGTCATATATCCATGCGGAAGGCTATGCCGCCGGCGAAATGAAGCACGGACCGATCGCCCTGGTCAGTCCGGAAGTGCCGACCGTGGCGATCGCGCCCGCCGACCGCTTGCGGGCGAAGATGATCGGCAACATTATGGAGGTCAAGAGCCGCCGCGGGCCGGTCATCGCCATCATCACGGCCGGCGACGAGGAGATCAAGGAACTGGCGGACGAGGCCATTGAAATCCCGCCCACCTTGGATTGGCTTTATCCGCTCCTCGCAGTCATTCCTGGCCAGCTCTTGGCCTATCACGCCGCTTGCCTGCTCGGCCGGAACGTGGATCGGCCGCGTAATTTGGCCAAAAGCGTGACCGTGGAGTAGCTCTTTTTTGCTCTTTTTTTAACAATATCAGCCGCCTTTAATTACCAGGCGGCTTTTTAAATCGTTTTATTTTTTCAATTCAGGCGGTAGAAAAACGTTTTTGATCCAATTTTTGCGGGCGTTTAAAATCAATCAATATATAATCCGAACAACCAGAAAGCGATTTTTTCCAAACATTCCGGATTATGGCCTGACAGTTGCGAATATTTTTCAGAAAGGTTAAAATTAAGGCATTAAGATTGACTGGCGAATTTTTTGCGCTATAAGTTATCCCGCCAGAAAGAAAATTGTCACGCTCGGCGGCGGTTTGGCCAGCAGATATTGATATTATACTATTAAATAACCGACGCTTGTCAAAGAAGGTGATAAACAGATATCAAGAATGATATTCTTGTTCAGCGGCGGAACGCGGCCGGCGTTTTTGGGGGCAAGGCCGGGTCGTGCGCGCCAACTTATTAAGCACAACGGGCGATTTCGCCCGCTCGGACCGTGTCCGTTTAAAGAAGATTATCAGCCAGATCATCAAATCATATGCGGCAAATCGCTGATCTGCACATCCATTCCCGTTTTTCCCGCGCTTGTTCGGGCGATTTGACGTTGGCTAATTTGGATAGAATCGGCCGGACCAAGGGCGTGGACATCATCGCCACCGGCGATTTCACCCAGCCGGATTGGTTTGGGGAATTGCGCGGACAGCTGGCGCCGGCGCCGGCGCGCGCGCGGAAAAAAGGCGAGCTTTATATTTTTTCCGTGGCCCCGGATGAGAAGGTCAAATTCATCTTGTCCGCTGAAGTCGCGCTGATTTTCAAGAAATTTGACCGGGTACGGCGCATCCATTTGGTCGCGCACGCGCCGGACTTGGACGCGGCGGCCGCCTTGAACGCGGCTTTGGCCGCCAAATATAATATCCATTCGGACGGCCGCCCGATTTTAGGCATGTCCGCCGAAGATTTCTGCGGCCTGTGTTTTTCCGTCAATCCGCATTTCATAATTTATCCGGCTCATATCTGGACGCCTTGGTTTTCCGTGTTCGGATCCAAATCCGGCTTTGACCGGCTGGAAGAATGTTTTGGCGAATACACGGGCCGCATCCGCGCTTATGAAACCGGCTTGTCCAGCGATCCGGCCATGAATTGGCGCCTGTCCGCTTTGGACGATCTGACCAGGCTGTCCAATTCGGACGCGCACAGTTTGCCGAACATCGGCCGGGAAGCGAACGTTTTTGAATTAACTGATGTTTCATATGATGAGTTATACGACGTAATTGATCATCATCAAGACGGTCAAGATGAGCGGTCAGCCGCGGCCGCGCGGGACAAGCATAAATCATATTTAGATTATACTTTGGAATTTTATCCGGAAGAAGGCATGTACCATTATGACGGCCATCGCGCTTGCGGCGTCTGTCTCGCGCCGGAGGCAAGCGCCCAGCACCGCGGCCGGTGTCCGGTTTGCCATCGTCCTTTGACCATCGGCGTTTTGAGCCGTGTGGCCGAATTGGCCGACCGGCCGGCTGGTTACCAGCTCGCGTCCGCGCCCGGCTTCCGCCGCTTGGTGGAACTGGACAAGATTATTGCCGAGACCTTGGGCGTGAAAAGCCGGAGCGCCGCCAAAGTCAAGAGAGAATATGAGCGCTTGTTCGGCGCTTTGGGTACGGAAATGGCCATCCTCTTGGACCGCACGATTGACGAGATCAAAGCAGTGTCTCCGGCCAGCGCGGAAGGGATCCGCCGCGTGCGCGCTGAAGAAGTGAACATTCAGCCCGGTTTTGACGGCCAATACGGCCAGGTGAAAATTTTTACTGCCGAGGAAAAGCACAGGCAAAGCAGTTTGCTTTGACAGCAAAAATTAAAAAACTCCTGGTCAGATGGGCGCCAGGGGTGTTGTTGTTATTCTTCTGGTTTTTTTGTTATGACGTTCTGGATCGGATTGACCGGTTTATTAGCATCCCAGTCATATCTTTCGTAAAGACGCGCCGGGCCCAAAAAAAGACCGTATTGGCGCAAGGGGTAAAATCTTGTTGCAGATTTATCTACTGATGGTAAAATTGTTTGCAATTGGCCGCTTTTTTCCTGCCCGAGCACCGGCTCGTTTGCTTCGGTTTTTTGGCATAATTGGCCAAGCCACAACAAAAAGCAAAATTCAAAAACCATTACCTTTATTTTTTTTCCCATTTTTTACTCCTCCTTTTTTTTATTATTTATGTTTAATGAGTAGCCTCATTTTTGAGGCCAGACCTGCTTGCATTGTTAAAGAACAACGAAGCAGTATAATAATCTTTTAGACTATTCTGAGAACAGAACAATTGATAAAAATTAACTTGGCCGCGTTGGCAAATTGAATTTCAGTTGCCGGAAGATTTAAATATGATGGATCAAAAACTTTAGGGAACAGACGACCAAAATACGGAAAACATTTTTCTGTCCACTCGATTTTATTTATTACTCCAAAGTATAAGTATTTTTTTAGTCAAAAATAATAATTTTTTAGCCTGATATTTTTTATTTGTTGTGCTATAATGGAAATGAACTTATTCACAGCCAATGACTTATACACAGCGGAAGCGAAAAAAATTCAACGGAAAAAAAATATTCAAAAATAAAAAACCTAAAAATTAGCCACGAAAAAATCGTTTGACAAGCAATCTTCTTGTGGTATAATTATTACATACACCACAAGATATAGTATCAACACGGAGGCAGACACCTTTGGCCCTTTTAAGAAGAAGCGAAGCACAAACAAAGGTGTTTTTTTATGGCCTCTTTTTATGTGAGAAAAAAGCCCGCCCAAACGGCCGGCAAAAAATTACGATGAAATGCCCAGCTTGTTTTTATCCAGACACTAAAGTCATTGATTCGCGCGCGGCCGGGGACGGCTTGTCCATCCGGCGGCGGCGTGAGTGCCAGAAATGCAATTTCCGTTTTTCCACCTATGAAGAGATCGAGATTTTGGATCTGGCCGTGGTCAAAAGAGACGGGCGGAAGGAAAGCTACAGCCGCGACAAGGTGGTGAGCGGCTTGAAAAAAGCTCTGGAAAAAAGGCCGATTACGGAAGAGAAATTCAAAAAGCTGGTGCATGATATTGAAAGGGAATTGCAGGTTCTGCGCCAAAACGAGATTACGGCCAGCCAGATCGGCCAGATCGTCATGAAAAACTTGAAAAAAACCGATGAGATCGCCTATATCCGTTTTGCCAGCGTTTACCAATCATTTAAAGACGTCCATTCTTTCCAGCGCGAACTGAGCAAGCTGTTAAAACAGAAAACCGTCCGAAAAAAATCGGGAAAAAAGTCGGATCAAAAAAAGTAGCGGGCAAGAGTCCGACTGCCAATCGTTTTCAAACAACAGGAAAAATATTATTATTTTCATATCCCCATGCTAAAAAATCCGGACCCCCACCAGGAAATAATTTCGCAAATCAAAAAAAGAAGCGGCGATATCGTCCCTTTCCAACAGGAAAAAATTGTCAGCGCGATTTATAAGGCCATGCAAGCCGAGGGCGAAGGCTCGCTCGCGAAAGCCAAAAAAACCGCCGCGGACGTGGTCAAGGCAGTGAAGAAAAAATTCCATTACCGCAGTATCCCGGCGGTTGAGGAAATCCAGGATTTGGTGGAAGAAGCGTTGATCCAAAACCGTTTTATCAAAACCGCCAAAGCCTATATCCTGTATCGCGACCAGCACGCCCGCCTGCGCCAGCTGCGCTCTCTGATTGATTCCAACGACATCATGGACAGCTACTTGAATCGCAGTGATTGGCGCATCAAAGAAAATTCCAACATGAGTTTTTCCCTGCAGGGACTGAACAACCACCTGGCTTCCATCATCTCTTCCAACTATTGGCTGAACAAGGTTTACGCCGCCAATATCCGCCAGGCGCATGAAAGCGGCGACATCCATCTCCACGACCTCCAATTGCTCGCTTCGTATTGCGCCGGCTGGGACATGAAAGACCTCTTGTTGCGCGGTTTCGGCGGCGTTAGCGGCAAGATTGAATCCCGTCCGGCCAAGCATTTCCGCACCGCCCTGGGGCAAGTGATCAATTTTTTCTATACTTTGCAAGGCGAGGTGGCCGGCGCTGAAGCCTATGCCAGTTTTGACACCTATCTCGCGCCTTTCATCCGCTATGACCATCTGTCTTACGGAGAAGTAAAACAAGCCTTGCAGGAATTTCTTTTCAACATCAATGTGCCGACTCGGGTCGGCTTTCAAACGCCTTTTACCAACATTACCCTTGATTTGCGTCCCCCCAAATCAACCGGCGAAGAGAATGTGATCATCGGTGGGCAGTACCAGAAAGAGAAGTATCAGGATTTCCAAAAGGAAATGGACATATTCAATACGGCTTTCGCGGAATTGATGATGGCGGGCGACGCCAGCGGGCGCGTTTTTACCTTTCCGATTCCGACTTACAACATCACCAAAGATTTTCCTTGGGAATCGCCGGTCGTGGATAAGATCTTTGAAATGACCGCCAAATATGGCATTCCGTATTTCGCCAATTTCATCAATTCGGACATGAGTCCGGACGATGCCCGCTCCATGTGTTGCCGCCTGCGCCTGGACAACCGAGTTCTGCGCAAACGGGGCGGCGGTTTGTTCGGCGCCAATCCCTTGACCGGCTCCATCGGCGTGGTGACCGTCAATCTTCCCCGCCTCGGCTATCTGTCCAAGACCAAGGAAGAGTTCTTCAGCCGTCTGGAAAAAATTATGCTGATTGCCAAAGAAAGCTTGGAAGTCAAACGGGAAGTGATTGAATCTTTTACCGAACAAGGGTTGTATCCGTATGCCCGGTATTACCTGGATTCCGTAAAAGAACGATTCAATCATTATTGGCAGAATCATTTTTCCACAATCGGCATTATCGGCATGAACGAGGCCTTGCTCAATTTTGCTCCCATTCGGCAAAATATTACGACCGCCAAAGGTCAAAGTTTTACAGTGGAAGTTTTGGAATTTATGCGGAATAAAATGATGGATTTCCAGAACGAAACGAATAATCTTTATAATCTGGAAGCCACCCCCGCCGAGGGCACCGCCCGGCGTCTGGCCCGCCTGGACAAAGATAAATACCCGAAAATCATTTGCGCCAATGAAGAGACGTTCCGAGCCGGTCAGGCCGCGCCTTATTATACCAACTCCACCCAGTTGCCGGTTAATTATACCGATGATTTGTTTGAGGCTTTGGATCTGCAGGACAAAATCCAGCCGCTTTATACCGGCGGCACTGTTTTGCACGCATTTTTAGGCGAGGCAATGCCATCGGCCGCGGCGGTGAAAAAATTGGTTAAAAAAATCGCCAGCGGCTATCGTTTGCCATATTTTACTCTGACCCCCACCTTTTCCGTTTGTCCCAAACATGGTTATTTGGCGGGCGAGCATCGTTTCTGTCCTAAATGTGACGCGGAAATCGGCTATCAGGAAAAAAAAACGCCGACGGCCGTGGATAACTCTGTGGCCGTTAGGAAAAAATGAAACCGCCAAAGTTTCGGCGGGAAAAAAAGCGCGGAGATTGGCCATTAAAAAATGTTTTTTCACCGGAAAAAAATCCCTTGCCAAAAAATATAATTACTAATAAAATAAAACTATGAGCCCCATTGAAACCAAAAGAACGACATGCGAGGTTTACAGCCGCGTTACCGGTTATTTGCGGCCAGTGAGCCAATGGAATGACGGCAAACAAGCCGAGTACGCGCAGAGAAAATGTTTTAAAGTGGAAAGCAAGGAAAAATAATTGGGTTTTCTGCCTGTATTTTCTGCAGTATGATTATCGGCGGCTGGCAAAAATTCAGCTTACTTGATTATCCCGAGCATATCGCCGCGATTATTTTTACGCAAGGATGTAATTTTCATTGTCCTTTTTGTTATAATCCCATGCTTGTCGAACCCAACGGCAAGTTCAAAAATAAGCCGGCGCAAGCCGGCCAAGCGCAAGAAGGTCCTTTTTCCTTACAAAATTTAGAGGAAAGGGACCTTTTTGTTTTTTTAAAAGAACGGCAGGGAAAATTAGACGCGGTCGTCATCAGTGGCGGTGAACCGACCATTCAGCCCGATTTGCCTGATTTTATGGCCAAAATCAAAGATTTAGGTTATAAAATTAAATTAGATACGAACGGCTCAAACCCGGATCGGCTCCAGGAAATCATTCGCCGGCAATTGGTTGATTATTTGGCCATGGATATCAAGGCGCCTTTGTCAGAATATGACCGGGCGACAGGCGTTCAGCCGGACATCAACCGGATTCGGCAAAGCATTGCCTTGGTCAAGCAAAGCCGCCGGCCTTACGAATTTCGGACCACGGTCGTGCCCGGATTTTTGGATACTGAAAAAATTGAAAAAATTGGCGCGGAGATAAAAATGGCGGAAAAATGGTTTTTGCAAAGCTTTCAGCCCGGACCTGATTTGGTGGATCGTGTTTTTGCCAATCTTGCGCCTTTGACCGCGGCGGAAATGGAAGAATTGCGCGGACACGCCGCGGCTTTTGCCAAGTTTTGCCAAATTCGCTGATTAGGGTTATAATATTTCATATTTTATCATATGGAAACTGCCAAACCGCAGACAGAGAAAAATGGCGAGGCCAACGAAAAATTAGCCGCTTTATTGGAAGAGAACTTGCGCTTAAGCCGGGAAATTTACCGTTTGTCAAAAAAAACCCACAATTTTTTGATTTGGCAGTCGGTTTTCGCCGTGATGAAAATCCTTCTGATTGTTTTACCGATCATCATCGGTATAATCTATTTGCCGCCCTTGATCAAAGGGTGGCTGGAAAGATATAATCAATTGCTTGGTGTTGGGGAAAGTCCTTTAAATCTCCTTGTTCCCGGCGCTGAAACAGTAAAAATGCCCAGCCTGGAAGACCTGAAATCATTTTTGCCCGCCGGTAGTCTTAAATAATTTATTTTTTTATGGCTAAATGTCCGATCAGAGCTTTGGCCTTGGCAGTATATCGGGAAATCAGCAAAATACCGGCTGGGCAAGTAGCGACTTACGGCCAGATTGCGTGTCGGATCGGCTGGCCAGGGTCGGCGCGCGTCCTTGGCTAAACGTTGCGGAAGAATCCGGATACCCCGGGCGTTCCCTGCCACCGCGTCATCCGCGCGGGCAGTCGGAAAAAATGAAGATTTTACGGCAAGAAGGCGTAATGATAAATAAAGGGCGGGTCGTGATTAAAAAATAAAAAGTTGTCTAATAATCCTGAGAGACTTTATTAAAATAAATAATAGCAAAAAAAAATCTATGGATGATAATCTTAAAAAAGGCTTAGCCTATCTTTTTATCATTTCCATTTTTATTAGCACATTGGCCGGCGCCGCGGCTGGCTTGTTAACCGCGCAGATCTGGCCGGCCGGTTCCGGACCTTTCGCTTTTGGACCGCGCGCCGGCCAAGACGATGAAAACAGGCTGAATGAGACGGATCGTCTGGTCCGCCGGATTTCCGAAGAATCGGATATTGTCACGACTGTGGAAAAAGCTTCTCCGGCCGTGGTCAGTATCATTGTTACTAAAGATTTGCCGATTTTGGAAAGATATTACAGTGATCCGTTCGGGGATGGGGATTTTTTCCAAAGATTCTTCGGCGATAATTTTGGTGATTTTTTCAGTTTCGGACAGCCGCAATACCGTCAGAAAGGCACGGAAAAAAGGGAAGTGGGGGGTGGCACCGGCTTTCTGGTGTCCGCGGACGGCTATATCATCACCAATAAGCATGTCGTCAGCGATGAAAATGCCGAATATACGGTTTTGTTAAACGACGAATCAAAACACAACGCGCAAGTTTTGGCCCGCGATCCGGTCAATGATCTGGCTTTTTTAAAGATTGAAGGCGAGAATTTTTCCTATTTGGAATTCGGCGATAGCGCGAATTTAAAAGTTGGCCAGTCCGTTATCGCGATCGGCAATGCTTTAGGCGAATTCCGGAATACGGTTTCTGTGGGCGTGATTTCCGGACTTTCCCGTTCAATCATGGCCGGCGGTGCCGGCCGGGGCGCGGAAGAGATATCCGGCGCCATCCAGACGGACGCGTCCATCAATCCGGGCAATTCCGGCGGTCCGCTTTTGAATATTGCCGGACAAGTGATCGGCATCAATACGGCCATGGCCGCGGGCGCGGAAAACATCGGCTTTGCCATTCCCAGCAATGGCATCAAAAAGGTCTATGACAATGTGAAAAAGAACGGCCGCATCGTCCGCCCCTGGCTGGGCGTGCGCTATGTGATGATTGACGAAGAAATCAAGAAAGCGAATAATTTGACTTTTGATTACGGCGCCCTGGTCGTGCGCGGGGAGAACCGGACGGATCTGGCGGTCATTCCCGGCTCGCCGGCAGACAAGGCCGGCTTAACGGAAAATGACATCATCCTGGAAATCAACGGCCAGAAGCTGGACAGCGAGCATCCGCTCACCAAGCAGATTGCCGGCTTCGGTCCAGGCGAGGAAATCAGCGCGAAAGTGTTCCAGAAAGGCAAAGAAAAGACCATCAAAATTATTTTAGAAGAAATGCCGAAATAGGGCGCGGGCATAAAGCCGTTTAAAAAGGCAGAACGTTTAACCCGGGCTGACTTTTCGGTCGCCGAATCAGCAAGAATATTTTTCCGGCTCGGACATAAATCCATCGTTTGGTTATTTTGGCTAAACTAGTAAAATTTTAATTGTCGTTCCAAAATAATAATAGAACCAAGCCCAGGGCAGTCAAGGGACTATTGTTGAAAAAAAATAAATTGAATGTGGACATTTTCATCGCCGTGGTTTGGGAAATTATAATTGAAGAAATTATTTTCAGTCTAGAATCTAACGCAATATATTCGGCGCGCAGCGCCAGAAATGTTACATTGGATATCTATATTATAAAAGATTAAAGATGACTAATTAACCAATCCATCAATGGATAATCTGATTAAGCAAATTAACGAACTTAAACGCAAGTTCCTGGATACCTGGGGGTTGCTTTGACTTGGACCGGAAAAAAGAAGCGATGGCGGTTTTGGCCGCCAAGATGAATGAGCCGGGTTTCTGGTCGGACCGAAACGCGGCCGTGGAAAGCGGCCAGCGCCTGGAGTCACTGCGCGCGGAAGCGGAGCGCTGGGAAAAATTGCGCGGCGATCTGGAAGAAATCGCCGGTTTGGCGGTCTTGGCCAAAGAGGAGCGGGAAGCGGAAGACGGTCCTTTGGCCGCTGACTTGTCCGACCGGCTCTCGGCTTGGCAGGCGCGCTTCGGCCAACTGGAATCGGCCATTCTGCTCTCCGGCCCTTATGACGAGCATAACGCGATCCTGTCCCTGCATGCCGGCACCGGCGGCGTTGACGCCCAAGATTGGGCGGCCATGCTCTTGCGCATGTATCTCCGTTTCGCGGAAAAGCAGGGCTGGTCCGCGGCTGTCATTGACAAGACGGCCGGCCAGGAAGCGGGCTTGAAAAGCGCGGTCGTGCGCGTGGCCGGCCGGCCGGCTTACGGCTGGCTGCAGAGCGAGGCCGGCGTCCACCGGCTCGTGCGCATCTCGCCTTTTGACGCCGAGGCCATGCGCCACACCTCTTTCGCGCTCGTGGAAGTGATTCCGGAATTGCCGGCGGCGAAGAATATCCAGCTCAAGGAAGAAGAATTGCAGATTGACGTTTTCCGTTCCTCCGGTCCGGGCGGGCAAAGCGTCAACACCACGGACAGCGCGGTCCGGATCAAGCATCTGCCCACCGGCCTGGTCATCACCTGCCAGAACGAACGTTCCCAGCATCAGAACAAGGAAACCGCCTTAGGCATCCTCCGGGCCAAACTGGCGCAAAAAGAAGAGGAAAAACGAAGAGCGCAAACTGATTCTTTGCGCGGCCAGGTTCAGAAAGCCGAATGGGGTAAGCAGATCCGCTCCTATGTTCTGGAGCCTTATCAGTTGGTCAAAGACCATCGGACCGGCTGGGAAAGCCCGAACGTGAACGCCGTTCTGGACGGCGATCTGGAGCCAGCTATGGATGCGTTTCTGCGCCTCGCCGCAACCACAGAAAAAAAATAAATTTCTATATGCCGCAAGGAGGGATCCGCCTAATCAGTTTCTAGCTTATGTCCGGATTGGCCAAGGCCAGATATTTTCCGGACTTTGACCGCTGGCCTAAAGCCAGGGTGTTTTTTTGCTTTTGCTTATCTTTCATTGCCGGTCTGGCCGCGGCCGCTTTTTCCTGGGATTATTTCCACCCTCAGACCAGCCTGGTTTTCTTGGCCGCGGTTCTGGCTCTGGCCGCGGGCGCCGCGGCCGGCCGGAAAAAGTTTTTCGTGCCCGCGCTGCTGGCCGCGGCTTTTTTTTGCGGCTTTTGGCGCTTGGCCCTGGCCAACAACGCCAGCCAGGCGCAATCCGCCCTGTTGGCCAAAGGCCAGGAAATCGCTTTGACCGGCGTGATCAGCGGCGAACCGGATCAACGCCAGACGCACAGCCAGTACACGCTCGGCGATCTGCGCCTGCCTCAGACCAAGCAAACCCTGCCGGGCAAGATTCTCGTTTTCGCGGATACCTATCCGCTTTATCAATATGGCGACCAAGTGCTTGTTTCCGGCCTTTTGGCCAAGCCCGAACCAGTGGGCGGCTTCGCCTATGACCGTTTTTTGCGCCGGCACGGGATCTGGGGCCTGATGTATTATCCGCGCTTGGAATTGGCCGCTATTGGCCAGGGCGTTTGGTTTTGGGAAAAAATTTTTTCCGCCAAGAACCGCTTTCGGCAGGCGATCAATATCGGTTTGTCCGGTGAAGCGGCGGATTTGGCCCGTGCCATGCTTTTGGGCGATAAGCGGGAAATCGGCGCCGGCTTGCGGACCGATTTGAGCCGGACCGGCTTGAGTCATCTGGCCGCGATTTCCGGCTTGCATATCAGCCTGGTGGCGACTTTGGCCATGTCTTTTTTGCTCGCGCTCGGCTGTCCGCGCCGCTGGTCTTTTTACAGCGTTACCGCGCTTTTATTCTTTTATATCCTGCTGGTCGGCTTGCCGGCTTCCGCTCTCCGCGCCGGCCTCATGGGTTTCCTGGCTTTGTGGGCTTCGTATCTCGGCCGTTTTGGCAAGTTGACGAACAGTTTGGTCCTGGCCGCCGCTTTGCTGCTCATGGCCAACCCTTGGCTGTTGCGCGACGACATTGGTTTCCAGCTGTCTTTTTCCGCCACCTTGGGTCTGGCCTGGTTCTATCCGCTTGGCCGGGCCGCTTGGCAGAAATTGGCCGCCGGCCGTTATTTCGTGCGTGTCCGTTTGGCCAAAGCGGCGGCGGAGGCGGCGCTGGTAACTTTATCCGCGCAGACGCTGGCGGGGCCGCTGGTCGTTCATTATTTCGGCATCTTGTCCCTGATTGCGCCCTTGGCCAATGTCCTGGTGCTTTGGACATTGCCGTTTTTGATGGTCAGCGCGCTCGTTGCTCTGGTCCTGGGTGCGTTCTGGCCGGCCGCGGCTCCCTGGTTTTTTTTGCCGGCGCGCGTCTGTTTGGATTATCTCTTGCTGGTCGTCCATTGGGGCGCGCGCGTGCCGGGCGCTTATCAGACGGTTTTTCCCCGCCCGATCTGGTATGCGGTTTACGGCCTGTTGATGCTTTGGCTCTGGCGGCGCGGGCGGATATTCAAGTCCGAGCGCGGTGTTTAGCCATTTCTCTTCTTCTCTGTTTTTTTTGCGCTTAATGGCTGATAAATTTCAGACAATTGCCCAAAAATATTTTTCTTCATAAATTCAGCTCCCGGACTTCAGAAAAGAAGTTCGGTTTTAAAATTAAAATATTATTTGCCTAGGCTCTAGACTAGATACCTAGACTAGATGATTGATTTTTAAATATTGTTTGTAAATTTGCCATAGCTCTTTTTCGAGCATATCAGATTCTTTGCTGTAGCGCCATTCCGAATCTTTTAGATACAA
>Ga0210016_1004119_pt1 | contig 12495 bp, 9 predicted proteins | sample CryGeyCG2014_300_FD_185454 | JGI IMG/M metagenome (GOLD analysis project Ga0210016, IMG submission 185454) | Groundwater microbial communities from aquifer - Crystal Geyser CG02_land_8/20/14_3.00 (SPAdes) (version 2) | ecosystem: Environmental > Aquatic > Deep subsurface > Groundwater | place... | reverse complement strand
ACCAGGGGGATGTGCTGTTAGTTCCCTATCCGTTTACCGAAGTTCATAGGGTGCCATTGTATTGTGTTTGGGGTTTGACAAGTGTGCTACAATATATGTGTCACATAAACGTTTCACCATCTAATATCCTAAACTGTTTCGGCCTATCAAAAGGCAAATAGATTTCCAGTAGGATCGTGAATAATCCGTTTTCGAAAAACAGGTGGCAATATGTCACAAGAAAAATCTGACATCTTCAAACGAATGTTATTGCTCCTTAATGCAATGGCTATTATTTGGGGTGCGAGTGAATTCTTGGCATCATTCATTCGTCAAAATACCCTTCTTTTAGCTGGAATTATCATTATTGTTGTGGTTGTGGCATGGGCTTTATCGAAACTATCCAAGCCATCAACGGTGGAGCGTTTGAACGTTATTTTATTGGGTGGCATCTTTTTTCTTGGTGTGATTTCCGGTATTTGGTTGGGCGTCGTATTAAGCAATGCTCAGATCAAACCGATTCAAGTGGAAATTCTTGAGCCACAAGACAGCGCGGTAATAAGAGATAACCGCTTCCTTGTAAGTGGTACAGTTAGTGACCCGCATGCCATTGTGTTTGTATCAGTACGTCCTTTTGCGACATTAGATTATTGGATACAACAGCGTGCGACAGTTGATAATTCTGGAAATTGGCAAGTCAATGCGTATTTTGGCGAAGACATGAAGGGGAGTGGAGAGAATTTTGAAATTACTGCTTTAGCCACCCATGAGAATTTTATCGTTACCTGGTTAACTGGAAACATATTAAAGGCGGGAAAAACCGATGAAATTCCGAATGATACTAACCTTTCAAATATTGTGAACATAAAGCGAGAACCTTGAAACAACAGGAATTCATTGGTATCTGCTATGAATATCCACCCGATGAATCTCGGATTGGAAATCCGACTTACGCAGTGCCTCTGAGTATGCAGGTAATCACAGAAATTCTATAGTGCCTGTTGGATAAGACAACCCCGTTCGTTTTATGTAAGGAGAATATCATGAGACAACGAACTTTATTTTCTCTCAAATTCATTATTGTTGTAACCATCGTCATATCTCTCAACTTAGCGGGATGTGCAAGTAATATGCTATCTGCGACGTTTGATGAAAGTGCAACAGTAGTTCGAAATTGGGGAGAGGCTTGCATCAAAGGGAATTTCGATAAGGCTGAAACGAAAGTTAGCATAGAGAATTATGGCACTCAAGAGACATGTCAGTATTTGGCTAGCACTACTGATAACTGTCCATTCGCTGAAATTTTTGGTGAAATCACGAATTTCAAAACCACCAGATATGGTAGTTCTCTCCGTAAATGACCTGTATTTGGCGGATTCTTTTTTGGGCCTAATCCAGAAAATCAAAAACTCGAAAAGTGATCCAGACAAATTTACATTTTTGGGTGGAAAACTGGCAAAAGTGACAAGCAAAAGTGCGAAATTCGCGAAAGTCGTTTTAATTTCAGCGAAAGGTCAGTGATAATTTAGAGATAATCGCTATCGAGGACAGAGGCTCTCTGATCAATTCAGGAAAATTAATTATGTATGTTGAGAATATGTCTGATGGTGGGTATATCAAGATTGAAGTTGGGCTTGCCAATAGTGAACGCGGTCCTGTTATCTATAATGTGTATTGTTCAAGTTGCAGATAAGACCAAGATAATCTATCGGGAAACTGAAAAGCGATAACATCGTATCCAACTTACCGCCCTCACCGCCGCCGGGGCCGCGATGGCAGGTTGCGTCCCCCTGCGCGATGCGCTGACCCCAACGCCGACACCTTCCCGCTGCCAACCCCCAAAAACAGGAATGGTGTGGAGGATTTCATGGTTCATCTCCATAAATTATGGAGCAGTCTCAAGCCACTCACCCAACCCAATGATTGGGTTGCGGAAAGCGTACAGAATAACCTGTTCACTTAATCGAATGTCCTCCAAACCAGGATCGCGATCGGGGCTGTAATCGTTCTTTGAAATGGCGGTATAAATTTTCGTTATCTCAGTAACATAATTAGCCGCGCTGGCGCCTCCGTGGTCTCGTAGCCAATTAACGCTCTTGTCGCGCAATTCAGGTTTTTTATCCAGGTCCGATAATTTGTCGCGTAAGATCAAAAACAAACCATCCCCACCTGAACCCGCTCTTTGCTTCGACGTTGTTTCGATAAAAGTGAGATCATCAGAAGTGATGTTGATCTGTTCAAGAATTGACTTCGTTTCACCAGATGAAATGGCGTCCAAACAATATTGTTCTGCCCTTGAGAACTGAAGGACAATTTCGTACAGGTTCCTGGGATATTGCCGCACAACAGAAATAGACTCGGTTAGCGCCCGCAGACCCCATGAATCTAGATCTTTGTCAATCACGGCATGAATCCGGCCCAAGATATCGCGCTTCTCAGATGACCAGAGTTGAAGGCGATCGGAAAGAATCTCTTGAAATTGATGCTCCAACTCTTCTTTGATATCTGCGTTAATATTCTTGCGTCCATCGGATGTCATCCACGAACCTCCCGTGCGACTTAACGTTTTTTGCGGATCATATAGACGCACAGGGATTGCAATGCTGATTCGAGCAGGATCTTCCTTGCTTACCGAAATGCCAGCCAGCCATTGATTGGTGAGACATCGCACATCTCCAGGAATACTGGCAAGCGCGGCGATTAAACTCTTTTTATCTTTTTGTTTCGGCAGAATCGTCTCGCCGCCCAAATATACCTCGGGGAGGCCGCCATCATCCATGCCCTCATGCCCAAAAACAAAAACCTGCCCAAGAGGAACATTAATATGCCCGGCGCGACGAAAACTCTCCACAAAAAATGTATCACGGATAAGATTAAAATTCACATCAAGATTTACTTCGAAGATCGGCCGCTGAGGCGGCGTAGTTGGAATCTTCTGAGCTACTTTAACAGGAATTTCTTTCGACCATTCATCCAATAGATTTTTGATTTCGGCGTTCCGCGCTTTAATGGAATCGCGTAGCGCATTCTCTTCTTTTTCGCGACCGGTCATGACACGTCCATGGCGATCAAGCAGGCTGTTGCGCTTAGATTCGGCGCTAAATTTTTGGCTATAAAGCTCGGTTAATTGCCCAATTAATTCATCAAGGTTTTTTGCAGACATAAGAACTCCTTTAGTGATTTTGGATTCCATTCCAGGCGTCCCAAACTAGTAACGCCAGAAAAACAAAAAGCCCGATAAAAGCCGGAGAATAATCCACAATAAATTTATGCAGTGGACTTGAAGTATTGCTAAGCGTCAGCCAATAACGTTTTACCATAGCAACCGCGCCTCCAGCCCCTGTGGAAAATAGCAAAAATAGCAAGAACTTTAACCCGTCAGCAGCCCATTCTGCTAAAATGTTGGCCATGAATTCGCCAAACCAATTAGAAAACAAGCCTATTATCATTATCCCAAGCACCATTACTGCATCTAATATCGCCGCAATCAAAGACATACAAAAGACTACATCTAATTTGAGCATTTTTAATGCTAAGATTAGAATAAAAATAAACGCCACTGACCAGAAAGCTACTGCTGTATGCTGGCTGATCAAACCACCGCTTCCTAGTGATGGGGTTGATGTAGGCGTAGGTGTAGGTGTAGGTGTGTCTGTTATTATTGTTGGAGTGATAGTAGATTTGATGCACTTATACATAAAGTGAACCGGATTCGCAAGTGGTCGCTTGCTACTTATTTGCGAAACAGATTCTTTGTCAAACTCCCAATATATTAAGCTGGAATCTGGAGCATCATTGTTTTTATACCGATGCCCATCCTCATCACCAATCCGGAGTGATTCATCCGATGACACTAATGAAATGATCCTCAATTCTTCAACCTCTGATGGAAAACTATCACTAAATTTTTGACCACTCTCAATTTCGCTAAAATAGACTGCTTGGTTTCCATCCCGATAAAGGTACCTCTGATCGCTGTAAATCTTCAGCATTCTCCCCCAAATATCTCTTTCATAACGATAGCCAAGATAAACCTCCGAATCCTGATCTAATGCTTCAATAAAATTGGTTTCCCACTTATTTTGCCAAAAGTCATTAAATGTAAAAACAGCTATAGGGATGCCTGATGGAGCCCAAGCCTCCGCCGATTTTTTCAACAATTCATCAATACTTGTCGATGTTGAATCAAACCCCAACAACTCACCTTGCGTCAATAAAACGACAAGTGCATTTTCGGCACTGCTTGGATTCTGATCGAATTTCCACTTGATATAGTTCAAGGTTACAGGGAGATCTTCTACTCGATCATATAATTTGAGAAGCTTGGGCGCGATATTGTTGCTCAAATCATCTAGATCATTATCGGTATCGTGCAGTCCCGGGATTCCGATTGTATAGTTATAAGATGATTTAGATGGCCATAGCAGTATTGTGTGTTCTGTTCCAAAATGTAAAGGATCTGTTTCTCCAAAGGCGGTACTATACCCATAAACATAGATGTATGGGGCGGTATCTGTCAGCCAGCCATAACCAGCAGCAAATTCAACAATAGTGCTTAACATCGAAAGACGCGTATGTCCATCCGGATCATCGTGATTGGCAGATTGGCTTTGATCAATCAAAATGTATAAGCGAACAAGCTTGCCTGGCTCCGCTTTCCCTGGTTTAGCGCACGGCAAAGTGTCATCTTGCGCTTTGACCTGGCTGGAAAAGGATAAAGGCATTAGCATCCCAAACAATAGTAATAACCATACCCAACGGTCTTTTCGATCCTTCAACTTTTGCTCCCTGCCACTTTTTTGCACCATAATCAATCCATCCTACGCAGTGTTAGTATTAATGTTGCGCCGCAGGAATCTCAATTTCTTTTTGCTCAAGCCTTGTTTGATTCTGGCGCTGTTGTACAGCATACTGATAGCGATATTGTTTCTCTTTTTTCATAAACCAATTCGCTATAAGGATTAGGGCGCTCAAAACCAAAAGAATAATCCCTGTAACATTCATCCCAAAACCGGACAAACTTTTCGCAGTATCTCCCAAAAACGATTGGATTAGTGGCGCAAATTCTGCGCTAAACTGGCTTGTCATCAATCTCAATAAGGATGGCAAGGCCACATCCAAAAACAGCTGTAGAACATAACTAAATAAAAGTTTAACAACAAAACCTGCCACAAATAACTTAGCCAACCAAACAGCCAATCGGTCGCTAAATGTTGGGCGGAATGCCTTTATGAAATCATTCCACTGTTTAATTCGAACCAGGAAATCCTGATAGGGTCTCTTTTCAGCCAAGGCTTTTTGGCCAAGCCACCAATCCGGGAGAGAAAGCAAAAGCCATAAAACAAGCCATGCTCCCACGCACTCAAGCAATAATCGAAACGGTCCAGTGCCTGGGATCGGAAATGCCACAGAAACTCCCCAAAGCTGTATGTTAGCAATGAGTTCCTGCCCAATACGATGGGAAGCAATACCAATACCAGGGAAAAAGAAGATCGCAACCACCACCACCAAACTAATCCATGCCATGACAACCTCTTTGCTCTGCGATCATGCCCACTCAATCACGCCGCGCACACAGCCAATTTCGTTTGTCTGTCGCGAAATGATAACATGCGCATCTTTCGGCCAATATTCGCTGTTGCTACCGGTCGCACCGCCAAGCGGCGCCTGGTCGGATACTGAAATCAGGGTGAACAATGAGTAATGTTTAACATCACCACCGAGCGGGTGCGCGTGTTGATACAGCCAGTTCCATTTAAGTCCCGATTTAAGGTTTTCATTTTTATCAGCCAATGCGTAACTCGTTAATAAATGGGGCTTGAATTCCAAGGATGCAAACTGATCGCTTAATTTTTGAAGAGAAACAACAATCGTACGAGCCAATTTGGGTTTCTCCAGCAAAGGCAGAACGTTGGTAACAACAAAACCCGTTTCGGCTTTCTCGTATTTCCCGTCGCTTCGCTGAGATGCGGCAGTGTTGGCACTGCGTTTCGCTTCTGATTTCCAACTCAGCACCGTTTTCGAAGATTCAGGGTCGTCCCAAACGTAAGCAGTCTCGCCTGCCAGGGCTTTCCACTCGTATTCTTCATTCACCAAGACCGGGCGAGTGCCCAGAACTTGTTCGTATGCCATCACACGATAGGTGACGCCATCTTCCCTGGCATCGCCCTGCTTCGAATAATGCATACACTCCTGCGAAACCCGCAGATTTTCTTCTTCAAATTCATGGGCCAATTCAGATATAAGTTTCTGAATATCTGGCAGGCGCGCCGCAACACGCAAGCGGTAATCCTGCATGACCCTGGCCGCAAACGACAATACGCGCTTGGAAAAGCAAGCGTTAATCTCCGCGCGAACCCACATCAACATCCGGCGATCTTTTAGCCGCCAATAAACCAGTTGCCCTACTCCTATAGTGATTAAGGCAATCGCAGACAATGTAAAAATGGATACCTGATTCCAATTGACAAAAAGTTCCAAAGCGCCTATCAGCAACGGCCACGCCACGATCAATTTCAGAAAAACCCCAATAGGGGAAATAATTTTGGCATGAAACCGCCTGTAACGATTAACAGCTTCATTGATAGTGGACAGATCCGAACGCGCAGAGGCCGCAGAAAATTTTTCACCATCCATTCCGGCAGGCTCCACCGGTTTATCATCATATAGAAATATCGGTGAGCGTGTCAATTTTTCTTCAAATAACGTTGAAAAATACCCAGCCGCACGAAAACCCTGAGGCCATTTTTCAATCATGTCCAATGGAAATAATTTGCCGGTATATCCGCGTCGTTCAATTAGCGCAATCAAGATATCCAATAAATTTCCATACTCCTGACTGGCCGGCTCCCGTAAATCCAATTTAAACCGAGAAAACAGATCTTGATAGTTCACCGCCAGCAAATCTTCCAACTGGCTAGTGTCAGGCAAGGGGACATTCTGGAATAAATCCACAAACTGACCCCAACCAAACTTCAACCAGCCCCAAAAACGCTGGTAGAAAGGCCACGTTTTAGGAATGAAAGAGGTCTCGTACTTCTCGTTCAACCACCACGCTGGTTTTCCCTGAAACAAATCCATCGCAACCCTGGAGCTTGGGGAAAGGTAACACCCCTTACCCAAGCTTTTGTTCCGTAATACGCCCGGTTCCGGTTTTGACTTATTTTCTATTGTCTGGGCATCATAGTCATCAAAAGCAGTATCAATTTTCCACCCAATCGATTCGGCGGTTGTTTTTATGCCTCTTAGTAAATTACTGTGAAATTCCTTGCGCTTTTCCTCCCCCAAACCATCCAACATTTTTTTCTGATCATCACTCAGGGATTCAGGCACGAGGGAATTGGTGAATTGGCTCAAAACATCAGAGGCGAACCGTTCCCGAATCGCCTGAACATCAGTCAAGATCGCCGAAACTCCCAGTGATATCCATCTCACATTCTTTTTCTTTTTCCCAACTGCCAATTCAATAAAACGCCCAAACTCGGACGTGGACAAGGACAGAATCACGTTTTGGCAAACTTGCAAAACGTGCTCATGGGAAACCTGCGCACCACCCCAGGCCTTTTTTCCGATGCAGAACCGGGGCCAGAATACCTGGATTTTCTCCAAGTCCAAAGTAGGCTCCCCCAGAATTAACAAAGCCATTGTAAAGGCGACTCTTTCGCTAACATTGCTGGATGTAACCGCAGACGCCAACTTGTTTAGCCATTCAGCCATCCCATCCTGAGTAGTATCATCAATTCTACATACAACCAGCAGTTGAATTTTCATTGGATGATCGTCATCTGGCATATGAGCAACATAACCCCCATCCACTAATTCCTGCCAATACCCAAGTTCCAACAGAGGCGCGATCGCCTCCTGAATTTGGCCGGGCTTAACGACCTGCAATGGATCCAATGCTGGCGCCCATCGGACAATATCTTTTGCCAGGACAAGATCCAAACGACGGTTGACGCCCTTCTGCAACTGCTCCAAATCATTTCCCAATCCACATGGAAGAATTAGTGTAGGAGCAAGGTAGATATTGGCGCTATGAAGCCAGTCTTTTACAACGAAGATCCTGGCATCATCAGGGGTTGGTAAAGTCAATGGTCACCTCCACTGACTGACGCACCTTGAGAATGACATTAGTAGCGTCACCGATTACATCAGGCGGTAATATGATGCGATAGAAATTCCTTACATAGCCGATCAAACTCTGAAATTGATTTGCAACCGATTCGAAATCCTCTGCATAATAGAAATCACAACCTGTGGTAAGCAATCTCAACGAGTTGGCATCCACTTTACTGGTAATTCCAACTGTGCAGATATCCACCCCTTGTTCAGTCGCTTGACGAGCAATTTCGCGAGACTTGGTAGCATTATCGCCCTCCAAGTGCCGGCTATCATTATCCTGCCCGTCCGTCATGACAACCAAAAAACGATTTTCCGTCGTACAAGACTGGGCAGCAACCAATCCCTCCAGTACACCATCCCACAAAGCCGTCAAATTTCCACTTCCATTGATAACATTGGGGTTTAATGGATCGGTGGAAGGGGCCTGTTGGATGGCGACTTCGCTTCGACCGGCAAATGAGACAAGTCCTAATTGGTCACCGGGTTTCCGAAAATCATTTAATTTTTGAATAGCAGCCCGGATATCGTTCAGACCAGAGTAAATAGTTCCGGAGTTGTCAGCCACAACAATTACGCAGACCGGGTCGTCACCCTGCCTGCTCTCAACCTGCAAAGGCACGGAATCGCCATTAATCGTCACGGAAAAATCGTTAGCCGATAAACCAAGCAGAGGTTGATTTTGTTCCAACACGCGGACATCGATTATTGTACGCGTGACGCTAATTTGCTGTCGAATAACTTCCACCTGGATGGTGGGCGTTGGAACAGGTGAAGCCTGGATTAATTCGGCTGAGCATTTTTCGCTTAAGCGTTTTTGGCGTTCACTAATTGCATAGAACAGAGTGTCCTCGTTGGCCAATACCAATGCTTCCTGAAGCTGAAGGTCAGTGGATTCACACGCCACTTTCTTGTCTGTGATCGACAACATTGGCAAAGCGTCTATATTCCTGCCTGCCTTCTGGTACAGTACAGCACTTAGCTCTTCAGAACATTCATCCGAGCAAGCCTGTGGCAATAAGGCTTTTGAAACATCCTCAATGCAAGTCCGGGCGACATCCTCCGCACCATCCAATTTTCCTGTACCTCGCAAGGCTTTTGCCAAACTTGCCTTTTGGCAAGCATCGGGATTGCAATAAACAGCCTGCACCTGGGGCTGGTTGCCGAGAATCCCGCCCACAACCGAGGTAATTACCAAGACACCTACAAGCAAAGTGATCACGGAAACCACCTGGGAAACCGGGGAATCATTCCGTGTGACAATTACATACAACAGTCCAATAAATGTGCCTATACCTGCACAAATGTAAAGTAAGAGATCCTGCAAGTGCGGACACGAAGCATCAAGGAAAAGCCAGTTTTTGCTGATCCACACTGACGCCAATCCGCTGCCCAAAATCAAGAATAGCCAGAGTTTTCGTTGAGAGATTCTTTCCATGGGATATTCCTGATCAGCTCTTATCGCTCGAGTACAGTTTATAGAATTGACCTATCTTGGCAATTTCATCGTCGGTCAAACCAATTTTTCTTAGTGCATGTGTGTAGAGCGCCTCACCACCTGCACCTGACACAACAATTTGGAATTGTCCAGACGGCAAATTGGGTTCGGGTTTCTTTTGCCAATTAGCCAAAGCCTTTCTAACCTGAGCCAATAAAGGCGTTAATAGGAATGCTGTGGCAGACACCGTATCCCCATCGGTCTGGTTGATGGAAACGCCATGGAAAGCCAAAACGTAAAGACCAATTGTGCCAAATTCCGTAAAGATGTACCTATATGGAATATTATCCTCTTCTGCACGCGCTCTCAGTTTAGCCTGTAAAACGCGATCAACCTGAGGCAGAATTCGATAATGGAACTCGAGCGTGGGATTGGGAGATGTTGCCTGCCACCACTGTCCTTCATACTCTTCATCATTCTCACCGAGCATATGGCCCATGTTCGTAGCCAGCACATTCTGAATATCCACAATATCTGCGCTGGATTTCAACCCTAATACGCTTCGCAGGCCATCTTCCGTCAAGCCAGTGGCGCCGCGCAAAACCTCCGAACGGAACTGGTCAGTATCGCCCTTGCGCACGGCATCCCGGAGCAATCGCAACCAGGTTCTGCGAGAAAGCTGATCCAAAACATGGTAAAGTTCGGCGGCACGTACAATGTCGGTTGATCCGGAACCAATGGTATTTTTAGCAATTTCATATTCCTCGGAGGCCTTCTTGTAGACCTCACGCGTTTCCGCCAACTCTTTCACCAACAACCGGGAAGCGGATTTCTCCAAATCCAACAACCGGTTAACCTGCACCAGTGTTTTTAAAAAGCCGCCCAGTAAACTGCAAGCCTTCTTTGCTTTTGCATCACTTCCGGCGAACGGATCGAAACCATGGAAAATTTTGGAAATTTGCTCAGCCTGCAGCAACAGGCTGGCAATCAAACCCGTGCTTACGACAGATCGCTCCTTAAAATCTACTCCCAACAAGGAAGATGCCCAGCCTTTCACGCGGTGTGCATCATTTATTTGCGTAAACCATTCTGCATCTTCCGAGAGGGAAGCCGGGACAATGAGCGGCACAGAAACTCGCTGGATGCCATTGCCATTGTCATTGCCGCCAGACGATAATTCATCCACGCGAAATTCCACTTGAAGGTGATCCATATCAAACTCCAACAAGTCGCGCATGGAGTTCTTGAAAGTTGTCACCAACTCTTCCACCTTCCCAATATCCTTGGGCGTTCCTGTGTGACGATAAGCAGGAAACACCCAGCCCTTTCCAATATGATCCAATACATATTTACTATTGGATACATCGCTAACCCGTTCTTCCAATCCCATGGAAGAAAATTGGGGTTGAGGCTTTCCCTCAATATACTTGCGCTGATAATTGGGGGCAATCAAATCAGATAACTTGGCCACCAATTGTTTGAGAGTTTCAAAATATTTCTGATTATTGCCAAAATCGCGTCCCCAGTAACCCGTACGTACAAGAACAATATTTGCACCGGAGTTATTCACCACCAATTTTTCAAGATCATCCTGCAAATCCTGCAACATAATGGATTTACAGGCCATTTCAACTATTTCACCCCGAACTCTCTTGGCCTTATCCCCCTTACCAACATCAGGCAAATCTACGTAAAACCAATGAGTGACAAGTCGAGGGTATATTTTCTTCATTCGCAGCATAAGAGATGCATCTGCTGCAACGCCAAAGAAAGTATTGAGAGCAGTCTTATCATTATTCACGGAACGATAGGTTAGCTGTCCAACTCTAATGAACTTGATGGTGAGAGGAGCTTCTGCAAAAGTCGAATTAAAAACCTCAGCTAATTTTTGCGCAATATAACAGTGCGTGCCCTCCCCTGTTCCACCAGCGGTGGATGACACAATCCAAAACACAGCAGGGTTTTCGGGGCCAATATCTTTCCCGAAAGAAGTTATTATATTTTTGATAGTTTTTTCTAATGCGTCATCGTTATTTTCATACGAAATGGCTGCATATCCAACCGCCGGGGATTGTGCCAAACCATATTCCAGAGACTGCGCGGTTGGAAAAAGCGTTTGTAATATTTTGGTTCTGTCAATCTCCTGCACACTCATTTCACTGCCTGGTTTAGCATAAGTTTCGGAAAGAGCATTAAAAGCAACAGCTGTGGTTCCCACCCGTTTATCAAGGTCAACAAAAAGCGATCTTTGATCCTTAACCTTCCAATCTCGACTGACATTTTCCTTCGAAACGTCAATCTGAAGTTCCGCATCAAGACCAAGGATGGTACGTTGCCCCAAAAGCTTGTAACCTGTACCGCCAGCCACGATCAAGAATCTGTTAGCCATTTGATCCTCCATATGCGCAAGCAATTTGATGGATAGTGAACAATTCCTATTTCTTTCTCAGTTCGTTATGGAACAAGAATTCTAAAAGCTACGCTGTTTGCGTGATGGGGGTCGAGAACGCACCGCCCATTAGTACTATGTCAAAGATTATACAACCAAATCTTAATTAATCCAAGACTCATTTTCTGGTGATTACCCACAAGTCGCCGTTCGCCCGCAGTTGGACTGCGGGCATAGGCGGCAGTCCAACTGCCGCCTGAACTTGTGGGTAATCACCAATCATTTTCTCATAAACCATTTCCTAAAATGAATAGACAAAAGTCACACTTCGCCTGGCAATTTGAAGCCTTCCGCCCACTGAGTCTCGAACACGCGCGTTATAATTTCGTTTAGTTACGTAGTTTGATAGTTTCATGGTTTTGTAGTTCAATCACCCAACTACGTAACTATCCAACCACAAACTATCCAACTACAAAAAGTGCGTTTCATTCCATCCGCAGTCGCGGGTTCCCTCTTTCCTCTGCGGTCCCCTGGAATGAAACACACCGTATTCCCCTTTACACCCCACTCC
>Ga0210016_1004112_pt1 | contig 12506 bp, 15 predicted proteins | sample CryGeyCG2014_300_FD_185454 | JGI IMG/M metagenome (GOLD analysis project Ga0210016, IMG submission 185454) | Groundwater microbial communities from aquifer - Crystal Geyser CG02_land_8/20/14_3.00 (SPAdes) (version 2) | ecosystem: Environmental > Aquatic > Deep subsurface > Groundwater | place... | reverse complement strand
CTGTTGTCATAGGGCAAAAAGATGACTCACCAATTTTAGGAGTTATAACTCTTGAAGGAATGGGTCTTATGGTCGATCCTTTTAAAAGAAAATTACTCCCGATGAAACTTTTGTTTGGATAAATAATATCAACGTGTAATTCCCACGCTTTGCCGGCCGTAGCCTTGGCGAAGGCTAGGAGGCGGGCTATTGTCCCCTTGGGAAAATCCAGTCTATTAATACATTTTTAAAATTCGATTTTAATATAGATCCCCTCGGAATATCACCTTAAAAAAGATTTAAATTTTTTGATTATAAAAATGATATTGTGCTAATGACAAAAAAATTAATAGATAAAGTATGGTATTATAAACGTGAAAACTTTTGGTCCTGAAGATTAGGTATTTGATAAGGCCAATGGCGCAGGTACTGGTGGTTGCTGACATAAACCTAATGTAAACTGTCTCTGATATTATTTATCTATGAACAACTTTAATAACATAGAATTAAAGAATCTTCTTTTTATTTCTTTTTATCGGACAAAAGATAGATTCCTCAATTATTTTTTGGCTATTATTTTAGGAGTCGCTTTAAATTCTATTAGTTTAATATTTGCACTGATTGGATTGTTCGTTTTTAAATCTGGTCTAATTTTTGTTGTTCTTTTATTCTTATCATCTCTCGTATCGATCTATGTGACAACTTGGTCATTATTAGCAATAACAAAGACAATTATTAATCCCGAAAAAATTGGAGCAATCACTGCTTATAAGAACACTCTGCCTTTAGTTAAAGGGTATTTGTTATTTACAATACTGTCAGCATTTTTTTATTTGTTATTAACTCCGATTTTTGCATTGACTCTTTTTATTGAACTATTTTTTTGGTATGTGTACAGAATTTACAGCCAATTTATATACCTGGAAAAGGGTAAGAAAGGATTAGACATACTTTGGTACAGTAAAGCGCTCGTGGAAAAGAAAAGGATTATATTTTTATATATTATAGGATTTGGATTAATAGATCTTATTCTTGAATTTCTGATTCCATCAAGTAGTAATATATTAAAAATAACTAAAGTCGCTATATTCTTAATCTTTGGACCATTTTTCACAAGTTTCTTGTACGAAATATATAGAAGTATCGACTTACAAGAAGATGTTAAACCTGCCCATAATTGGATTGCAGCCGGAGTTATTAGCTGGATATTTTTGTTAGTAGTAATTTTAATATTGTTATTGAGTAAATTACTAACAAATCCATTCAACAAGCTTTATCAAAGACTCTTTATTAATCCTAAAAATAACTATGAAAATACATTGTCTCATTCTGGAATTTTGCCACCTTTTAGATTTTTACCAACTTTGACACCAACACGACCATCATCCACTCTTATTCCAACACAAAGCCAATTATTAACACCCTCTCCTATAATCTACCCTGAACTTATTGGTTATTGGACACTGGACAATATTGATCATAAAAATCAAATCTATAACTCAACTACTCTAAAAAATGACGGTGTCGCCTTCAACATCACAATTGTCCCGGGAAAAATTGACCAAGCTGTAAGTTTTAAGGGCACTAATAAAAGTTCTGTCGAAATTATTGATCCGTCGTTAAGAAAAGTTGATAACGATTTTACTATTTCATTATGGGCTAATCGATTAAATGAAGGTAATACAATTTTAGCCTGGATGTTAAACTATGACAATGGTGGTTTTGGAATTATTGCTGGTGCCAAAGGAGAACTTTATTGCCGAACAAAAGACGGAGCCACTGGTACTTATGTAGATTCGTATACTGATTATCAGGGAGGTTATTTATTGGCGGGTAACGGTTGGCATAATATCGCCATTGTCCGCAAATATAACCAATGTAATATTTACATTGATGGTAAAGATAGGACTATGACCCATGGTTTTCATGATAATCTCGGAAAATATCCTAACACCTTCTTTTATTTAGGTGGTGGTGAGCCAACAGGAGGTTTAATGTTCAAAGGTGAGATTGACAATGTTAGATTATATAATTATGCAAGAACTCCTGAAGAGATAATACAGGATATGAAATAAATCTATGAAACATTCTAAACCAAATTATTTGATAATAATTACTTCCTCAATTTTAGGAATTATCTTATTAGCTTTAATAAATTTTCTTTATTTCCAAAATCAACAATCAATAAAAGTGTCAGTCAACCAAGAAATCTCCCCAACTATTCAAGTCCCATCTCCGACTCCGCAAACTGAACCTTTAATGTCAATACCGCCCGATTGGAAAACAATCACCATGAAAGGTTGTAGTACACGAAATGCAGTTTTCGAGTATAGTTTAAAAACTCCTAATAGTTGGGTATTTTTAAAAACTCAAGATGATAGATATAGAACCGTTTATGAACTCTCTGATGAACAAAATAAGAGAATTAAAATAAATTGTGATACGGTAGGCATCGGAAGCGTGATTTGTGTAAATGGCGGTGAAGTTGATTTTCCTTTTCAAATAGGTGGTCCGTCTAAAGATGGTTGTTATTGGACGTCTGATCCAAACACAAAAGGATACGGAGCTGCATATAATTTATTTAACCCGTTTGGAGCCTTTGTGTTTACTGCCTATGGTATAGAGAAATCACTACTTGACCAAATCCTTTCCACTTTTCAATTTTTAGATAAAGCTGATAAATTTTGCGGTGGATTTGCTGGTGTTCTTTGCTCGGCGGAATATAAATGTCAACTCGATGGAAACTATCCAGATGCTTCAGGAAAATGCATTTTAGAATGATATTTAATAAGTATTATATAATAACTACATCATGGAAATAGACGCTGAACAATTAAGGAATAAATATCAGGCAATTTTAAGCAAAGCCGATTTGGATGGAAAAAAAATGGACCTAAAAACTTTGGAAAAACAAAGCTACGAAGCATCTTTTTGGACTGACCCAAAATCAGCTGGTGAAACAATGAAAAAAATCACAGATCTTAAAAAAGAAATTGAAGATATGGAGATGATAGAATTACTACTTTCAGAAAGTCAACTTGAAGACGCAAAAAAATTAATTGACAAGTATGAAATACTTCTTTTTCTTTCCGGACCTTATGATAAGGGTGGAGCTGTTTTCTCAATTCATGCTGGCCAAGGTGGTACTGAGGCAATGGACTGGTCAAGCATGCTTTATCGAATGTACACCCGATACTTTGAAAGAAAGGGATGGCGATTTGAGGAGTTTGACCGGGTCGCCGGAGAAGAAGCCGGTATAAAAAGCTCTATTATCAACGTCTACGGAAAATTTGCTTATGGTCACCTAAAGGCTGAAGCCGGTGTCCATCGCTTGGTGCGCCAATCCCCTTTTAACGCTGACAAACTAAGACAAACTTCTTTTTCATTAGTTGAGGTTTTACCAATGATCGAAGACAAAGAAATAAGTGTCCGAGCGGATGAAGTCGAATGGGAGTTTTATAGATCGGGCGGACATGGCGGTCAAAACGTTAATAAAGTCTCAACGGCGGTACGATTGACTCACAAGCCGTCTGGTATCATTATCACCTGCCAAACTGAAAGAGACCAAGGCAAAAATAGAGATAGTGCCATGAAAATTTTACGGGCAAAACTATGGAAATTGGAGCAAGAAAAAAAGGCCAAAACAATTGCCGGATTTAAGACGGAAACAATGGCTTCTTGGGGACATCAAATCAGATCGTACGTGCTTCATCCATATAAATTAATAAAAGATTTAAGAACTAATTATGAGGAAACACAGACAGATAAGGTACTTGATGGAGAACTGGATGGATACGTCGAAGCCTACTTGAAAAATAATAAATAAATTGTTATTCTGAACTATATATGGAAAATAAAAATATGCTTCATACGTTGGAAACAAAAGAAGTCGATGAAGTTTCATATGCATCTTTCTTCACTTTTGTTGCCGTTGCCGTCGTTATTGGAGCGGTGATAGGATTTGGACTAACTCGTTTCAATAAAAAAACAGCCAGCAATGGTGTTACAACAAAAAATACCGCTCAATCAGCCGGCATCGTCGATAAAAAAACTTTTAAAGATAGCGTTGAAGGAATACTCCGAGAGGGAGGTATCGATGGCGAAGGTAATTTCCATATAGAGCGTCCCGGAGGAGTTTCACAAAATGCTTATCTTACTTCAAGTACGGTTGATCTATCCAATTATGTTGGTAAAAGGGTCAAAGTCTGGGGTCAGACTTTTTCAGGTCAAACAGCCGGATGGCTGATGGACGTGGGATTAGTCGAAGTTGAGAAGTAATTTAGACAATAGAAGATAGAAGGTCGGGATTAACTTCTATTCCTATCTTCGATTTTCTATCATCTATCGTCTCATTATTATTATTAAATTATGATTGTTTTTGACAAAGTCACTAAAAAATTTCCCCTTGGAAATACTGCACTAAACGATGTTTCTTTTGAAATTGATGATAATCAATTTGTATTTTTGGTCGGACAATCAGGGGCAGGTAAAACTACTATCTTAAAAATGATTACTCAGGAAATATCCCCTACTTCCGGATCTATCATTATCGACGATTTTGATATTACTGATAAAAATTTCTCTCAAAAAATTGAATTGCGACGTAAAATTGGGATTATTTTTCAAGACTTTAAAGTTTTATCAGACAAGAATGTTTTTGAGAATATCGCCGTTAGTCTTAAAGTTATAGGAGTTGATAATTCCGAGATAAAAACAAAAGTAAAAAAAGCTCTTGAATTAGTCGGTCTTTCAAAAAAAGAGATGGTCTTTCCGGTTCAATTATCAGCCGGTGAACTCCAAAGAGTAGCTATTGCCCGCGCCATAATCGGAGATCGAGACATTATTATTGCTGATGAACCAACCGGTAATCTTGACCCAAAAACTTCCTGGGATATTATGAAAATTTTCAAAAAACTTGAAGGGAAAAAAACAATTATCATCGCGACCCACAATACTGATATTGTTAATTCTTTTCAAAAAAGAGTTTTAGTTTTAAAAGACGGTAAAATTATTAAAGACCAAAGAAAAGGAGGGTATGAATTATGAAAGAAATCTGGACATCAATTAGAAGGACACCCTATCAATCATTTTCTGCTTTTCTAATTTTATTTTTTACTCTTTTTTTAACACTGATATTATTTGTTTCATTGACATTCCTATACGGCACTTTAAATTATCTTGAAACAAAACCTCAAGTAACGGTCTATTTTCAGACTAAGACGCTGGAAAACCAAATTTTTAAAATTAGAGATGATTTAATGGCTTCGGGGAAAGTCCTGAGTCTCAAATATATTTCAAAAAACGAAGCTTTTAATATTTATAAACAACTAAATAAAGATAATCCTCTACTTCTCGAAATGGTCTCGGCAGATATTCTACCTCCTTCTCTTGAAGTTTATGCAAAAAAGCCAATCTATCTGCCTGAAATAGCTGAGTATCTTAAAAAACAAGGTGATATTGATGAAGTCCAATATGAAAAAGATATTATTGATAAATTGCTTGTCCTGACAAATACGATAAGAATTTCTGCATTGATTTTCTTTAGTTATTTGATTTTGATGTCAATCGTCGTTTTGACAACGATGATACTTTTTAAAATCGCCCTTAAAGAGAGTGAGATTACTTTATTGAAATTAATCGGGGCGACTAATTTCTATATCCGCAAGCCTTATATTTTTGAAAGTCTATTCTTGGGAATAACAGCTTCAACCATATCATTTGGTATTTTTTCTTTTATAGTTGTCTATTTTAATTCATTTTTGCAGTCATATTTCAAAGGAATAACCGTCCTTTCTGTCGATGTATTTAATTATCCGCTCAATATTTGGCCATTAAATTATGTTTTTTTTGCCATTGTTTTCGTCTCAATAACTCTTTTTGGGATGATTATTTCTTCAGTCGCTTCTTACATCGCCACTAATAAATATCTAAAGGTATAATTAAACCATGGTCAAAAAAATAATTATTTTTATTGTTTTGTTTTTTTTGACATTATTTTCTGTCAGTGCCCAAGATAAAACTGATATAGAAAAAAAAATTAGTGAATATCAAACCAAACTTCAAGAATTAAAACAACAAAAAAATACTCTATCTTCACAGATCCAATATATGGATACTCAAATATATCTGACCGGTTTACAGATAAACCAAACTGAACAACAAATTGTCAGCACAGGAAAAGAGATTGATCTACTCGGGTCACGAATTGAAGGATTAGACCAGTCTCTTGATTATTTATCGAAACAACTTATAAAAAGAATAGTCATAGGCTATAAAAAAAAGCCATTATCTTTATTCGCCCTTTTACTTAATAATAAAAATGCTTACGATTTTCTTAATCAAGTTAAATATTTAAAAACTGCGCAAACTAATAATCAGAAACTTATTTATACTGTCCAAGAAACGAAGACTAATGCCGAAGAACAAAAAAAACATCGTGAAGAGAAGAAGATTGAATTAGATCAGTTAACAAAAAGATTGGGTAATCAGAAAATAGCTCTTGATAATCAAAAAGGGCAGAAAGAACGATTTTTGGCCGATACTCAGAATGATGAAAATATTTATCAAAACTTATTAACTCAAGCTCAAGCTCAGTTAGCTGGCTTTGGTCGGTTCGTTTCTTCTCAAGGTGGATCATCAATTTTGAGCAATCAAACTGTCTGCGATGATTGGGGATGTTATTATAATCAGCGGGATTCGCAGTGGGGCGGAACTTCACTCAATGGGACTGAATATACACTCGCCGGAGCCGGATGTTTAGTGACTTCTATGGCAATGGTTTATACTCATTTTGGTCATCGGAGTGTAAACCCACAATCCATTAATTCTAATCCAAATAATTTTGCTTCATATTATCCAGCTTTTTTAAAAAAAACAATTACAGCAGATGGGGCAACTTCTAACCGAATTAGTTCTGATATTGATAGTGAATTAAGTACAGGCAGACCAGTTATAGTTGGTATCAGCTATGATGGTGGTCCTTCTCCTGATCACTTTTTGGTTCTAATTAGTGGATCAAATGGAAGCTATCAAATGAATGACCCTTTTACTCCAAACGGACATAATATTCCTTTTACGGATCATTATTCAGTCGGGAGCATTCGTGAAATAGATAGGATTAGTATGTAGTTATACTTCATCATTTTTTTCCCTCTCCAACGCCCTATTTTCATACTTTTGTAGGTTATAAGCGGTTGACAAGAAATATTCATAAAGTTATAAAAATGTAGGGAACAAAAATTTTTGTTCCGTACATAATTATGAAAAAAATATTTTTTGTCATCTTTATACTCTCTACTTGCTACTTAATAATTAATACTTTTTCTGTTTTCGCCTCTTTAAAACTTAATGAAATCTATCCTGCTCCACTAACAAACCAAGATGAATGGGTAGAGATCTATAATGATGAGAATAATCCAGTTAATATCCAAGGCTTTTATCTAACGGATTCGTCTGGAAAAAAAATATTAATAACAAATGAAGTTCTTGAGCCTTATTCATTTACGGTTGCCTCAACTCCATCAGGCGTATTAAACAACAGTAATCAAACAGGAAAAAATTATGCTGACATTGTTTATTTATATGGTGTTAACGATCAGTTAATTGATATTGCTACTTATTCTGGAACATTTAACTCGAATAAAACTTTTGCTAAGTGCCCAAATGGAAACTGGTTTATATTAAATACTCCAACAAAAAATGCTACCAATGAAACAGCTTGTCAAAGCTTGACGCCAACACCAACGTTAACCATAACTCCAACGTTAACAATTGTTCCGACGGAAGGGACAGGAAACCTGACCCCTACTTCGCCCGCCGTAGTCTTGACGGAGGCGGGCCCTATTTCTTATGACAACATCTACATTTCCGAAGCCATGGTTAACCCGATGACAGGCGAAAAAGAATGGGTGGAAATTTATAATAATAATGATTTTTCCGTTTCTCTAAGTAATTGGTTTATTGATGATTTGGAAAATGCAGGATCTTCTCCAAAAGTATTTTCTTTAGAGATAACTGCAAAAAGTTATGCTATTTTTGACTTTTCTTCTTCTATATTTAATAACGACGGAGATAGTATTAGATTATTAGATTTTAATAAAAATTTAAAAGATGATTTTGAGTATCAAAAAACCGAAACCGGAAAAACTTTAGGAAGGACTTCGTTTGATTCAGATAATTTCTGTCTCCAAGAAGCCAGTAAAAATTCCACTAATAACCCTTGTACTAATCCAACACCAACATTGATTGCATCGGTTAAAACAGAACAAACAAACCTGTCCCCAACCAAAAATGCTATTCAAACAAAATCCCCAACCGTTAAGGTTAATAGCTTCAATGTATCGATACATCGAAGTATCAATTATCCAACTGGAGTTGTTAAAAATAATAGTGGGAATGGTGATGTTTTAGGAGTAACAAACGAGTTGATAATAAATTCTCCAAACAATAAATCATTTGTTAATCTTTTATGTTTTCTTTCCTCTTCTTATTCCCTTTTGACTATTATCTCGATTTTATTTAGAATGAAACTATCATATGGAAAAGATAAAAACTTTTATTCACCATCTCTTCATTCCTCATGAAGAAAATAATTTTCGTGCCAAAAGTCTTCATACTGATTTTCTGACTGTCTATGTGGTGATTGCTTTTTTAATGATGATGGTCTTTAAACAAGGAAATATCCATGATGTTTTGGGATTTGCGACTGATATTAGTGTAGAAAAACTTTATCAACTGACAAACGAACAAAGACAAAAAAATAATTTAACAACTCTTTCTCTAAATCCATCTTTAACTTTGGCTGCAAAAAGAAAAGCAGAAAATATGTTTCAAGAAAATTACTGGTCTCACTACTCCCCCGACGGAAAAACACCTTGGGATTTTATATTAGGCGCCGGTTATAAATATGAATACGCCGGTGAAAATTTAGCAAAAAATTTTTTATTCAGTAATGGCGTTGTTGATGCCTGGATGAACTCCTCAACACACCGGGATAATCTGCTAAAAAAAGAATATACTGAAGTCGGATATGCAATAGTTAATGGAGTTTTAAACGGTGAGCAAACTACTTTAGTCGTTCAGGAATTTGGCAAGCCAATGGTAGCCGGCGAAGCAACTAAAAATATTCCAGTTGTTCCAAATAAACCGATGATTGAAAAAAATACCGAACAAATTGTAGTTCAAAAAGCTGTCGCTCCTAAGGTTAATTTTCTGAATTTTTCTTTTAACCTTAATTTAATATTTATGTCATTTCTCATATTGGCTCTTGTCCTTGACTTTTATTTTGCTTCGAAATTTAATGTCATAAGAATTGGAGGAAAAAATACCGCCCATTTACTATTTATCGTATTTGTACTCATCGGATTATTTATGTCAACAATTGGTACCATAATCTAAACTATGACTAAACATTTTTATATTAATTTACAAAAAGAATTAAAAAATCATATATTTGATTATTTACTTTTATTTACCGCCGGCATATTTTTCTTAATTCTTTTAAATATTTTTCGCGGACAAAGAACGATTGAATTTTTCGTCCTTGTTTCTTTTGCTTTTTTTTATATCATTTGGGGCGTCTATCACCACATAGTTAACGAGACCCTCCATTTAAAAACTGTGGTAGAATATATCCTAATTGCTTTTATAATAATATTTTTACTTAAAATTATTATTTTACCTTGAATAACTTTTATGAAAGGATTAATTCTTGCTGGAGGGCTGGCGACTCGGCTTCGACCTTTAACCTGGGTGACTAACAAACACTTACTCCCAATCTATAATAAGCCGATGATATATTACCCGCTTCAATCACTTGTAAATGTAGGCATCAAAGAAATCCTTATTTCTACTTCGCCCGACCACGCCGGACAATTTGCTAATCTCCTTAAAGGAGGTAATCAGTTTGGTGTCAAACTTTATTATTCAGTCCAAGAAAATCCAAAAGGTGGAATTGCTCATGCTATTAGTTTATCTGAACAATTTGCAAAGGGTGATAAATTAGCTGTCGTTTTGGGTGATAATATTTTTGGTTATAATCTAAAAACTACTGTAGAGAAATTTAATAAAAAGGAAAAAGGGGCAATGATATTTGGAATAAAAATGCCAGGAATGGAATCAAAACATTACGGAGTTATAGAAATAGATTCGGTGGGAAAGGTTATTTCAATTGTCGAAAAACCAGAAAAACCGAAATCTAATATTGCCCAAACCGGTATTTATTTATACGATAATAGAGTATTTGATTTTATCCGTAAACAAAAACCTTCAGCTCGGGGAGAACTGGAAGTAACTGATCTGAATAATTTTTATCTCAAAGAAGGGAATTTGGAGTGTAGCCTTATCGATTGGTGGATTGACGCAGGGACATCTCACGACGAGCTTCTTCACGCTAATAATCTCGTTGCTGAAAAAGTCAGATTAGGATTGCTTTAAATATGGACACTACCCAACTATTACTTTCAACAGCGGTGACAGTCACAACTATTCTTTTAATAATCGTCAGCGTTCAACTAATTTTATTACTTAAACAACTAAAAAAAGATCAAGGAAAAACTAATACACCTATTAATAAACCACCTGAAATAAAAAAAGTAAAAACTATAAAAAAAAGAGTTGACCTGACAACCTTGCTTGAAAAAATGAAAAATCGTATCTCTCATCCTCACTCATCAAAAAAAACATTCTTTAAGTTGTAATAATTAGGAGGAACATAAGCCTGCATTTTTTGGTAAAATATAGACATGTACAATTGGACAATAGATGAAAAAAAACTTAAAGAGAATGATCCTGAGAAATATGAACTTTGGAAACTTGTTCAATCAATTAATTATGGGTTGGATGATCATAAATTGAGCAAAAAACGACTTATAAAAGTGTGGCCTTTTATCAAAAATAAAATAGATCCTTATAAAAAAAGGGCTTTGGAATATCTAATATGGAGAAAACAATCCTCACTCCCAAACAACTTGAGTTTTTGGAACTTGTCAAAGTAGAACCAGAGATAACGAAAAGATTTTACTTGACAGGTGGCACAGCTCTTGCAGAATTTTATTTGAAACACAGACTATCTGAAGACATCGACCTATTTACTGAAGAGAATGAGGTTGATCAGAAACTTGTTGAGGCTTACTTAAAAAAAATTTCTGTTATTTTATCCGTCAAAAAAATTGATAGAAGCGTTTTTATGGGATTGATGAGTTATTTTCTGATTTTCAAAGATAGTAGTAAACTTAAAGTCGACTTTAACTATTACCCGTTCCCCAGAATTGAAAAAGTACTAAAGTTTGGCAAACTTCAAATTGATAGTATTAGGGATATTGCCGCCAATAAAGTTCATACGATTTTTGTGAGTCCAAGAGATCGAGATTATATTGACCTATATTTCATAATGAAAAGTGGTAATTTTAATTTAAGTCAATTAATTCGGGACGCAAAAATAAAGTTTGACTGACATATTGATAAGTTAACGTTGGTCAGTCAACTTTTAAGGGTTAAAGAAATCAAAATTTTGGAAACTCCTAAAATACTTGTGCCTTTCGATAAAAAAGAAATGGATGACTTTTTTATAAAAGAAGCGAAGAAACTTACCAGTAGTATTTTAAAAGATTAATCATTATTATTAATTTATGGACCCAATCCAATCACCAACTCAACAACCTCCCCCAGAAGTTTTTGTCACCCAACCAAAACCAAATTATTTAAAAACAATTCTTTTCTCTATTTTATTAATTATCACTGTAGGATTAATCTCATATTTAATTTTTCAAAACCAAAAACTCCAAAAACAAGTTATAAATCCATCTGTCTCCCCGACTATTCAAGTTCCGTCACCCACATCTCAATCTGTTTCTCCAACCCCAAAAACAGTTTCTTCAATCTCTATTCCACCCGACGAAACCGCGGGGTGGAAAGTGTATAAAAACGAACGTTTCGGATTCCAATTGAAATATCCAGTTAATTATGAAGTTAGTAACAAAAATCCAAATGGAGAAAGTACATATATAATGCCTATCGGATTTAATAAGATGGATGAGCAAGAGAGAGGTTTTTCATCATTCATTAATATTAATGTTCTTACCTCTGATAGTAATTCCACCCCAGAAACATTTGTATCATCTGCAAAGGGACCAGGATTTGATGATAAACGTGATATAAAAACAATAACCATTGATGGAAAGCCTGCTATACAATTTATGTCAAACAATACGCAACTTGGTTCGGGCGATGAAACAAATACAGTCATAGCAACAAACCAAAAAAAAGAACTTATTATTATATCAATATCAGCTCAAGGAAATTCTGACCCATATTTATTCCCAAACCAAATCCTCTCGACGTTTAAGTTCACGAGTGAAAATTAAACGTATTAGATCATAATTCAATGTCATCGAAATAATGATTTTTCTCAACCCGTTATATCATATTCTTTGTCATCGAAATCGATCGGGTAATAGTAACTAAAACATTATCCTGTAGTCTTTTTTAATTTAGTAATTAAAAAATCTATCTCTCTTCGTAATTCTACC
>Ga0210016_1004103_pt1 | contig 12521 bp, 10 predicted proteins | sample CryGeyCG2014_300_FD_185454 | JGI IMG/M metagenome (GOLD analysis project Ga0210016, IMG submission 185454) | Groundwater microbial communities from aquifer - Crystal Geyser CG02_land_8/20/14_3.00 (SPAdes) (version 2) | ecosystem: Environmental > Aquatic > Deep subsurface > Groundwater | place... | reverse complement strand
CTGTCCACTTATATATCCATTTTTGGATACGTTACCTGTTACAATTATATATAATTGTGCTGTTGCTCTCGGAGCACTAAAGTTGAGTGTACAACGGCCCTCTCCATCAGTGGTTCCATTTGTAACTGAAAAGTTTCCATGGATAGACGACATCGTGACCAAAGCATCCTTAACAGGCCTTCCATTGCATGTAACATAAACAGTTACGACGGTTGATTCTCTAGAATTAATAATAGGTGAAGAGGGGTTAACTTCAACATTGAGTGTTCCAGGGTTAACAGTTATATTTGAGAGACTTTCTCCGACAGCGTATCCAATTTTTGAGGCTTGCACCGTAATAGTGATGTTGGATTGTTCGTTAACTTGCGGAGCTGTAAAAATGAAGGTCGCATTGCCATAAAGATTAGTTAATCCTTCAGTCGCAGAGAAGTATCCGCCGTTTTCCGACGTTACGGTAACACTTGCATTTGGGACAGAAACCATGTCGTATGTCACGTGGACGGTTACATTTATTTTCGCCTCAGAAACTGTGGCATTAGGTTCAGTGGTGGCTTGGACAGTCAGGACTTTCGGTACTATAGTGATTGCTATTTGTCCTTCTCCGTTCACGTATCCACTTTTTGTTGCGGTCACCGTGATGGTGGCGCTAATCATTGTTGTTGTTTGCGGAGCAGTAAAAACGAATTCAACATTGCCATTTGAATCTGTGGTCTCGGTTGCAGTGGAGAAGTTTCCACCACTATCTGATGATGCTGCAACTGCTACACCTGAAATTGGAGCTGAGTTATAGGTTACGTAGGCAGTTATGGTAGATGCTGCTTCAGAGATAACTATAGTGAGATCAGCAGTTATTTCTACAACAAGTGCTTTTGGTTCTACAACTATTGTTCCTTGACCCTGTTCCTCTGCATACCCCATTTTTATGGCTGTAGCCGTAACAGTGACATTGATCTGGCTTAACGTTTGGGGAGCTGTGAAAAGAAATGTTGCACTACCGTTTACATCGGTAACTCCTACAGTCTCTGAAAGATTGCCGTAATCCGACCACAATAAGAGTAGGACATCTGGAACTGGCTGGTCAAAGCCAGCCGTTACATGGATAGCCACAGTTGCTGTTTCTTCAGATTTGATTGTCGTCGGTTCAGCGGTTACTTGAACTGTGAGGGGGGGAAGAACCGTCAAATATTTATGGTTAGAACCATCTGCATATCCAGTTTTAGAGGCTCTTCCAATAATTCTAACATCAGTTGCTTCCGTAACATTTGGAGCAGTGAACGTTGTCGTGAAGTAACCAGCTGAGTCTGTTAAACCCGACAGAGGCGTGAAACTTCCACCTTTCACTGAAAACAACGTAACAGTTGCGCTTTCTACTGCACTTGTCCCGTCTGACACGTAAATTGTGACTAAAACTTCATCATTGTAATTAACGGTATAGTTACTGAGAGTAATAGATGCTTCCAAAGGTGTAAGGTTTTGAACGCTTATCGCCACTGCAGAGCTGTCACTCTCATTGCCAAAGTCATCCTTTACTGTTAATTCCGCGGTGTAGACGCCAGTTGAAGAATAGTTGTGAGCAAAAAGCGATAATGTTGTCCAACTGCTATTCCTTCCATCTCCGAAATCAAAAAAGTATTGGTCAACACGCCCTTCATCATATGAATCTGTACCTATGAACATGACAGTTTGATTTGGTGCAACTAAAGTTTTGTCTGACCAAAGGATTGCTGTGGGAGGCGTGTTTTCGTAGTCAATGGGAGCTGTTAAGAAGAATATGAAGTCGAGATCCACTCCACCGCCACGCACAGAATTTCCTTTTCCACTCGGGTTCAATGATTCGTGGTATGGTCCGCTCTTGTCCCCCCAGTAATTATATTCGGCATTAACAATTTCTTCAGAGTCCGTGCTAGAGTAAACGTCCATGCCCAAGCTATTGTCATAGATGTCGTTGAAGTATGCTCTATGACCCTTTCCTTCTCCATAAAAAATTCCAACTGTGTTATTTAAAACGTAGTTGCGGGTAATGTATGTGCTTGTGTTGGTCGAAACGTAGAATCCATAAGAATTTGTGGAAAGTGTATTATTACGGATATCCGTGTTGTCGTAAGTGTCTGATTCGAGAAGTATTCCGCTATGTCTGTTGAGCGAGATATTATTTTGATTTATGTTTATTTCGGATGCTAGGTTTCCAGTTAATGTGATGCCATCTTCATTTGACATTATAATATTGTGTTGCACAGTAACTTGGTTACCGCCAGCTATGTACATTCCACTCATAGTGTTATTTGCTATTTTGTTGTCTTTAACTGTCACACTGCCATTAGTTATCATAATTCCGTTTTCAGAATTGAAGCTTACCCTGCTGTTTTGAATGTTTACGGTGCCATTTTCCACAGTTATCCCGTTTGTCCCATATTCTATGATGCAATGCATTAATGAAGACGAATCTGTTCCATTAAATTCAATTATTCCCCAATCCCCAGCTTCAGGTTCATATCTATTCGATGTAAACGTTATCATTTTATCCTCTGTACCATCTGCAACAAGCCTTCCTTCCACTATCAGCGAAAAAGCTCCTCCGAACTTTACCTCAACTTCAGGCTCTATTGTCAAAGTTGCACTTGAGCAAACGGTTATGTTTTTTGACACGACGAAAGGGCTGTCAACTAGCGTCCAAATAGTATCTTGAGTTATTGACCCTTCAACATATGTTGCTTCTACCATTTGGAACAACGTTCTGCCTGCAAAACTAATGGTGCTGAAGAGTACAGTGACTAAAATAACGAATAACTTCACCGCTTTTTTCAATGTTCACCCATCCATGGCCGAAACTACACTACGTTCTAGCTCATGTTGGTTTAAACATTATGAATTCAAAATAAAATTTCAAAATCTGTTATCAAGAATCTTGCGCAATAAAAAAATAAAAAGGGTTTTTAACAGTGTAAAGACAAACTTCAGCAAGGAGAGAAACTAGTTGAAAAGTTTCACAGCAATAGCCTTAGAAAACTTTCCATTAATAAGGCCTGGAGATAACATAGCGAAAATAGTTGTCGAAGTAGCCAGAAAAAACGGCTTAAAAATTGGAGAAGGAGATATAATAGCCATTACACAGAAAGTCTTTTCGAAATCTGAAGATAGGATAGTAAGACTCAGAGATGTTATTCCTTCATCAAAAGCGGAAGACATCGCGGAGATAACTAGAAAAAGCCCTAAATTCGTTGAATTGGTCTTAAGTGAAACAGAAAGAATAGTGAAAGCTGCTCCCGAAGTATTCTTAGTTGAAGATAAACGCAATTTAATATGCATAAACGCTGGAATAGACAAGTCAAACGTGAAAGGTAGAGGCAACTTCACATTATTACCTGAAAACCCTGACAGATCAGCCCAGAAATGCCGTTTAGAAATCAAGAAAATAACAGGAAAAAACGTTGCAGTAGTCGTATGCGACACCTACAGTCGCCCATTTAGACGCGGACAAGTAAACTTCGCCATAGGCATAGCTGGAATTAAACCCTTCAAGGATTATCGTGGAAAAGAAGATCTATTTGGGCAAATTCTAAAAGTGAAAAATATAGCGACAGTAGATGAAATTGCCACTTCGGCGGAATTGCTTATGGGACAAGCAAAGGAGGCAACACCAGTCGTCATATTCAAAGGCTTAAAAGATATTCTTGAATTCTCAGAAAAATGTTCTATAGACGAACTACGCATTTCAAGCGAGGAAGACTTGTTCAAGAACACATTGTAATTACAAAAACTCTAGAAACGGATTGTCTCGTTTCTCTTTCGCAATTGTTGTTATTGGTCCATGCCCGGGATAAACAACAAGGTGATTCGGCAAGTTTGCCAGCTTTCTTAGGGACCGGGACATCTCACTTTTGGAGCTTTCTGGAAAATCTGTTCTTCCAATAGATCCAGCAAACAAAGTATCACCTGTAAAAACCTCTTTTTCTCCCAGAAGCGATATACTTCCACGACTATGACCAGGAGTGTGAATAACTTTCAGAGTGATTTTTCCAAACTTCACCATGTCACCATTATGCAATAGCATATCTGCTGGCGGTGAGAAAATCTCAAAGCCAAAGAACCCAGCAATCTTGTTACTCGATTTTCCGACCATGCGTGCATCATATTCATGTATCAAAATAGGCACGTGAAATCTTTTCTCCACAACTCCATTGCCACAAGTGTGATCTGGATGACCGTGGGTGTTCACAACCAATTTTAGTATTAGAGCATTTGAATCAATGAACTCAAAGACTCTTTCAACTTCTAATTGACCATCAAAGCCAGGGTCAATTATGATTGACTTCTTTGTTTGTTCGCAACTCACGACGTAACAGTTTGTCAAGAATCTACCAACTGTAAACATCTGCACTATCATGAGCATCAACCGTTGGAATGCCCTTTAAAACTAATAAACTGTTTGTCCTAGCTGACTGATTTAATATTCACTAAAACCGATAGATTTCTTGAAAAGAAAGATTATATGGGGATTGGAGAATGGTTGAATGGTCATGCATTGCCCTTGAAAGTCTTCCGTTTGGAGGAAGAAAGACAACTGGTTACGCCCAGACAGAGCCTCTGCAAGTGCTCTACAATGGCATGAGAGAGTTTACAGTCTTATCAGTTACTCACCTTTACGACTGGGCTAATGCGAACGAAGACGGCGTTGTGCAACACCCATGTTCCAAGACACAGCTTTTTAGGTCGGCACAAGAAGCAAAATATTTTCGTATCTCTTTTGCAACATTCGCACGACGTTTGACGTGCCGTCAGGACTTGAATCATCAACAACTAGAATGCAAGCATTTAATCTCAAACTTTGAATTTCATCAATTAATTTTTTGATGTTTGCTGCTTCGCAGTATGTTGGCAAGATTATTCCAACGTGAGAATTTGCATAAATTCCCTTCAACAATCATTTTCAGGGATTTCCATCCTTTTCGTATAGAGTTGAAATGTTTTTTGGACCTCTCAGCGATTTCGCGGTGTGTGTTCTAGCGTGTTGGATCGAGTTTCCTCAGACGATTATTAAAAAGTTTTTAGAGGTTCAGAATCCGAACAAAAACAACGTTAACTCCAATAACCTTTTTTACTTCTAAACTCTCTAATACAACAACCCAAGCAAAAGGACAAGAGAAACAATGGACGAAGAGAAACAACCATTCAATCGCTACACTCAACCAGTCGATTTCGAAAAACTAACGTCGATAGTTTCTGCAGAATTCCAAATAGAAGAATGCCTGATAGAAAAGATGGTTCCCACATACTATCTAAAACAGCCGCAAGAAACAAAACAAGTCTTTCTAAAACTGCTAAAAAACTTGGAAACAATGAATTTGATAGCATTTCTACGAAGAAAAGATGGAAGAATAGTCTTGAAAATTGTTCCGAAACCCCCTGCAAAACCAAGCAACATACTCGTAAACTGGGTGCTGTTTTTCGCAACAATAGCAACAACTTTCATTACAGGGTACATGTTATCCGGAGACTTGATCAATCCTCTAATTGGTGGAGCCTCGTTCACAATAGCAATAATGGCGGTGCTTGGCACCCATGAAATGGGTCACAAATTAACTGCAGACAAAAAGGGGATAGAAGCCACCCCTCCATACTTTATTCCTGGACCACCACCCATATTTGGCATACTCGGGATAGGAACTTTTGGTGCAGTTATAATGCAAAAGTCTCTTCCACCTAACAAAGATGGTCTGTTTGATGTGGGTGCAAGCGGTCCAATTGTTGGGTTTATTCTAGCTGTGATAGTAAGTATTGTGGGACTTTTATATTCTCCGATTTATCCTCCTCCAATACCAGGAGGTGGACTCCCAGCTCCCTTAATCTTCGATCTTTTCCTTAGTTTTGTTGTGAAGCTTCCACCAGATTACTATGTTTTGTTGCATCCGGTTGCTTTCGCTGGTTGGGTAGGTATGATTATCACTATGCTTAATTTATTGCCTGCTGCAATGCTTGACGGTGGTCACGTAGCCCGTTCGTTAGTTGGTGAAAAAACAAGGAATGCCTTAACATTTTTGTCAATTCTACTATTGATTCTAGTAGGTTTTTGGCCGATGGCATTTTTTGTGCTTTTCATCTCCATGTATAAGCATCCTGGTCCTCTTGACGATGTTTCCAGTCTATCTACAAGCAGAAAGCTTCTAACAGTCGTATTGATAGCTATTTTTGTTTTATGTTCGTTTCCAATTCTTCCAATTTTTTAGTGCACTAGCGTATTTGTATTGAATTTGTAGACAATAAAGTTTATTAAATATTGCGATACTAGATATTCTTGCCTAAAACATGTCAGAAACAAAACACATCAAACTCCCACAGGGGTGAATCCGTAATGAAGGGAACATTAATCCTAGTAGTTTTCTTCTTAATGTTTACATCTGCATCCTTGCTGATTCCTTCACCAATGTTTCCGGGAAATTTTTTCTGCATGTTAATTGGAGAAGCTATAAGTCAATATGTTGAATATTTAAGTGCGCTGTTCAACGGTGTTTTTTACGCTCTCATTTTATGGCTTGTCTTTGTTGTTATAAGTAGGAGACTTGAACAAGAAAGGTAGCGTTTATTTGTGTCTAGCTTCTTCAGATGGTGATAAAAAACCTACCAGTCTGATTTTGGTTCCGCATTGATTGCACTTTAACATTAGCTCTGTCAACTCGTCTTTTTTAACTTTCGTTTCGACGATTGTATAGACTTCTTCTGTCTCATCCTCGGGAGAAATTATGGCGCCGCATTTTGGGCATTGAAAAGCTCCATCTCCATCAATCTTTGTCAAATCAACCGTGTAGGTTCCACCTTTTTCGGTTGCAGTTTTTCTCATCATTTAAAGACCTCTTCATATATTCTAATGATTTTCCATGGTTAGCCACGGATATAATTAACGATTATGAATCACTAATCTAGATTACAAATTCATTGCAAAAGTTATGGAGAATGAATGCTAGGAACATTAGGAAACAGTGCAGCATCCTAAATGTTTCGGAGCAAGTAAATGAATCTAGTTAGTTGCTTAACGCTTATTAAAGAAAAATCAGTAAAAGTTATGAGTTCCCAGGAGCGAATTAGAAACTAGAAACACTAAGGAAGAATAGCTCTTGGAAAAATTCGACGTGATAGTGGTTGGCGCGGGAACTGCGGGTTGCTTGGCTGCAAAGACGGCAGCTGAAGCAGGCTTAAAAGTTTGTGTGATTGATAGAAAGGGAAGAGAGGAGATAGGGGAAAAAATTTGTGGAGACGCCTTAGGGGAGCACCACTTAAAAACGGTGGGTCTGGAAAAGCCTCAAGGTGGTGAACTTGAAAAGAGAATTGAAGGTGTCAAGGTTTATTCACCAGATATGGAAACAGTTTTCACCATTGCATATAAGGATTATGTTGGTTACATGCTGAACAGGCGTCTTTTCGGGCAATGGCTGCTTAAGAAAGCCCTCAATGCGAGTGCAATTCTTTTTGATTTCACACAATGTCTAGAGCCAATAACAGAGAAAAAATTTGTGACAGGGGTTTTAGCCAAAAACATGAAAACTGGCGAAAACATAGAATTAAAAGGCAAAGTCGTTTTGGACGCCAGCGGATTTACGGCTGTCATTAGGCGAAAGCTTCCTAAAGAAATGGGAATAGAAAGCGAGGTTGCAAACGAGGATGTGGAAGCTTGTTACCGTGAGATCAGGCAACTCAAAATGGAAACTGAAAAAGCGGAATACTGTGAAATCTATCTAAATCAACAGGTGTCTCCGGGTGGATATACGTGGATCTTCACTAAGGGCGGAGCTAAGGTCAATGTTGGTCTGGGAGTTTGTATGCGTGGGAAGTTTCCAAACCCCAGAAACCAGTTTTACAAATACGTTTTGACAAAACCACTTTTTGAAAGTTCACTGTTATTGAAGGGAGGAGTGTGGTACGATCCGACACGCAGACCCTTGGATAACATGGTTGGAAATGGAGTTGCAATCCTTGGTGACGCAGCATGCTTAGCTAATCCAATACATGGGGGTGGAATAGGCCCCTCAATGCTGAGCGGGTACCTTGCTGGAAAAACAATAGTTGAGGCTTTGGAAAAAGGTGATGCCAGCAAGAAATCCTTGTGGTCTTACAATCGTAAGTATATGGAAATGTATGGGGCAAAACAGGCTGGATTGGATGTTTTCCGCATGTTTCTGCTAAACTGCCGAGACGAAGATCTGAACTATGGAATGAAGTATAAGCTCTTAACAGAGGAAGATGTTCTGAAAGCTGGTCTGGGCAAAGAATTTCATCTTAATGTAACGGAAACTGCCAAACGTGTTTTCAGAGGACTAAAAAGAATGCGTTTCTTGAACAAGCTTAGGATTACGGTTAATCTGATGCGTGAAGTTAAAGCCCATTATAGGAACTATCCTGAAACTCTGGAAGACTTTGAGGAGTGGCGAATGAAAAGAAAGATCCTATTTAAGGAGGCTCGGTCGAAACTTATAGAGTGACAAGTGTAAGGGTTATGCGTGTTGCAGTTTTAGCCACGGGCGGAAAGGACTCTGTTTTAGCGCTTCATCGAGTCTTAAATGAAGATTACGAAGTAAAGTACTTAGTGAGTATGATTCCCCTTAGAGAAGACAGCTGGATGTTCCATTACCCGAACATTCGTTTGGTTGACCTATTTGCGGATGCTGTTGCGATACCACTTGTGAAAGCTGAAACCTCCGGCGTCAAAGAAAAGGAAGTTGAAGACCTTAAACACTTGATTGAAAAGCTTGATGTGGAAGGCATAGTTTCCGGAGCAGTAGCCTCAAACTATCAGAAAACAAGAATAGAAAAAATCTGCCGACAGTTAAGCCTGAAATCTGTAATGCCCCTCTGGCACGAAAAAGAAGCAGATATCTTGAATGAGATTTTAGACCTTAAATTTGAGGTAATAATAACCGGAGTCTACGCATACGGCTTTAGCAGAGAATGGCTTGGAAGGAAAATCAACGAAAAAACTGTCAAAGCATTGAAGGAACTGAACAGAAAATATGGTGTCTCGCTTGTCGGCGAAGGGGGAGAATATGAAACCCTAGTGCTTGACGCTCCATTCTTCAGAAAGAGAATAAAGATTATCAAAGCGGAGAAAGTTTGGGAAAATCAAAGCGGCTATTTTCTGGTCACCAAAGCAAAACTTGAAAGTAAATAGAATTTGAACAGGGTTGTGTATTGTACTCTCTTTATACTCTGTGTGACTAGCCCCCTTATATATACCGAGGAGGGGGGATATGCTCCTATTGATAGATTCATAGAAGGCTGTTGTGTAAACGGTGTAACCTGAGAATTCTAAGGGTCCACTTCCACGTTTTGCGACATTGGAAGGCTATAATGGATTATCACAAGACCAAAAATGTCTTGTGCATTATGCAGCTTACTAGAGCACAAAAACATAAAAAAACACCCTCAGACATACTCAAATATTGAATCTCGAAAGCGACAATACACCTGCAGAACAGCAAGACCTCAAAGAAGCAACCAAGCTAACAGAGGCAGGCTTTGAATGCGTAACCGAAATAGAAGGCTGTAAACTGTTCACAGAAGAAAATGGGTCTTCGTCCATCCGTATGGGGTCGTCGTCTAGTTTGGACAAGGATACCAGCCTGGGGCGCTGGCGATCCGGGGTTCAAATCCCCGCGACCCCACCATTTTACGTAGCTGGGAATTGTTGACACACCTAAACACGTAAAAAGGCTATCAGAGTAAACTAGAAGAGAAAAGAATTATCTGAGAACGGTTAACTCAGCCTCATTGAATTCTTTCAAAAAAGTCAAAGGTTAAATCAAGGGTGTAGCATAAGTATTAACAGATGTACGAGGAGGATGGTAGAAAAATTTTCTCCCTTCTCTCCTTTCTCCCCTCATGAGCGACTACCATTCTCCTCATAAAAACTTAATGCAGTTTTAATCACTTATAGCTTATGGAGAAATCTTATGGTAGAATCTTCCAGTTCAAAGATTCACGAAAATACAACATGACACAATCATGGAAACCACATAATTACAGTTTGCACACGTTTATCATTCTCTTCTTTAGCTTTTGGTAACTTGTTAACAGTGAAAGACCTGCACTTGTCACTTCTGATTTACCCCCGTATTTTCCACCTTTTTGAGTTTTTATAACAGGTTCCTCCAAGTGTTTTTCTACCTCTTTAATCAAATCCCATGCGTGACGATAAGACATGTTCGTAGCTTTTGCTGCAGCACTTATCGACTTATTCTTTCTTATCTCATCCAAAAGCCCATAAGTTCCTTCTCCAAAAACATAGTCATCTCCAATTTCAAACCACAATTTGAAGGCAGGTTTAATTTTTTTCTTTTTTAGAGAAGATGACAAGCCAAAGCTTCACCTCTCTATTATTACACTCATTTTTTATTTAGATGTTTTGAACGACCGTCACACATTTTTCTGAGCAAGTCAATCAATCGTCCGGACTGAAGATGCTTTAAAGGTGACAAAAACCTTAGAGGAAAGATTCAGTTGCATTTCAATGAAAGAATGTTTTGTTATTTGAACAACAAACTGTTTTCCAGCGTCTATTCTAAGCCTCACTGTTGGACCCAGATCTAAAATCTCAACTATTCTCCCTTCGAAAACGTTTCTTGCACTTGACGCAAATTTGATTTTTGACAGAATAATGTCTTCAGGCATTACGAACACAGAAATCTTACCAGACCTTCTCATTGACGCTTCAATTTGTACATTATCCCCAACATCGATTCTGGATGTCCCATCCTTGGCGACACATGAGACCCCTGAAAAAATGTTTTCAATTCGCGCAAAATTCGCCAGTTTTCTAGAGTCTTTGAGAATTTCATGTGTTTTTCCAATATGTATCAATTCACCATTGTTGATTAAAGCAACCTTTTCAGAAAGTGTTTCCACTTGAACCATGTTGTGCGTTGCTAAAATTATGGTTGTGTTTGTTTCTTGTCTTATTTGGGATATTGCTGCTTCAATTATTGAAGCGCTTCTTTGATCCAAGTTAGCCATTGGTTCATCCAGTAACAGAAGTTCTGTTCGTAGTGCTAGGGCTCTTGCAAGCGAAACTCGTTGCTGTTCCCCTCCAGATAATTTCTTCGCAGAACGTCTTTCACAGCCTTCAAGCTTTACTAGCTTCAGAACATTTCTGACTCGCTCGTTTATCTCCTCTTTTGAGAAACCTCTAAGTTTTAGTCCGTATGCAATGTTTTCGTAGGCTGTTGCATTGAACAGTACAGTTTTTTGAAAAACCATTGTGCTTTTTAACCTGAGCTTAGGCATACTTCTCTCTTCAACTAACTGGCCGTCGAAGTACACTTTTCCTTTTGTGGGCTTTTCGATGCAAGCCAAAATTTTCAACAGTGTAGTTTTTCCCGACCCATTTGGCCCTATCAAAGTAAACACTTCTCCCGGCGGAATTTTCAATGATACATCATTGAGAGCAGTTATCTTTCCATACATCTTCGTAACGTTGTCTAACTCTGCCATCACGTTCATTGGAATCGCCTTTGCAATAAGTTGGTGAGGAGACTTATCGATAATACTATGACTAATAGTATTGAGGCTAGTGCTATGCTCAACGCGATTTCTCCGCGACCAGTTTCCATAGCGATTGCAGTCGTCAAAACTCTGGTGCTCCCACGAACGTTTTGACCAATCATAAAAGCAACTCCCAACTCAGCAATTGCCCTGTTGAAGCTTCCCATAACAGCTAATGCAACACCTGGTGTTGATTCCTTCAAAACGGCAAAGGCAGCCTCAACTTCTGAAGCACCCAAAGTTTTTGCCAAATCCTTAATGTCAGGTTCAACAGCTTCGACGGCGTTTGTTGTAAAACTTATCATCATAGGTGTTATCAGAATCGCTTGTCCCACAGCGACGCCTAAAGGATTAATAAAGAGGTCTAGAAATCCAAGAGGCCCAGAGCTGGACAGCAGAAGATACAATATTAAGCCCAGAGCAACAGCTGGTATTCCAAGCAACGCGTTAAATATGCCTTTAACAAAACCTTTTCCAACAAAATCTCCCAAACCGATAACCAATCCAGTTGGAATGCTCCAAATGATTGCTAGTGCCGCTGCCGTTCCAGATATGTAAATTGACCGCAAAGTCACTTCCATGATCTCGGGATCCCCTGAAACAATCAACACAACTGCTCCTTTGACACCCTCATGAAATTCTTCAACTGAAACAATAAGAAGGATGATCACTGCAATCGTAAAAAAAGAGATTATTAGAGGAATTGGCTTGAACTTTCTCAGCCTCATGTAATCCGCTTTCTCCATTTAACCATTCTCTAACCGTAAAGCTCTGGATAGCCACATCTGTATTGAGGTGGACATTCCGACCCGTCAAAGTAGGCGTAATCTTTAATCATTTGCGCTACAGGCTCTGTATTGATTTTTAAGACATCCACTGCAGGATAGAATAAGGGTTGTCCATATGTTGAGATTCCGTAATTCTCAATCATCTGTTGTCCTTCCTCCGATATCAAAAATCTTGTGAACGTTGTTGCCGCTTCAAAGTTTGCATTT
>Ga0210016_1004098_pt1 | contig 12537 bp, 17 predicted proteins | sample CryGeyCG2014_300_FD_185454 | JGI IMG/M metagenome (GOLD analysis project Ga0210016, IMG submission 185454) | Groundwater microbial communities from aquifer - Crystal Geyser CG02_land_8/20/14_3.00 (SPAdes) (version 2) | ecosystem: Environmental > Aquatic > Deep subsurface > Groundwater | place... | reverse complement strand
AAAGAGAAAAGAAAGGAACATTACATGATAATCGCAAAATCTTTTAAAAAGAAAACAAAAGATGCAATATGCTGGGATTTAAAAGACCTTGAAAGGATAATAAAAACAAAAACAGAAAAATAAAAAAAGGCAGACTTTAGCTGACTTAGAATTTTATTTCGCAATGGTTTAATATTCTCAGATACATCCAGTATTATGGAGATAAAAATAAACAGCAAAAAAATCAAACTATACCTTGGTGACATAACCACAATGGAGGCTGATGCAATAGTGAATGCTGCAAACAATCATCTTTACATGGGTGGGGGCGTTGCTGGTGCAATAAAAAGAAAAGGAGGGAAAATCATTGAGGATGAGGCGGTCAGCAAAGGACCTATACCTGTTGGTGAGGCAGTAGTCACAAATGCTGGAAAATTAAAGGCAAAATATGTGATTCATGCAGCAGGCATGGCTCTTGATTTCAAAACAGATGAAACAAAAATAAGAAATGCGGCAAAAAATGCTTTGAAAAGAGCAGATGAACTAAGAATAAAGAGCATTGCGTTTCCATCCTCTGGAAAAGCCGAGGGCTTTTCCAAGGATGCTAGGAAAAGTGCTTCGCACTTTTCCGTCGCATCAATCGGAACAGGTGTGGGAGGATTCCCAGCTGAAAAAGCAGCAGAAATAATGCTCAACGCTGTAAAAGAGCATCTTAAAGGAAAAACATGTTTGGAAACAGTTGTTTTTGCTCTTTACACAAAAGAGGTTTATGAGGCGTTTGAAAAGGAGTTGTATGGAACAATGGGATAAAATATTCAAGCAATATGGAAAATCTTACATTTAGTACACAAGACAATATGCCAAAAATCATAGAATTCTTTAGAAAAAATAATGTTAAAATGGTTCTTGATTTAGGTTGTGGGGCTGGAGGTCATATGGTATGTTTGGTAAAACATGGTTTCAAGGTTTATGGGATAGATATTTCTGAGGAAGGAATTAAGGTTGCAAAAAAATTGCTAGAAGAAAACAATCTTAAAGCAGATTTAAAGGTTGGCTCTGTCTATAAAAAATTACCATATAAAGATAACTTTTTTGATGCGATAATAAGCATTAGGGTAATACATCATGCAGGGATTAAAGATATTAGAAAATTAATCAATGAGATAAAGAGAATACTAAAACCAAACGGCCTAATTTTTATAACGGTTAGAAAAAAAATACCAGAAAGAAACAGGTTGAGGTTTAAACTGATAGACCCCAGAACTTATGTTCCAATAGAAGGAGATGAGAAAGGAGTGGTGCATTATCTTTTTAATAAAGAATTGCTTATAAGGGAATTCAGGGGTTTCAAAATTCATGGCTTTTGGATTGATTATGGAAAAAAGGATTGGGAACTGTACTATTGCTTGCTTGGAGAATTAAAAAATAACATGACAAAACTATTTACCTCCCCACACACATTTATCCCATGATGAAAACACTATTCCTTGGGATAGGAAACATGCATGCAGATGGGTGAATTAATATGAAAAGAATAACGCTTGCAGATGGAGCTGGCGGGGAAAAAATGATAAAGTTGATTAAAAATTATGTTCTGAAATATCTGAACAGCAATGCAAAAAATATTGATATAGGACTTTCTGACTTGGATGATTCCGCTGTTGTGAACGGCATTGTTTTTACAACAGATTCACATACCGTTAAACCATTGTTTTTCCCTGGAGGCGATATAGGAAGTCTTGCTGTTGCAGGAACAGTGAATGACATAGCGGTCATGGGTGTTAGCCCATGTGCGCTGTCATCAGCATTTGTGATTGAGGAAGGATTCCCTGTTAATGATTATGAGAAAATCTTGATCAGCATGAAAAAAACAAGCAGATATGCTGGTGTTCCAATAGTTACTGGTGACACAAAGGTTGTTGAAAAAAATGCGGTTGAGAAAATAATTATAAACACATCGGGTATTGGTATTAGAAGCAGAACACTGGATGAAAACATTAAAGAGGTCAAAAAATACAGAAGGTTTGATGAAAAATGGATAAAAGATTCTAACCTAAAAGAGGGGGATAAAATCATTGTTTCAGGCTCTGTCGGAGACCATGGCATTGCAGTCCTTTCCTTCAGGGAAGGATACGGTTTTGAGAGTGAAATAAAATCCGATGTTAAGCCTTTGAATAAGATGATTGAAAAAATATTAAAGGTCGGTGGTGTTGTTTCCATGAAAGACCCAACAAGAGGAGGACTGGCAAACACCTTGAATGAGTTTGCTGAAAAATCAAAAACTGGCATAATGGTTGATGAGGAAAAAATACCGATAAAAGAGGGTGTGAAATCAGCCTGCGAGATGCTTGGTATAGACCCGCTGGAGATAGGGAATGAAGGGAAGGTCGTAATAGGTGTGGTAAGGGAAAAATCTGAGGAGATTTTAAAGGTGCTGAGAAAAACAGAGGGAGGAAAAAACGCGGAAATCATTGGCGAGGCAATAAAAAATGTCAATGGTGTTGTGCTCAAAACCGTTGTTGGTGGGAGAAGGATTATTGAGACACCAATCGGGGACCCTGTTCCAAGGATATGCTGAACATGAAAACAGTCCTTGTAATGCTTGGAGAGAATGTTGAAAATCTGAATGAAACAGAGCTGCTGGGGAAAACCATGGGGTATGATGTTTTACATAAATTCATTCAAAACAAGACGCCTAGGATAAAGTTTTTAATAGGCTCTGGTAAGGTTGAAGAAATCAAGGATTTTGTAAAGGAAAAAGGAGTAGAACTCATAGTATTTGAGAATCTCTTAACACCAAGCCAGACACTTGCCCTTGAAGATGAGTTGAAGATTCCTGTAATGGATAGATTTGACCTGATTTTGAATGTTTTTGAGAAAAGAGCAAGGAGCAAAGAGGCGAAAATGCAAATAGAACTTGCGAGGCTGAAAAGGAAAAAACCTTACATCAAAGCAGTTCTTGGCAGAAGGGTAAAAACAGAGCATCCAGGATACGGCGGCAGCGGTGAGTTTATTATCCACAGCACAATGACGGAAATAAACAATAGAATTAGAAAAATAGAAACTGCTTTGAAAAAATTTGAGAAAAGAGTGGAGGACCAGAGAGAAAAAAGAAAAGAAAAAGGAAGGATTGTTTCACTATCAGGGTACACGAATGTTGGAAAAACCTCATTGATGAATGCGTTAACAGGGACAGAGAAAGATGCAAAGGATGAGCTCTTTACAACGCTGAGAACAAAAACAGCATCCATGGAAAAAGGAATATTTCTGAATGATACTATTGGTTTTATCAGAAACCTGCCCTATGATTTGATTTATGCGTTCAAGGTAACACTGGGCGATATTAAGAACTCTGATTTAATTCTGCTTGTTCTGGATGCATCCGAGGATATGGAAACATTTCTGGAGAAAAAAAGGATATGCGAAGACATGCTTAAACAGATAAAAGCTAACACCGTTTCAACACTCCATGTTTTAAACAAAATCGATAAAACAGATGCGGATGAAATCAGTAACAAAAGGGAGTTTGTTGAGAATCCTGTTGAAGTGTCTGCGCTTTATGGGATTGGTATAAATGAGTTAAAAAGAAAAATCAGGCAAGTCCTCTGTATAGTGGAGGACAGAAATATTTGACAGTGAAACTGTCCTCCACTCAAGCAGTGGAAGACATAATACTTAATCAAAAACTAATGTCTTCCACTATATCTGAACATGATATTGCAGTTTCCCTCCCTTGAAACCATACATGGTCCGACAGGCGTAGCAGGTGTACATGATTTTCCAAACAAGGGACAGTCATCTGGATTAGTGAGACCTCTTAACATCTCACCACATCTGCATCCTTTAGGTTCTTTAAATTCAATGTTGTTTAATTCTTTTAATTCATCCTCAAATTTTTTTCTTGCATCATAGGATTGAAAAGTGTTTTTTAATTTTAAACCGGAATTCTTTATAATTGGGAAACCCCTCCATGCAATATCATATGACTCAAAAACATCCTTCATCATTTTCACAGCCTTTTTATTTCCATCATATTTTACGCTTCTTTTGTACTCAATCTCAACCTCTGCCTTTTTGTTTTTTATCTGACATGCAAGCATGTAAACACCCATCATTAAGTCAAGAGGCTCGAAGCCTGCGATCACCTGAGGAACACCGTAATCCTTTGATAGGAACTCGTAGGGTTTTGCGCCAATGACTGTGCTCACATGCCCTGGCTCAATAAGCCCATGGAGTTTCACCTCACCCATCTCAATAATCGCCTTTAATGCAGGTGGTATTAACCTGTGACAGTTCAGTATTGAAAAATTCTCAGGAGGGTTGCTTAATATCACTGATGCAGTGCTTGGAGCTGTTGTCTCAAAACCAATAGCCATAAAAACAACATCCTTTTTTGTTTTGCCGGCAATTTTTAATGCATCATCTACTGAATAAACAATTTTCACATCATGACCCATGGTTTTCGTATCTGAAAGTGAATGTTTCTGTCCTGGCACATTCATCATATCACCAAAAACTGTTATTGTTTTACCTTTTCTTGCAAGGAGCATTGCCTCCTCAATCTCTTTTGGTGTTGTAACACAAACAGGACACCCTGGACCCTGACGTATCTCAACACCAGTGTTTTTCAGCAGCTCATCCAGCCCAAAACGTACAAGTGTGTCCTGATGTGTGCCGCAGACATGCATCAACCTTATGTTTAAATTCATTTCCCTCAGTTTTGAAACAATTTTTTCTGAGACTTTTTTATCCCTATACCTGAACATACTAATCCTTCTCAGCCACAATCCTGCTAATTATGCATTCCTTTCCTTCAACAATTTCTACCGTGCCTTTGCATTTTGGACATGTGAATGTAGGCAGTGAGAAATGAAAACCTGGGTCATACTCGTATTTTATTTTTCCGTTGTAATCACATTTTCTGCATTTTATTTTTGCTTTTTTTTCAGATATAATAATTTTTGAGTCTTTAAGAATGTTTTTTTCTGTTAAAACCTGATATGCAAAACTCATCTGCTCATGCCCAAGGAATGTTAGTTCCCCAATCTCTAAATGAACCTCACTGACCGATTTCACATTATGATTTTTTATCTCCTGCAAAACTGCTTCTACAATCTGACTCATAACAGAAAACTCGTGCATTAATCAAACCCCTTTTTTGTTACTGTGAGTTTCCCATGCTTAACACCCTTGATGCTCGTAATGCTATCTGCTATGGATTGCACATCCTTAACCTTTCCTGAAACAACAAGAACCTCAAGACAGTTATGCTCATCAAGATGCAGGTGCATTGTTGAGGAAATGTTTTTATGATGTCTATGCTGAACATCCAGCAGTTTGTTTGTGACATTGCTTGCATCATGGTCATACACTATTGTTAATGTTCCAATAACCGGTTCATTTTCATTTTCCAGGATTTGTTTAACTGTTTCGTCCCTGATTAAATCCCTTATTGCTTCTGATCTTGACCCATAACCCTTTTTCCTGATAAGTTTGTCAAATTTTTTCAGCATCTCCGGCTCCAGGGAAACACCGAATCTTACAACTTTTTCCATAACAGGAAATGACTTTCCTTACTTATGAGTTTTACCCCAAAGTATTTATACCCACAAACCTATTACAGTAACACGAAAATTAAAAAGTTGCTACGAAGGTGATAAGAATGGCGTGTTTCCTTGTGCCAGGAGGCGAAGCGGTTGTGACTACTATCATACAGAAGGTGATAGGTAAGGAGAGATCTGAAAAAATAAAATTGAAGTGGTTAAATATAATGCTATGGGGCGGGGTCATACTCTTAGCAATTGAGCATATATGGCATGGAGAAGTTGTGCCTTGGCCACCGTTCCTAACAGCCATGGAAAATCCAGAGGATGTTGGCCCAATGCTTCATGAAATGGCAACAGTTGGGATTACAATGGCCATAGTTATAACACTTACCTGGGTTGTGCTGGTTGCGCTTGCATACGCATTGTCAAAGAGGGTTACTGTTAAGGAACCTACCGGGGTTAAAATGGAGGTATAAACATGTGGCTTGTGCTGATAACTCTTGCAGCAGTTGCTGCAACTGCAATTTGGTATGTAAACGATAATGCCAGGCTTTATTATAATATGGGTTTTCTGAATTTAGTACTCTGGGGGACTGCAGTAATGGTTTTTGTTGATCATGTGATGGGGTATCTTGCTGAAGGTGGTGAATTTCTTGAGGTTACACCTGATGCGACAATGCTCTCCATAGTCCTATTAATTACTGCCATCATAGTTTGGGGGGTTGTTTTGTTGCTAAAAGACTCAAAGGGGTTGTTAAAGAATTTAAAAATGTAGCACGAAAAAAATAAAAGTAATACGGTGATAGGATGCAATCATCAACTGGAAATACTTGAATTCATTAGAAAGTTGAATACTGAGAAAAAAATTACTGTTATCTCTATCTTCCATGACCTGAATCTTGCTTCAAGGTTCTGCGACAAACTTATGCTGCTCAGTAATGGAAAAATTTATTCCGTTGGAAACACTGATAAGGTTTTGACAGCTGAAAACATCAGAAACATCTACAATGTCAATGTGAATATTGAAAGACATCCTGTGACCTGCAGACCAAACGTTATCTTAATATCCCTTGTAAACAATGAGGATAAACATGTCTGAACTTGAAAACCTGAAAAAATTCCATGGACATCTTGGACCTTATGCGGTTGTTGGCTATAGAATGGGGTTGTTAGCATGCAAACAATTGGGCAGAGGAAAAGGGCTTCGCTGCATCGTGAAAACAGGAACAAAGCCGCCGATATCATGCATAATTGATGGTATTCAGTTTTCATCTTCCTGCACACTTGGCAAAGGAAATATAAAAGTAGAAAATAAGGAATTGGCTGAGGCTATGTTTTTCAAGGAAGATAAGAAAATAAAAATAAAATTAAAGGATAATATAAAAAACAGGATTGACAGAGAAATGAGCAGAGAAAATGAGGAAAAACTGTCGTTATGGGTTTTTGGGATGAACGCAGAGAAACTTTTTAATATTTCTATTGAATGATTTTATGTTTCCTAAACGACCTCTATTACCTCTTTCACTTCTGGAATGCTTTGCATGAGTATGGTTTTAACAAAATTTGTTATTGTGTACTGTTTCATTGGACATCCTGCGCAGTGACCTTTTAATCTGATAGTTACCTTTTCATCTTCAATACCAACAAATTCTGCCTTACCCCCGTCTTTTGTTAGAACAGGATTTATTTTTTTCTCAATAACCTCTTTAATCTTTTCTTCTAACATATTCTCACTTGCCAAGCATCTCCTCCCATAGTTTCAATGTCTCATTTGCCTCTTTTTCATCCATAACCTGAATAGCGTAACCTGCATGAACAAGAACATAATCATTCTTTTTCGCGCCCACCAGTGATATGTTGACATCCCTGAATGTGCCTCCGAAATCCACCTTTGCATTACTGCCATTTATTTCTATTATTTTTGCAGGTATTGCAAGACACATAAAACAGAAAAGGATGTGTTTTGTTATAAATGTTGTGGATAGGAACATTTTTTAGTGGTCAAGTCAATAATGGAAGCAATGGAAAAGGTTATTGAAACAACAAACCTGACAAAAACTTACAAAAAAATTTTAGCAGTAAACAATCTGAATCTGACAATATATGAGAAAGATGTTTTTGGCTTTCTTGGTCCAAATGGTGCTGGTAAGACAACAACAATAAAAATGATGATGGGGATAACAAAGCCAACAAAAGGCAGTGTTAAAATATTAGGTTACGATGTATTCAAGGATGGGGTTAAGGCAAAAATGCAGATTGGTTTTGTTCCAGACCAGTTTGATTTTTATCCTGAACTTAATGCTGTTGAGCACCTAAACTATTATGCCTCATTGTTCAGAATACCAAAGGAGGAGAGAAGTAAAAGAATTAATGAGCTGATGGAAATGGTTGGCTTGTCTGAAAGGAAAAACTCAAAGGTCAAAACATACTCACACGGTATGAGGCAGAGGCTTGTTATTGCCCAGGCATTAATAAACAAACCAAAACTTTTAGTCCTGGATGAGCCAACAGTTGGTTTGGACCCAAAGGGCTCCTATGAAACAAGGCAGCTGATTAAAAAACTTGGTAAAGAGATAACGATTTTTATTTCATCCCATCTTCTTTATGAGGTTCAGGAGGTTTGCAACAAGGTTGGAATTATCAACAATGGAAAACTGCTCAGGGTTGACTCAATAAATAATTTAACGAAACTCGGAGGGGAAGTAAATGTTCAAATTGAATGTACTAATATGAATGATAGATTGACAAATGCTGTGAGGGGCATAGACGGTGTTGTTGATTTATCCGCAGATGGAAATATTTTAAAAGCAAAAGTGAAAAACTCAGGGGTTATACCAGAGATTGTAACAGTAATCACTAGAGAAGGGGGGAGGATAAAAAGTGTGAGCGAGGTAACCCTGAGTTTAGAGGATGCATTCCTGAGACTTACAGGTGAAAAAAATGAGGGATGAACTAACAGGGATTTATAATATTGCAAAAAAAGAATTTTACATGAATTTAAAAACAAAAAGGCTGCTAATCATAGGCATAATACTCGGAGTGGTGTTTATCTCTGCCTCAACATACGGCGGCATACTCCTAGGAGGAAATCCTGACGAGCCGTTGTATAAGCAGGGACCAAATATTGTTTTAAGAATGGTTCTAAGTATTACAAGTATCTTCCCAGCAATACTTGCCATAGCACTATCATATGATTCCATAGTTGGTGAGAGGGTAAAAAAATCCATATATCTATTATTATCAAAACCTGTTTCAAGAAATGAAATATTCTGCGGGAAATTCCTTGGTGCATTCTCATCCATAGCAGCAGTGTATGTCGCTGTTCTTTCAATAGGATATATATGCATAATAGGCGTTTCAGGAATTCTGCCAAGCGCAGGAGATGTATTAAAGGCATGTGGGGCATCAGGATTAATACTTATCTGCATAGCATGCTGGATTGCTCTAGCAATGCTTTTCTCAACAGTGTTCAAAACAACAACCTCCTGCCTCATTGTTTCAATAGTTATGTGGCTTTTCATAATACCGATTGTTTCACAGATAGGTGTAATATACTATGCTGTTACAACAAACGCACTCACACAGCACGGCCTTAAAAATACTGATTTTCCATGGTATGCCAAGATGCTGTACGCCATAAACCCGGATAACTGCGCATCCGCATACAGCAACATTTTAGGGGGAGCATGGCAGGCAGTAAGCGTTTTATCCACAAAAGAAAGTATAGCTGGAATGGTTCTATTTTTTATTGTTGTTTTTCTACTTGGGCTCTATATTTTCAGGAAAACTGATTTGGATTAAACTAAACTCTGCAACCGAAAAGTCTTTCAGACAGGATTCCACGTAGAACTCCGTGTCGCAGAGTTTACTCTCGGATCTCATTCACAATCTCCACCGCGGTTTTCCTTGGGTTATCTGATTTGTATATGCTTCTTCCAACAATAACATAATCAGCCCCGGCAGATACTGCATCAGATGCTTTTCCACCCTGAGCGCCAACACCTGGGCTGAGAATAAGCAGGTCTCCTACAATGTTTCTTATGTGTTTGATTCTTTCAGGTCTTGTTCCTGGTGCTATAACACCAGCGGCGCCAGCATCTATCGCAAGTTGAATGAGTTTGTCTGTCAAAGGCTGCATGAATTCAACAGCCCCTGGATGGCTCATCTCTGTCACAACAAAAACATCCCTTCCTTCGGCAGCGTCAACACATGCTTTAACGGAATCACTTCCCATGAATCCGTGAACAATGATGCCTGATGCGTTATGTTTCAGGACTTCCTTCACTATAAGCATATTCGTGTTTGGTATATCCGCAATCTTGAAATCACAGATAACATCTGAAAGTTTTGAGAGCTCCTCAACAATACCAATGCCTGTGCTGAGAACAAGAGGGTAGTTTACCTTTATTGCATCCACAACATCATAAACCTCTTTAGCTATCTTCAGCGCTTTCTCCCTGTCTGTCTCATCCAATGCAAGGATTAGATGTGTTTCTTTTTTCATAAGTAATTAAAATGCTTATGAACATAATAATGGTTTTGATACCCCTGATTAAAAAGATACTTCGGAATTTACTCGCTTCGCTTGTAATTTAAATCTGACAGAAAAATGCAATGCATTTTTCCTAGGAATCGAAGGAATTTCATTCCTTCTCTCTCAGGAAATTCCTTCGAGATGTGGAAAATTACATTTTCCACAGATGAGGAAAAAAATAAATTTTTTTCCTCAAAAGAGGGAAAGAATTTCCCTCGAACATACGGAATTGCTATACAATTCCGTAGTAATGCGGGCGCGAGGGGATTTTCTAAGGTTTAAGTGATAAGTGTGTTCACTTACATCTTATACCCTTTCGAACCCCTGATCCCAGGCTTAGGAGGCCTGTGCCTTATCCAGACTGGGCTACGCGCCCTGTTTGTATATTGTTTTCAAAACATTTAAAATATCACATTCAACACGATATTTTTATATCAGGATACTGCATTAATAGTTTTATGGAAATCATATCCACAGGCTACCCAAAGCTTGATGAGCTTCTTGGTGGAGGTTTTGTGAAAGGCACAACAAACCTGATTGTTGAGTGGGGAGGATTCCTTGGTGAAGGAGGCTGCCAGGGTAACCTGTTTTCACTACTTTTACTTAAAAAAAGGATTGAGTCAGGCGATATTGGTTTGGTTGATTGTTATTCCATGCCTCCTGAACAGATGATGAGCTATGCAAAAACACATAATATTGACCTGATAAAAGATTATAATGAAAAAAAGGTTTATTTTCTTGATTTTTCATCAGTTGGAAAATCAGTGTTAGGTGACATGGACCTGAGCAGATTTGCATCAAAATACACAGAAACAGTAAAGAATCTGATACCTGAAGGGGATGTGTTTAATGTTCTTATTTCATTATCTGAATACATAATGAAGCATGGGGAGGAAACAATATATAGGCATCTGAGCGAGAAGAAAAAGGTGTATGAGGTTACAAAAAGAACATCTGTTTACCTTGCTGAGGGAACCTATTACTCACGTAAATACATAGACAGGCTGGTTTCGTTGTTTGATACTGTTATACTACTAAAAATAAGTATGTGGAGAAAAGGTCTAAATGCAGATAAAGAATACAGAAAAATTCTTTCTGTTGACAAATCACCATTGCGTTACAGTAAAATACCAGTGGATTATGAGATTGAGGGGAAACCAGCGGAAATCAGGTTTTTATGAGCTGCAAAATATTTATCAGGGGTGTTGTTCAGGGCGTGGGATTCAGACCAGCAGTTTACAGAACAGCAAAAAGAATGGGGTTAAAAGGCTATGTGAGGAATAACGGCTCAAACGTTGAGATAGGTCTTGACAGGGATTACGAAAAATTTTTAACAACGCTGCGAAGGGAGCTGCCGCAGCTTGCAAGAATTGATGATGTTGCAGTTAAAAAAACAAATGAAAAATACGATGATTTCATTATACTAAAAAGCAGAAAAGGCATGAAACATTCAACACTACCTGCTGATACTGGAATATGCGATGAATGCTTAAAGGAACTGTTTGACAGGAGAAACAAAAGATACCTTTATCCTTTCACAAACTGCACAAACTGCGGTGCCCGTTTTTCTCTAATAAAAGATGCTCCTTATGACAGGAGGAACACATCAATGAATGATTTTGTTTTATGTGAATCATGCAGAAAAGAATATTTAAGCCCTGAAGACAGGAGATTCCATGCTCAGACAACATCCTGCCAGGGATGCGGGCCAGAGTATGTGCTTTATGATAAGAACGGGGGGATTATTGATACAAATAATCCAATAAAGGAATTTGCTATGCTTCTGGACAAAAATATTATTGGTATGCTTAAAGGCTGGGGGGGAATGCACATATGCTGTTCTCTGAATGCTGTAAAAAAACTGAGGAAATGGTACAAAAGGGAGCAGAAGCCGTTTGCGGTCATGATGAGAAAATTGGATACTGTAAAAAGATATACTGAGATTTCCGATGCAGAAGAAAAACTTTTGATTTCTCCTCAGAAACCTGTTGTGCTGCTGAGAAAAAAAAATGACCAGAAACTCAGTGAGATTCTGGAGGAGGTTTCACCAGGTCTTCCAAATATTGGTGTTATGCTGCCTTATTCTGGACTGCATCATATTCTTTTCCATTACATGAAAAGCGATGGTGTTGTAATGACGTCTGCGAACATACCAGGGGAGCCTATACTCACAAAGAACAATGAGGTGTTTGAACTTGGAGCAGAATACTGCCTTTTACATAACAGGGATATTGTCAGCAGATGTGATGACTCAGTTATCAGGGTTTACGGTGAAAGGAAATTTTTTATAAGGAAATCCAGGGGGTATGTTCCAGTGAAAATAGATATTGATTACGATGGCAGAATTGTTAGTGTTGGGGCTGAGCAGAATGTTTCTGCCACTGTTTCAAAAAATGGAGCAATTTATTCTTCACAGTACATTGGCAATACCTCATATTACCCAACACTCACATTTCTGGAGGAGAGCACAGGGCATCT